>Ga0078972_1003128_pt1 | contig 50868 bp, 34 predicted proteins | sample YelNatPaOPGAMG01_FD_67568 | JGI IMG/M metagenome (GOLD analysis project Ga0078972, IMG submission 67568) | Hot spring thermophilic microbial communities from Obsidian Pool, Yellowstone National Park, USA - OP-RAMG-01 (SPADES assembly) (version 2) | ecosystem: Environmental > Aquatic > Thermal...
GATTCCATAGACCAGGGATTCCATAGAAGAGGGATTCCATAGAACAGGGATTCCATAGACCAGGGATTCCATAGACCAGGGATTCCATAGACCAGGGATTCCATAGACCAGGGATTCCATAGACCAGGGATTCCATAGACCAGGGATTCCACAGACCAGGGATTCCACAGACCAGAGATTCCATAGACCAGGGATTCCAAATTGCGGGACAGATAGTGGCATTCGGGATGGCGTTCATCAAGTTGCACTGTACGTCCAAGTTCCATGAACGATACGTCCTCTCGGATGTACTGGTCGTTTCATGTATTCCATCGTCCTCCGAATGCCTACCCAGAGCACCCGCCATAGCACCCACACCGCCGGTGCGGATACCGCACAGAGAGAGAACGGCGTTGCCGTACCACCGGGAGCGTCGGCTCGACGCATCATTCATTCAACAGGGAATTCGGGACCCTTTATTATTCTGGGAGCTGGCAAACTGTGCAGGACTACCTACTACCGGCTGCAGCGCGAAGCGATGTACTAGGAGACCATGACGCCCAGAGCGATGCCCAGACGCCGCCCAACCGCTCCTAGCCCCAGAATATACTGTGTTGCGGGCGAGCTTTTCAGGTCTCATGACAGCATCCGGCACGGCGGAGTCGGACGGAGCACAAAACCGACAGAATCGTCCGGCTCGCGAGACCTCCCGCCTAAAAGGTACACGTTCGATTACGCGGGAACCGTTTCCACATATCAACGCTTACCTTGCAGAAGAAAAGAAGCGGTTACCTAGGTGCTAGCTTGTACTTCATTTCTTTCCATGTTGCTTCCATGGCGCGCTCGTGTGCGCCTTTGCGCGTTCATGGGAGGCGCTGATCAGGCTGTGCATTGAACTGGACGCTTCCGCTTTCGGCGGTCGCACTGCTGCCTGATCATGCCGCGTTTACACTACGAGGTGTCTGTATTCTCACGAGCAATCGGTGAAATGCAATATGAAGGCTGAATTTTGATGCTAGTGGTAGCGCTCATCGATCACTTTGGAGTGAGGTGCAGCAACTCCTACAGAATCGATAACAATGTAACGCATCGCAGACCGTCGAGAGCCATCGCACGGACTCGAACATACAGGTCCGGCAAATGCAGTGCCGGGACGTGTGTCTCAGAGGCGCTTCAACATCGGCGGAATGCCCATAGAACCGTACTCGAGGTGAAATTACACGCAATTCTGACGCTGTATGCGACGCACGCTTCTCTTCGCTATGCTCGAGACACCTGTCCTGCATTGTACGAGTCTAGTCGGGACTAGTTTAAGGACAGATGCCGTTTTCTGCTATACGGGTGTATGCGGGAGATGCCCGCCCGCAGACAACGCCTGCTATCGCCTGTGTTGTGCTCAGTCTGCTGGGAGAACCACCTGAACAGATTTTGCACAGCAGCAGGTTAAAATACCGGTTTCAGGTGTGTTCGCTGGACTTCAGGTACACTTGCGGATCCGAGTTCCACATGTCTGCATTCGAAGCTGGAAAGATGCCGATTATTCCTGATTTGGGTCGCCCGTGTCTGTGAAGTACTGTTCCCCGCGTTCCGCAGTACCTGCTCTTCCTAGGATTTTGCGATCAGGTGAACAAGCCATGAATGCACTCCTAGGACGCAGACCCGGTTTTACCGTCAGTGCGTTCAAGTGGACGCATCTCCGTGTGCCAAGTCCGTCTAAAGTCTGAGGCGGTGCGCAAGCAGCAGCATACTTGCACAGCCGTTTCGGATGCGTGCTTTGGGTGCGAGCGCGGGACGCTCGAACACGCCTTCGAGGTCGAATGACGCCGTCCTGTGGGAGCTCTTCAGTGATGCTTTCGGGACCACAAAGCCATGACAGCTTTGAAACCTCGACTAGATCTGGCGGATCCGAAATGCATGGACACCAGTGCACGGGGAACTCTGATTTCCGGTTCATGCGCCCGAAACGCAACGTCATATTCGTATCACATTGGCGGCGGGCGACCTGCTTTTCCGGAAAGCAGCCTCATTCCTAATTCACCCTTGCTTTGAGGTATACTTATAAGGGTTGCACGTCGCTCAGCGAAGCGAGGCCGAGTCCGAGTCCGGAAGTCGTCGCTGAGCGCTGATGCACTTCCCTGGTGTATGGAGCTACCCCCGATGATGCAGGAACGCTCGATTTGCACATCGACCACAAGCTAACGACATTATTGTACTTTCGGAGCGATTCCAGCTCGCTAAGCTCTATCATACGCAAGCAACCTGCAATGGCAGATTGTCTCTTTAGAAACCGGGGTAGCACAACGGTGCTGCGCACGGCGACTTCGATCCAAGAGTGGATGTCGCGCTACGAATTCCCAACAGTGCTTTCGGGATCACTTTTGAATGGGTGCTGCGCTCACAGCACGCCTGTCCTGTACAGGCACCATATGCAACCTATTCGAGCCGTGTGAGGCATGCCCTTGGGCGCTACGTATTCCAGCCTCTATACCGCACACACCGGATTCTATAGTCTATCACAAGCACTGCGCTAGCTGCGTCACTCCAAACGCTCCTGGAATGACGCCGACATTCCGCGAGGATTCCGTTAGCGCGAAACTGGCCCGACTGGACGCAAATCCGGTTCCATGCTTCACGAGTTCGACGTTCCATCGATAGCTCTTTTGTGCCCCTCACAGACAGCTGTCATGCGGACACACAGAGCGCGGGCATGTGCAGTCACAGGTCTATCAGCAGGTTGGACGCGCTGTGTTCCCATTTTCCGGACGTGCAGCGACAGCGCTGGCAGCCCAGCAACGCGTAGTAAACGCTCTGCTCTCGCGGAGGCCGCTCTTCGCGGCGAATGCCCGAGAGCCCCGCTCTGTGCACTAAAATCAAGGAAACGAGAAGCAGTTGCGCACTGTGTGAATCATAAAGTTTAGGTTCCTCTATACATCAAGTGCACATCTCGCGGAGCCTTCGCGGAGTCAAAAGACATCTTGGGATCTGCTAGAAAATCCCATTGGGGTCCCGGCACCGGCGTATCGCAGATACCATTCGCTTGGCGGGATGATGCAGTACGACCCGGCATGAACGCGGCAATGGCCACCTATCACTTATAAACACGCTTGCAACCGTGCCTTCTAGAAGGCTTGGGCCTCGGTGCCTGCAAAACAGCCCCAGACCCCGAGACCTGCTCGGAAGCGATTCGAAAGAACTTCCGATCCCGAAACTGCAGCTGCAACATATTTTCTCGCCGTACCTGAGGCCCAGGCTTGATCCCCGCTTACTTCATCGAAAAGCTGTGCATCCAGTTGGTCCCAGTAAGCGAATCGTCACCCTCAGAAACCAGGTGCCGCTACTCAACTCGGTGCCGCTCGACGACCTCGCGAATCTTCGAATCATCTGCCCAGGTTATCAGGTCCTCCATACTCCGCGTAACCAACAAGTTTGGATCTCGTACCACATGCGGCCCAATCCGTATGTGGCCCCTCTTGATAAGCGCAACCGCATCCGACAGGCGTTCCACAAAGTGATTGCGAACGAGCACCGAGGGCAACCGCCGCCGACACAACGCCGATACCGTCACGTTCGCACACACATCCAACCCAGATTTTACGTTAATCAGCCCGAGATCATATAACTCGTTCAGTAGCTTCTCAGTGCGGTCTATTCGAAACGGATTGTTCACCTCAAGCGCCTTCAGCTTCGACACCAGCGCGGTTACCTTTCCCACGAACTGGTTGTAGGTATGGTACACCTCAGGGCTCGGCAGATAGTAACGACGTACAACCCGATACTCTCGGTGATGATTCTCTCGCTTCCATTCGTAAAGGTTATCCTTCTTCAGAAGCTTGTATTCGTGATAGCGCAGCTTTCGCATCGCGGTACCAGCGACACCAGCCTACGCTCAAGAGACAGCGCAGCGCAGGCGTGAAGCAATGATGCGCCCATCCGATCCGCATCTGCGTCATCGAAATCGACGCCGCTGCTGCCGCTGCCTCGACTTCCAGACGCGGCATCGGCGCTGCAGAGCTGATAGCGAGGAGGCTGGGGCGCAGCACCGTGGACAGCCACAGTGTGCTCGAGATTTGCACTGTAGGGCGCCGTGTAGTGTGTGTTCACCGCTCAACTCCTGAGCACTGTCGGGGTTCTTGGAAACCTCCATCCTGTTCTGAGAACGAAAACCTGCGCTGTGACGGGTGCAGGAGTGATTGAGAACGCATCTTCTCGGGAAAGCCGGTGGTGAGCAGGTGCTGAGCGCTAGCCACCGGGGTGCTACGGCAGCGAAGCTTCCGTAGCCGCGTACCCGTGAGAACTGCTGCTGCTTCGCCCTCCATAAACGCAAGCAATAGACCTGTATGGAGTTTGCGATCGGGGGTCGGGGTCCCGGCGGCTGGGCTGGCGCTTTTCAGGCGGCCTCGCGAAAGCGACGAGCGGCGCGCGTTGCCGCCGCAGTCGTTGCCGGGGTTGCTGCAGTCGGTGGCGCCACCTACTACTGGACGCAGCAGACAGAATGTGACGCTGAAAGCTCGACCCAGCTTGAGAGCAGTGTTAATAATGACGTGCAAGCGCTGATAGAGCGGCAGCGTGAACGAAGCGTTGCCCTCACCGCGGCGTCTCCGGAGCGCTCGCTGCGAGAGCACCGGTCGACGGGGGCAAGTGTCAGAAGCGGCACGAGCCGCAGCGGTACCAGTCAGTCAGCAGCGATAGCGATTTCTCGTGCCCCGTCGATGGCGGCTCTGAAGTCGATACCCAGCGATGCCGCCAGCGGCCGCAGCAGCGTGCGGGTGGATCGCAAGTTCTTCAGCCAACTCTGGCGCTTTATCAGAATCATCGTTCCATCGATTCGCAGTCGGGAATTTTGGGTTGTGCTTGGTATTGGAGTGACGCTGGTAATACGTACTCGTCTGGATATCTGGGTTTCGGACAACGCAGGCGACATTGTGAAAGCGATTGTCGCGCGTGATCGCGAGGCATTCATGAGAAAATGCGTTCGCGACATCTCGATCATGATGTTTCCCATGTCGTTCGTGAACAATATCCTGAAACTGCAGATTTCGCTGCTTCGCGTTATGGCGCGGAAACGATTAACCCTCTATTTTCACGAGCTGTACTTGTCCCAGCTGACATTTTACAAAGCCACGAATCTGGATAACCGCATACAGAATATCGATCAGCTCGTGACGCAAGATGTGGAAAAGTTCTGCACGACGCTGGTGAACCTCTACTCGAACGTCAGCAAGCCGCTGCTGGATGTGGTTCTTTTTTCGAGCCGCCTCGCGCGCTCACTGGGTGCAAAGGGACCTGCTGTTATGATCGGCTACTTTATTCTAACGAGCGCAATTCTGCGCAAACTGCAGCCTCCCTTTGGTCGGCTCACCGCAGATGAGCAGCGTCTCGAGGGAGACTTTAGACTGTGTCACTCGCGCCTCATCATGCACGCTGAGGAGATCGCTTTCTACGGCGGCGGACAACGAGAAAAGTTCTTCATTAATGGCACCTTCGAAAAGCTGCTGCAGCATATGCAACGCATCTTCATGGCTCGTTTCCGCATTGGTCTTGTTGATAGTATTCTGGTCAAGTATCTGGCGACCATCGTTGGCTACTGTGTGGTCAGCATGCCGATATTCTTTACGTCGGGGTTCGTGCGGACCTTGCTGGCTCCGCTCGGAGGCCAGAAACTCATTGACCAGAACAAGCAGGCGGATGCGGAGGATGCCGCTCTGGTGGCGGAAATGTACACACGGAACAGCCGTTTACTGATTTCTCTCTCAGCAGCAATTGGTCGACTCGTACTCTCCGGGAAGGAACTCACTCGTTTGGCGGGGTACACAGCCCGAGTTGGCGAACTTGATTCAGTGCTGGGTGACCTGCGACGGTCGCAAGCTGCTGACTCCCATTCATCGCTCGACGCGATCGCCAAACTTGGTCTCGAGGATGTTGAACTTCGCGCTGCAATGGTGCCTGGTCGCCTCGTAGACAACGTTGACTTTGTTCGCTTTGAACATGTGAATATCGTCTCACCGGATCGGATCCTGCTTGCGAAGGATCTGACGTTTGAGGTACCGCCGGGCACGAACGTCTTGATCACTGGACCTAATGGATGCGGCAAGTCTTCGCTCTTCAGGGTGCTTTGCGGTCTGTGGCCGCTGTACGGGGGCACGCTGTATCGACCTCCCCGATCCCGAATGTTCTACATTCCGCAACGACCCTATCTGGCGATTGGATCCCTCCGGGAGCAAGTCATCTACCCGATGACCACCCTGGAGATGCGCAGTCGGAACATTCGCGATGAAGACCTCCAGAAACTGCTCGATGAAGTACATCTCGGAGAGCTCAGCCGACGGCGTAACGGCTGGGATAACGTCTGTGACTGGTCCGATGTACTCAGCGGGGGCGAGAAGCAGCGATTGGCCATGGCGCGTCTGTTTTTCCACCGACCGCAGTACGCTGTTCTCGATGAATGCACATCCGCCGTGAGTCTAGATGTAGAGGGCTATCTCTACACACACGCGCGCGAGCTGGGCATTACGCTGATCACTGTGAGCCATCGGCCGAGTCTGTGGCGGTTTCACGAGAAGCTCCTGCGTTTCGATGGACACGGTGGATGGACCTTTACAGATATCAAACCAGAGGATATTCCGCAGCTTACTGGGATCAACGGGGAATCAGTTGCCGCGTAGGGCGCCTGTGGCAGTACGCCGCCACCCGGGCCTCGTGAGACCAGTCGACGGATGATGAGGATGGAGCCAGTGCATGAAGCGAAATGCCGCATGGTTTCTGGTGGTCATGATGATGGACACTTCGCGGTTGGGCACAAGTCATAAACGATTGCCTGAATGGTGCTCTGAGAGAACGAACGTGCATCGGGGGGCGGGGGTCTCCTGACCGCGCTTCCACTCGCCAGGGAACATTCATATCGAGACGCCGGTGGCGCTGGTGGCCTCATGAGCCGCCTCGAGAGACAGCGTTCGGCAGGTATGTTACGCGTCTGCGATGCAGCGACATGTACGAGACGCAAGGCGTTGCAGCCGCTGCAGCCTCCATAGTAGACACCCCGTTTGGGCAACGACATCGAACTCGAGAGCATCGCTCACAGGTGTTTCATGCAGCCATCTGCTGGACTCGTGTGAGATGGGAATCGGCCAAGGAGGTACTCGTCCCGTTCCTGAACTTCTAATTTTTCGACGTTTTTCTGAGAGACAGCTTCGGCATTCGAAATGCAGCAGTAGCGCACACGGATTCATTCATCATTCCGGGATTCTAGGTTGTTTTTCTTTTTCGAAGCGGTACCATCTACTCCATGTCGATGCGAATCGTTACGAAAGAGGAATCAAGATAGTTCGGGTTAGCCTCTAACAAAGCCTCGATATATATACTGTATCATTATCCAGTTCATACGTATAATCCTCCGCAATTCACCTTGGCTTGTCTGTTGCATGCCCCTATCACGCATTCTTCAGGTTCTTCCTCGTACTATTTGAAGGCAAGCCGTGGATGCAGTAATCCGTGCCGCTGAATTAAAGAGGAAAGCAACTCGAGATTGCCGTATGGCAACTTGTTCACAAGCTTGTGCTAAAAGGTCATTGAGCGTGTCACGTCGAATAATTGATGTCATTCGAAAGAGAAACACTTCTCTCTCTGGTCATCAACGAAGCGGTATTCTACAGCAGCCGCAGCAGGATACCTGTCCCGGTATGTGATTCCAGAGGGTCCCGTCTCTTCCTTTTGCGTAGTAGACGGTCCTGGACTTGAGTCATCGAAGCGATCGCTTCCAGTGAAGCGCGCGTCAGCGATTTGCACGGAGGAAGCGTAGACGGGTCCGAATAGTTTGACTTGTTCTCCAGCATGGATATTCCGTCCAGTACTTGTTTCATCATGGACAACATCGCTTTCCACCTTTGCTCTTTCTGATGGAACAGCGAGCGTTTACGCGTGCAGCAGTGAGGGTGCTCATTGAGGGAATCGCCCGGACGGAGCCCGTTATCCTAGGGCACGGAACCGCGCCCGGAAACTTAAGAGGACATCCAGCGAGGCCCTCTCTACGCAACACGGGCTAGTTCAGAGCCGTGTTGGAAGCGTTCGCGAGCCACAGGGCAGCGTTCGAAGGAGGAGGTGCAGTGGACATATGGGGGCACCTGACCCCAAACATGCCTCACCGCTGCAAGCGGCGCATCGGGGATGGATGGATGCAAAGCGGATGAAAATGGCAAGCCAAGCGTAGATCGCAACTTCCGTCTATGCATGATTTGCGTCGACTACAGTCAGATGCAGCGGCATCAGTACTTGAGCGCTACCATGAACATCCTTCGACTACGGACGACGGGGCTGATGCGGCAGGAGAGACCAGCGTATTTAAAGCCGATAACAAGAGCGAGGCAAATGACGTAGTCGCAGGCATCGCCCGCAGGGGCTGTCGTTCATGACAGCGTTCGGCGACCCCGACTTGGTGTACACAGGCGAGTCGGAGGACCTGTTGCATTTGATTGTGTCATGGGCGTAGATACGCTTCCGTTCATAAACGCCAACAGCAATCACGGGTTCGGGATCCCTGGGTGGACTCGCATGTACCACTCCGCCGAAAACCTTTCATATGTAGGTATCCGAATGTGCCGATCGTTTCCACATGACCTTTTGGAAAACTGTACGGCAAGCGAAAGGAGCCTCGCGATGTAATCCTCGTGTTCCCCTCGTCCGCTTAGAGGCTCCACTTTTCTGCGTATCAGCAGGCATCGATCACGATGGACGCGTCCAGTACTCACGACTACAACGCATGCGCTGGAATCAGAGGGTCTGATTCGCTAGCTGCTGGATGCAGTGCTCTGTAGACACGCCGCTTTCGGGAAGACAAGCGCCTTCAGCAGGTTCATTGTGAGCATCTGATGGCAGTTCTCGTCACAGAGCCTCTTCACGCCGTCCGCTAGGCGACGCTTTGCATCAAGTTTGCCAACGCGCGACACCGCGAGCTCCTCCTTCGATCGAGAACGCAGCTCCTCCTTCACCATGTCTGTGTAGAGTTTGGATAAGGACACCATGTCCTTCAACGTGGTTTCACTATGTTCCCGCTGGCGATCTTGGTCCCGCGACGAAAGCGATCGCGTCCACTTGGGTCTATTTAGATTCAGAAGCATCTTTCTTTCCAAATCATTCAGTTTGTACTCCATTCTCAGGGAATAGTAGTGGCGATTAAGCCCGTGAATCAGTGCCTGGATGGAAGGCTTGTTCAAACTACCCGCGTTACTGGTCGTCTGACGCGGCTCCATGCCAAGGATGGCAAGCTGAGGGTTCAAGGTCCGGAAAGTGTCCGCGACTACCTTGCCTTTCACAGACTGGATAGGATCCACGACAAGGGATACCGCTCGAGCGTTCAACGCTTCGAATGACTGCGCCGTATTCACATCAACGCCAGACAGCCAGCAACCAAAGCCAGGGTGGCTGTGACCCCAGCCACAGACGACCTCGTGCCGACCGGTCTGCTGCAGCGCTTCCAGAAACTGCTGTTGATACACGGCGTCAATGGCCTCGACAGACACGCCAGTACCCGATTGCGGCATAGCGAAGTAGTCTACGACGTTTATCGTCCAGTCATCAACAAACTCGCCGAGAAGCAAACCCATGACTTCCATGGGAACACCCGCACGTGCGTGCTTGAGAATTTTCAGCAGCGCCAGCGATGAGAGGTACACCGTCTCCGAGGTATCGCTTTGTGGGATATCCGCCCCCGCTGCGGCAACATCTGCACCTTGAATAGGGAGAAATAAGTGGTTCGCCCGATCCATGTCAAAGGTCGAGAGCCGCAGACCAGTGAGCACCGGCAGTCACCTGGTGATGCAGCACAAGCACTGCTGCTGAACCTGGGAAGCGCTCTGTGGATGAGTTCTTCACGCGCGCACGCGCGCCCATAGTCTTTCAACTCAGTTGCATGGTACCCGTAGGTGCGTAGAATAGAATGCTTTTTCGTGGTTTGTAGCAGCTGCCTTCGAATGCGTTCAATTCCAAAAATAGAAAATAGAAGGAAAACGTATGAATTTGGGAGTTGGGCATCCTAGAGGGCCGTCGCGGCCAGGTTCTACGAAGAAACGAAAGAATCCTCTTCTCACCGGCTATCGAGCGATGAGGACGAAGATAAAGAAGGCGGGAGATAGGAGTGAGAAAAGGAGTTTGCCCGACGAGACGATGTGGAGACACTGGTGACTCTGAGGGCACGAGTTCTAGGAATCCTTGCTATGGTGCATTCAGCCAGTATCAGTGCACGCATGGAGTTCGTGAACTGAGACTTTAAAGCCACCATCAATATCAGACGATATGTAGTGCTGTAGACGAGACCCGCGGAGCTGAAGCGATCCAACTTTGTGGGGAAGCCTCTCCGGCTCGCAGTGCGCGCGGAAAAGCTGAAGCCGATAGCAGGCGGCAGGTCACAAAAGGCTGAGAGGCGTCTGTGGCTGGATGCATGTATATACATACGCTCTATGGGCGCCGGGCGTTGATCATTTTAATGATCACTCAGGGATCTACACGCGTGTCAGGCGAGCATGGAACCGTGAACTGCTCGTTCTGTTCCTGCTCTTACGAGTTGTTCAATCTTGTTCTGAACAGTTCAGCTGCGACATTCGAGGCGGAGCGATAGGGGCGTACCGATTCACTCGTGTCTCTAGGACGCTCGGTTGTTTATCCAGAATGGCTACTTCGACGCTTTCCCGTTGGAATTCGTGACGTCAATAGAATCGAGATGATCCGCGACGCCGTACAACAAGGCTTTTTTAACGTAACGGACACAAACTTTGAATTCATAGGCACTTGCATCCGCTTTTGTCCTTTTACCTATGCGTACCATGATCAAGGCAGAAATTCCTTGTCTCTTCTCTGTTAACCAACCACAAAAGCATGGCAGCGACGATTAGAGCCGCTCGACTGACACGTGAAAAAATCTCGGTGTCATTCCCTGAAGACCTGTTCACAAGCTCAAGCCGAGATTTTACTGAACTTGTCAGGCCAAATAATCGGTTCATTTCGAAAGAGAAATTGTGCTGTCTTTATAGTCATCTACGGAATGGGATTCCAAACCAGCTGGATGCCTCTGAAGCGACGTATCTTCAGCGACTGCCGTCTTCTCTGTCCGAATCGAAAACGGGTCTTGGACTCCGACATGAGCCATCGCAGCGATTGTTTTCCGGGAAGCGTGCGTCAGTGATTTGCACGAAGAGAGCGTAGACGGCTCCACATTTTTGACTTGGTCTCCAGTCTGGATATTCCCTTCCAATACTTGCTGCATCATGGTCAACATCGCGATCAGCGTACCCGCTAGCTCATGGAACAGCGTAGACGTGCGCGTGCATCGAGCAGCGTCCTCGCCGAAGGCATCGCCATCAGGGACCTCTTGGTCGTAGTGTAAGATGCCGGACTCGGAAAATCGGAGTAGTGTATCGAGGGTATGCATTTGTACCCGCCATGCGCATGTATCGCTCGATGAAGCCAGCGCTCCAGCGCCACAGCACATCCGTCGCAGCAGAGGACAGTTTCGCGAAGCAAGAAGAAAACCCGGCCACACTCAAGTGTCACTGCTGTGACAGATGCTCCAGCGCTGTTTGCCCAGAAGATGAAGATCTGAATCGATTCATAGATCGCAACGTTCGCCTATGCCAAGAAAGCATCGACAACAACGGAAAGCAGCGACATCGGGACTTGAACGCTACAATCAAAATCCGTCCACTGCTGACAATGAAACTGGCGTAAAAGAAGAAACCGCCGTATCCATAGCCGGAGGTTAGAGAGCTGTGAACAAAGCAAGCACAGAAACGCCCACGTATATGCCGCTGAACAAGAAAATGCATCGAAGCCCAATCGTTTCAGTCTTCTCCGGACTTGGGCCTGCCCATATGTCCCTTTTGATGCTAACGTGCGCATCGTGTGCCGATACCCGTACAGAGCGCTTCACACGTCACAAATTCCGCACCTGCACGCTGCATAGAGCATCCTGGCGTGCTTCACTTGGACATTACTTGTACGAATCTGGAGCAAACCAGTCATCTGTGGAGGTGCTGCCTACGCTTCAGAACACACACGCCACAGCCTTGCACAAACGTTTCAGCACGGGCGTTTTGTCCAATCGATTTTTTTCGATGCGAAAACCTTTACGTTGACCATGGATTCCAGATTGCGTGATAGATAATGGATTTCGGGAAAGCGTCCATATTGAAGCACCTACCTTCAGGTTCCGTTACCCATACTTCCTCTCGGATATACTGGTCGTCTCGCACGTTCTGTCGTGCGACGACTGCCTGCCGTGAGCACCCGCCGTGGCGCTTCTATACACCGCTGAAGCAGATCCTGCACGGATACAGAACGGCATTGCCATTCCACTGAGGGCGTCGGCTCGAGGCGTAATTCATCCGACACGACGTCGGAGTACATAATTATTCTGGGAGCCCACGACAGCGCAAACCGATCTACCAGGCGTCCACTGCAACCAGGGCGACGCCAAGACGCAGCATACGCGCTCCTAGTCCCAGAATGAATTGCGTTGCAGACGATCCGCTCAGTTTTCAGTACAGCACCTGCCACTTGGGGGAGCAGGAAGCACTAGCCAGCCCCGCAGACTCGTCCGGCTCGCGGGACCTTCCGCCTAGAAGGTAAGCTTTCGAAAATACGGAAACTTTTCCCCTTTTCAACGCTTCCTATCGAGGTCGAACGAAACTGTTATCGAGTTGCTAGTTAGTGGTCAGTTTCGGTTCTCTCAGTTCGGAGACTTGGTCGAATCGATGCACCGTCAGCGCGCGCCTTCGTCGAGGCGCCGATCGCGTGTACGCGGCAGCAGCGCAGGAGCCGGCACGCTGAAGGCACCTCCGCTGTGCTGGTGGCAACGCGCAGGCCTCGTGTGCGACACGAAAGCATACGCAGCCGAGTGGCACAAACTCGCCGTGCTGTCGTGTTTATCACCAGTTTGCACTCTGGTCGTGAATGGCGTACCTCGTCTTTTTTCAAAAAGCACAGCGCGGGCTCGGTGGTAGGGTCTCGGGAGTGGCCGGCCCCAGGTGCGCAGGCGACTACCGCGGCCGTACGAGCCTGCTGGTGCCTCCGAGGATGCGGTCGCGTGCACGCCCGCATGCGCACTCGCTTCTAATGAAGGCGAGGCGTCGTAGTCTGGATGAAGTGGAAAGCACGCGAGATAGCGTTGATGGGGCACGCGAAGAACGGTCGCACGGAGGTACTCGCGCTACGGGTGCGAACGACGGCTCCGGGCGTACACGGACGGGCGAGTCGCCGTCGTTGCACGCTGCTTCGGGGCAGCCTGCCGATGGCGTGGCGTTAACGCACACCGCCAGTCAACCGGCTGCTGGCACGCACACCCAAGGGGTGACCGCAGACGTGAGCGCGCCGGAGCAACGGCAACCAGGTTTGAGTCTGTCGGAAGTGCAAGAGTTCCTGGAAGTCATGCGAGAAGTAACGCTGTATTGCAGCGATGCTCGGTTGCAGATCGGCAGCACTGTAATCGAGGTGAGCCGTCCAGATGGATTCGGATTTGATGAGCATGGCGAGTTGCGCACTGCCGAGCCACACCCGAGCACACACCCAGGCGACAGCAGCCCTGCGTCGGCATACAGTGCGCCCGCGATGCCCCCAGACGCTGAGTCGTCAGTACTGGGTAGCAGCGCTGCGCAGGCAACGGTCTCATCATCAACAGCATCGACGTCTGCGAGAGCTGCAATAGAGCAGCGGTCGGGGAAAACGCCCGAGCCGCGTCCTCGATATGACGATGTGTCGCAGATTCTTGACACCGACTTTAAAGTGATCAGCAATCGGGTTGGAATATTTCGAGCGGGGCCGCCCTCACGTCCGCCCTACGTCAAAGTGGGAGACCGGATCGAAGTCAAACGCCCCGTGTGCATCATTGAGCAGCTGGGGAACTACTTTGTCTACAATTCTGAGGTAAGTGGGACGGTCATCAAAGTTTGCGTCGAAGACGGGGCGCCCGTCGAATACGGCAAAGAACTTGTTATCATCCGACCGGAGTAAACTGAGAGATATCCTAGGAACCCGCGGTAGAGTCATTGTACAGTCGCGAGACTGGGCGATCATCACGGCACCAGGTATACGGGCACCGGCCTTGCCCTGGGTGCGCTGCAGTGTCTCGCAAAGTGTGCCTTGCCTGCAGGGCGCCTGCGTTCCCCGCAGTCTTGCGGAAATCATCGGGCACGACGTACCGCAATGAACAATACGGAGGACTGCCCGTCGCCATTTTTTGATCGGCTCTGTGAGCGTTGATCTCGTCCCGTCGTGTTGCCGCGGAAACTCAACGACACCCAAGCGCACTCGGGCCTCCAACGGATACGGGACGGTCTCAGCTAGCTATGCATTTCGCGATAGACTCGTGCGTTCAGCGGCACAACGGGGCGCTTGGAGCAGGCACTCGCACCAGCTGCACGTCCATGAACATCGCGCGACCGAATGTCGACTTGTACTGCCGACTCGACAACATCCACGGCATTGCACCCCATGATTCTAAATGAATCACCATAGACGTGCTCGGTGCAGATGCTGCATACCATCCCGCACGGGTTGCTCGCAAAGCGGGCCCTCTGGTTCACGTTGTCTCTGGCGATGCGGCTATCGACCGGGTGGCGGTGGCGAATAGCGCACGACCCTCGACGCCAACGCACGACCGGGTTCGTTCGTTCGCAATGTGAACATTGCGTCGATGCATATGCGGATGCATATGTGTGTAAAGGTGTCGATGCTCGACGGGATCAAGCTATCCGCGACTGTTCAATCCGGATCCTCTGCCGTCCGGGAGGGTCCTCTACGCTTCCCCAATCGCTGGCTGCACGTAGACAAACTCCTCGACATAAGGATGCGGCAAACTTTTGTCTTGCACATCGGGACAAATTTCCGAGCTCGACGGTACACAGTCTCGCGGGCAGGTCCAGATCGCAATCGTTCCGAAATCCAAAACAGCACGCGGGTCTTCGGAACGCACTCCACGTGTCGCCGGCGTCTGAGTAGGGCACTGTTCCGCAGGTTCCAGTTCGTTTTCCGACTCCCGGCAGAGATAATAAATTAACTGCGACATGACCTGCACTTCGAAAACTCGTGGCATGCCGCAGAGGCCACAAGGAGGCACCTGTGCGGCTTCAAGCCTCGACTTGGATCCGAACCACAGGATCTGCTGATTCGAAATCGTAGCTAGCTTTTGCGGGTTGTTCACAGCGATCATCGCAAGACGATCATGCAAGGGCAGGTATCGAATGACTTGGTTTCGATGGCTCCCAAGCGCCTGCTCGAATGCAAGTGCATCCGACAAATCAGAACAGCGTAAGTTTTGCTCTGTCTCGATTGTTTCTATGAATGATATCCATTCTGCTGCCGAGCATGCATGCTCTTTTGTAGGTGCAGCATCCTCTGCGTCTACGTTCACCACACGGAGTTCCGATTCTTCAGCTTGGTCGTCGATGACGCCGCTGTCGTGCTCGGAGTCGCTGTCCCAGTCGACGAGAATTTCGACCGCCGGGAAGCCGAGAGAGGGCTCCTCAGAGATGGTTGCGTCCGCCCCAGATTTGTCGTATGCTGCGTGTGCTCGCGGCGAACTTGTTCCGCTTACACGCGTCTGCTCTGCTGTTTGCTGCGGAGCCACTGCAGCGGCCGCTGGAAGCGCATCAAAACTGGCGGTGTCAGCGGCAGCACCCCGGTGCGGCGACGGAGGCGGATCAGGCCCCGACAACCCCGCCGACAAGTTCGCATGGTACCGACGCAACGCTTCCAGGTCTTCGACTTGATCTGGGTACCAGCTATTGTGCTGTGGCAGCTGCACCCTGTATACTCGAGCAGCGCCTGAATTGTCGGCGGATCGACTAGCGCACCACGCACAGATGAACAAGTACAACACGCGATGAAACGCCGCCGCATTGTGCCCCCGGGGCGCGTACACTTGCAAAAGGAAACGAAGTTGTCGTTTGCACGAGCCGCATCGTAATCTTTTCGTGACTAGGCCAGCGGGGAGCGGCACCAACCAGGCCGGTGTGCCGCCCGCTCGCGACTCGAACGGTGTCCACTGTTTCGACCTGAACAGCTCCCGTTCGTACACACCGTCCTCGACGCAACCCAATATAATAGAAGATTTTGAGACTTCAACGTCCATGAAGGGTTCCAAGCAGTGCATAAAGACCTCAACGCTCACGTCTAGCGCTTCTGGTGTTTTGCATTCCCCAGAGGCTTTCGCATCGGGAACGCCAAGTGCATCCGCCAGCACGTGTTGTGCCAGCACCGGGTCGCACCGACAGGTCCGCAGGTACATGACGATTCTCGTGCGCAACCTCTGGTGCACGACCTGCACGCTTCAGGGATGACTGCCTCTGAAGACGAACGAGCTCCGCTTGATTGGAGTCTGGACTATGTAAGGTACTTAGAAGCGAAGGAACGGATCGATGATCGAGCCATTCACTGCGAGCTCTGGGAGCGGTTTACGGGGTTCCTGCACAGCCAGCTGAGCCAAGGCCAAGCCGCAGCGACCCGACTGGAGCCGCTGCGCATCATTGACGTGGGTGCGGGTATCGGCTCGCTACTTTTTCGCTTACTGGCAAGTTGGGAGCACGCGGAAGCGCTTGAACAAGTACGAACGTACCGTCGAGGGGTGGAATACTGGGCAGTCGACCTCAAGTCGCAGCTCCTGCGTGCACTGCTCCAGCGTCTGCAGAGCGTCGCAGCCAGCAATGAGAATCCCTGGCAATTGGAGCGCTATCATTTAGAAACGAACGTGGTGGACCACTCAAATGACGACGAGTTGCACCAGTGCCTATCTGGTTTTGACCTCCACCGTGCCGGTGATCGCGATCAGCGACCGGCCTGCTCGCAAGCGATCCGAGCAGCTGCCACAGGTCAGGCGACTCGCGCAGAAAGCCCAGCGCCTGTATTGGACATGAAGACGCCCCTGGAACCAGGTCCAAAAACTCAACAAACAGTTGTTGTCGTTGGTGGTGGTGGTGGTGGTGGTGCTCAGAAAGCCACAGCTACTGCGGCCTCACTGGAGCATACGCGCCAGCATCGAGCCGGTGAAACTACTGGCGACGACACTAGGCACGTCGCCGAGCCACAAATCGGCCCTGGTGCGGCTTCAGTGGAAACAAGACGTTTTGAAGATAGCGACATGCCCGCCGGAACTCCAACAACGGATCCGCAAACGCATCATGCGTCGTGCCTGGGGTCAGCGAAGCTGGTACTGAAGGCATCATCGACTGGTTTCTACCTCAACGTACACTGCTATCAAGGCGATGCAGAAACTTTCTGTACGCAGCATCCCGGCACTGCAGAGGTGCTGTGGGCGTCATCTTTTTTCGATCTGCTGCTGAACGAGGCCGCCGCTGGGAGCGCATCGAACCTGGCGTATGCGCGTTTGCGCGCCGCAATGCCCCGATTGCTGGCGACACTCAAACCCTATGGCGTATTTTATTTCCCTTTACATTACGACGGCATGACTTACTGGCTACCTAATTTTGATCCATCAAGCGCAGCGTATGAAGCAGAGCAGCAGGTGCTGGCAGCCTTTCATCGCTCGCTGAACCCCGATTGCACCGGCTTTTGTGGCCAAGCGCTCCTGGATGTTATACAAGACGCAGCGGTATCTGCGCCTGCAGCATGTGATTGTACCTTTGGATACGTCACAGCGGGAGAAGTTTCTGCAGACGAACCGGCATTATCGAGTGCTGGCGTATCTCCCCAGCGTGTGCCACGAAGCACACAGCAAACCTTGGCGTCCGACTCGCTCTGCGCAATTCGTTCGGGGGCGTACGTACAGACGGCTGCTGGACAGCGCCTGGCCGGACCGCACGCGGCGATGCGACCCATGGTTACGGGCTTGGCACCCAGCACATGGTGTGTCCAGCCGTTTGCTGGGCTCGGCGTCTATTTGCCATCCACTGATGCCTATTTTCTCGAATGTATACTTAAGCTCATCGGTGGAGCTGCCTGGTCAAGCGCTTGCACCGCGTCAGAGAGGGCACGCATTGAGCGCTGGTACCAACAGCGACGCGAGCAGTTGCAGCAACGGCTGCTGACCTATGTTGCCCACAATATCGATCTGCTAGGAATCGTCATTCCAGCGAGAATCCAGACTCGAGCGGTTGCCCGTGGCCCGGTCTTGCACTCGCCGACGGTTTGCGATTCGAGTATGGCGCCCGTACTGATGGGGATGACCGCGCGGGCCCGAGTGCCCGCCTTTGCCAAAAGAATAGAGCCAGTTGGCGTTTTCTCGTACGGAACGCTGCAATCGCCCCGCGTACTACAAACCATTTTGGGACGCATTCCCCGATCGGTTGCCGCTGTGCTCAACGGGTATCGCGTCCACGGGGTGCGAGATGAATCATACCCAGCAGTGGCGAAATCAGCACCGGAAAATGCGCCGCACGAGGCCGTACCTGGCGTATTGCTTCTCGAGCTTACTGCAGCCGATCACGCGCTGCTGGACGCCTACGAAGGCCCACAGTACCAAAAACTGGTGGAAGAGGTCCAGATTCTGCCCCTGGGCATGAGACTCAGAGCTTTCGTGTACGTTTGGAAATCTTCCACTGATAATCTCGTTGCCTTACCGAACCAACACTGGGATTTGGATGCCTGGACGCGAACACATGAACAGAGTTTTTGCCAGGAATGCTCAGAATGGATCCGTACATTCAAGTCGTCAAATGCGGCTGAGTGACGCACGCATCAACTGTGCACGCATCGCGGACACGTGTATCCCGGCGTCGAGATGCGTGCGCAGTTGATGCGTGCACTGCGTCGCGCTTGCGCGGAAACCTTGCGCATTGGGGTAGCACATGTGCGACGTTTGCCGCCTCTCTCTTTCTTTCTACTTCTCTCTGTGTACGTATGTATGCGTCGGTGTGGGTACGTGTGTATGTTTGTGTGTGAATATATGAGAGGATCGCGCCCATGACGTGGCTATACGATAACAGTCACTACTGCGACAGCTGAGGTGAGCACACGTAGATGGCGGCGACAGTTACCTGCGCCTCAGCAGATGTGTGCGTGACTTTGCGAGGCTTGCATGTGTGCCGAGTAAGCAGTCTGTCGTCGTCGTCGTCGTCGTCGTCGTCGTTGCATTCTTGGTGCACCAAGCAGCTGCCAGCATGCATGCTCCTGCCATTCGACAACCAGGCGCGTCTTGCTGTTCGATTGCGCAGTGTTCTGGGACACGTCCGCCTTTACAAACGGTACTGCGCAAGAGGCCCGCATAGCGCGACAGCACTGCGCGCCGCTTCGTTGCTCCATCTGGTGAGCCACTGGACCAGGCACCGTTTCGATAGGGCGCCTCCAGCTAAACGGCACAACCTGCGTCCCGGCGAATACAGAGCAACCAAGACATTGGCAATCGGGCGGCATACCCAGGCCCGGCGCATGCCGCAAGACCCTGATCCCCGGCCGTGTGTTCTGGCGCGCTGAACGTACTGGACACGGGCAGCAGCAGCAGCAGCAGCAGCAACTGATCTGGTACCAGCCTCGCAAAACCTCAGTGACGATGCGTCAGGACGACACCGAGAACGATCGCTAGGATGATCAAGATCACTAAAACGATGATACAGCTCGCCGCGGCCACATTCTTTTGACACATGCGTTTCTTCAAGGTTCCCGACTGCCGCTGAAACGTACCCGCCGTATTCCGGAGCGCATCGGCCTGCTCCACGAGGTCATCCAAGCGTTCGCCACGCTCCAAGACGTCTTCGATGTTGCGCTGCATCACAGCGTGAATGTCACGAACCTCGCCCTGGAGCTGGGCGATCTTGTCCTGCCTCGTTGTGTACGTCTGGGTCAGCGCTTTGAGCGTTGGGCGAAACGCAGCGTCCAGGGCGTCCGGTTTCGTCATTCTCCGCAGGTCAGCGGGCGCATATCGCGATTCAAACTGTTCACGTACTTGCTGTAGAAAATCAAAAGCCAGTTGTCTGGGGTACCCACGCAAACACACTGCCAAGTAGATGAGGTCCTGATGAACCTGAACGTGATACCCGACGTTTCCACTGTCGTACGAGGTGCGCACATCCGTCCCAGTCGGCGTTTTATTCAAAATTCGATCCGCAATTTCCTCGAACTTTGGGCGCTCTCCCGCACCGAGACCCTCCTGGATCGCTCGACGGTCCAGGTAGGTTACCAGACGCACGGAGCTATTCCCGACAGTGACGAAGAGGATGCGTCGCGGTGCGGGGGCTGGTCGCTCCGTCTGTCCAGCACTGTCGTCGCTGCTGCGTGCCTTGCTCAAGTTTGCGTCATCACTATTCGAAACGGAGAGAGCGTTCGTCCCTTTTGAAAGGGAGGTGTTTGCCGCAGTAGTGCGCTCCATGAACTGCACACCCGTAATCCACGTTCAGGGAGGAAAGCGGACAGGCGCGTTCTGCTGTCGTTGGCATCGATCGTTTCCCCGTCGACTAGGACACGTCAGAGGTGTCGTCTCGAGTGACGTTCCCTTCGCCGCGGTATTCCGTTATTCGGGTACTTCTACCGAGGACGTTTGTGTTTATTGAAGGGTTATTATTCATAAAACGAAAACTTTATGAGAGGTAATGGCTTGGCTTGGTCTAGGTTGCTCCGGGGGCTCGTTTGGCTTGGAGTCGTGGTGTTGGCGTTCGCGAACCGAGCCACGGGGCAGCGTTATCCCCAGAGCACGTGGATCCTTGAAGAGCGAGATCTACTTACACTGCGTCAGACCACACCACTGGAGCCAGTGCTGGGAAACAGCACTGCTGTACCCAGTGCGCGTGCATCGGTGACGGCGAGCGCGTCGCTCAACCCGAACGCAACGCTGCTCTCGGTGCGACCCAGCGTTTCGGAGACGGGAACGCCATCGCCGTCAACAACCACAGCGACTCCAACGAGTACGGCGCTGCCGTCACCGCTGCCGTCGCCTAGCACAACGGCGACGAGCTCGCCGAGCCCGACGCTCATGGCAAGCAGCGGGCCCGCTGCGACCCCGAGTTTCCCGAGCCCGTCACCAGATACCGGTGTGGTGAACCTGCTGGCGAACTCGGGCAACGTCAGTCTATCGTTGTATGAGAACAGAACGTTTCAGGAGGCGTTCGCACAAACGCTCGTGTCCAACCTGCAGAGCCAGTGCGTGCGGTGTCAGAACGCTTCAGCTATTCAATTAACCATGTTCAGGTACACATCTGGTTACTTTCGCCTGAATCACTCCAACAGCTCCCGAAACAACACCTCGGATACCAGTGGCAATGGAGGCAACGGGCCGGTAACGGCACCGGTGCTGACCAACCGTCGACGCCGCATGCTTCAAACCTGGCAATGGCTCACTGGGAAGCGCTCGACCTCGCCTCCCGTGCAGAACATCGCTGGGTCTGTCGTTGGACGTGCCAGCAGCACCGCTGGATCCGGCACAAGCGACGGAACCGATGTTGCAGTGGCGTTGCAGGTGGCGGCGGACCCAGCGGATATACCCACGGTTGAGAATCGAACCTCGTCGGGGCTCCTGACGGCGGTGCTCGCTACCAGTTCGAATATCACCAATGCCTCGATGCAGGTCGTCGCTCGCACCGCAGCGTTCGGTGAGGGTGCCGAGGACCCGTTCAAGGGCTCCGGGCTCGGTAGCGTCCACAGCGGGGCGGTGTCCACAGGTGCCATTGTGGGTGCAGTGATCGGCTCTGTGGCTGGCGTCCTGCTGGCGATGATCTTCGCCTTCATGCTTTGGAGACGGTGCCGACGCCAAGCGGCGAAGCAAGAGGCACTCCGCACCAAGGAGGCTGCCGAGGCAGCTGCCCGCAAGTATCGCGAGCAACAGTCCGCTATGGCTGCTGCTGCCGCCGCTGCACAGCGCCTCTCAAGCGGCTCCGGTCGACCGATTCCACCAACATTACCGCAAGACCAGTCCGCTGGTGGAGACGCCGCATCACGTGCTCGCTATGCTGGCGTTGTGACGCTGCGGGAGCTCGCTCGAACGCGTATTCTCCAAGGCATGATGCGCATCGTGCAAGCTGCCGAGGCGGAGTCGAACGCTGCGTCTGCCGCACTCATTCGTAGCGATAACCAACGCAAACTGGTATTTTTGATCGTTGCAGATCGACGTGCGCTAGCGGTATTGTCGGCAGCGTGTCGCTTGACAGACCTCATCCAAGAGGGTGCCTTCGTGGTGGAGTCGCTCGAGAGTGAGCGTGAGCCATTGCCGCGCATGTCGGCGGTGTATTTTGTAGCGCCGGAGCCAGCTTCATTCGATCGCCTTGTTGCCGACTTTCCGGATACGCAAACCGCAGCACATCCATCAGACGGGGCCGGTCAGCGCCTCGCTGACGCTGGTCCAGGGACGAGCGTCACCCGCACGGCGCCAAGGAGCGCTGGGTCCGGCCCCGAGAGCGGCGCTGCGGGGCGTCTGGCGGCGAGTCCCGCGAACGCGCGTACACCACGGGCTCGCTGGGGTTCGGGCGCTGCACCCGGGCCACCCGGCGCTACCACGACAGCTTCGGGGCCACGCTATCGAGCGGCACATGTGTTCACCACGGCTCGCGTGCCAGATGCGCTGTTGGACCTTCTGCGGCAGTCGTCGTGTCTGGTACAGCGGCTCTTGACGTTTACGGAGCTCAACCTGGACTTTATGGCTATCGAGGAGCGCATCTTCTCCCTGGACTATCCGAATGCACTGGAGATGCTATTCGCCCCGGGCAGTGCCGCAGGTCACGATGATGATCATGATGGTGCTGCGCTTCCAGGCTGGGCATCTGCCTGGGATGCACGCCCAGCAGCGTTGCAGCCGCCCCCAGGCGCCTGTTCGGATATGGTCCAGCGTATTGCCCAGAACCTGCTGACGCTCTGCCACCTTCTGGGCGAGGTGCCAACGATTCGCTACCAACGAAGCGAAAGCGGCGTTGCGCAGAGCATCGCTGAGGCGCTCCTCGACGCCATCCGAGACTACGAGGCCAATGTACCCGGCGGGATGCGTGGTGCGCAGCTGCAAGCGGCTGCCGTCGAGCAGAACGCCAGCACCGCAGCAGCTCCCAGCGAGGACAAGTCCTCTGCTGGTACCAGCACCAATACCATGCTGCTGATTCTGGACCGTTCTGTGGATATGGTGGCTCCCTTTCTCCACGAATATACGTACCAGGCGATGTGCAACGATCTGCTAGCAGCGGATGCGCTGGATAGCGGCACCACGCGCTATACCTACGTGGTGCGTGAAGGCGACTCCACCGCCAGCACCACCCGGGAAGCCTTTCTGGACGAGTACGCTGACCAGACCTGGGCCCGTCTTCGTCATCTGCATATCGCGGACGCCATCAGCGAGATCAGCGAGGAGCTGCAGGGAACTACAGTGCGTTCATTGGGCGCCGCGCTGCAGGGCGCCTCCGCTGCTCGAAACGCGCCCCCGGAGAGCACTGCCATGCCCTATGAACAGATGCAGAAACTGAGCAAATACGCGGTGCACATGGATATCCTAGATTGTCTGATGCATCGTTTCAATGATCGGTATCTTCAGCGTACTTCGCTTTGTGAACAGGATCTCGCGTGTGGTCTAGTGGATTGTCACGGGAACCTGCTCTCGTCGACAGAGGCAGCACAGCGGATTTCGTTGATCCTCCAGGATGCGCATGTGCCGCTGGAGGACAAGGTGCGCTTGTTGGCAATCGTGCTGGTCACCATGGATATGAGTGCACGTGATGTCGACGATCTCCTGGAGACCATGGAGGATGTGGGTCTAGGGCGAGAACTCGTCTCGGCGTTGCTACGTGCACGCCTGGGTGTGCATCTCGCCAAGGAGCCTGGTGAGTGCCAAGCGCTTGCGGAGCGTGCGCTGCGCTACTTTCGCGCAAGTCGTGGCGAATCCTACGATCTATCTCGCTATGTTCCGTTCCTGCGGGAAATCCTTGAAGCTATTGCGCGTGATCGTCTCTCGCGGAGTCGGTTTCCGATCCTCTTCAGTGCAGAGCGGGAGTCGGCAGGTCGCCAGCCCCCAGACGACGCGTTGACGCGAGGCCGCTCACGCTCGCTCTCGCGGGAGCGAGACGTTGCCGGTCGGGTACCTACGCGGAACCGCGCAGCCTCGGTACGCAGACGACGCTCATCATCGGTCGTGCGTCGTCGCTCTGACTCTGCCGATGACCTGGAGCGCGGTTCAGGGCGAGAGCTCTCCAGTGCCAGCGAAGACGAAGCCGCAACCCTGAATGGAACCGAGCGGATTAGTGATAGCAAACGACCTCGTCGACGGGTGGTCGTCTTTATTGCTGGTGGCATGTGCGCGTCTGAGATGCGAGTTAGCTACGAGGTATCGGCGGAGTTGCCGCTGAATGTGTACCTTGGAGCGACGCATGTGTTGACACCTACTCGGATGCTTGAGGCACTGCGAGGCCTGAATCGCACGCTGTACGCTGGCGAGATGCAACGAGAACGTCGACCAGTGAGTGCTTCAGAGCAGCGTCGTGGTGCACGTTCGACACCTGCGGTATGGCCACCACCGGGCGAGCCGAGTACCAGCGGCAACCTGCGACTGGGTACCGGGCTTGCCTCTGAAGCTGCCACCGCGTTTGATAGTGCCGCAACTCCGTATCCCTCGAATGACGGCTTTGCACCGCGCAGGCGTCGTTCAAGTAGTCTTTCGCGCTTTTTCAGCCGTCGGTCATAGAGCGATCCAGAACGCAGTGTGTGATAGGGAGCCGGGCGTTGCACCAGGTGTCGCTGATGTGGCATCGCAGCGTCTGGGACGCGCCTGGCGTGCGACTCAAGCATCGTCGCTGGGAAACGAGTCCTCAACGGGTTCTAGCAACGTTCACTGCTTTCTGCGGTCTCGAGCCGCCATGCAACGTCTCCTCAGCGCGATGCAATCCAAGCTGGTGCTGGTGCTGGTGTGTCGCGAGGTGCAGGCACCGCGCAGGCCGGTTGCCTTGGTAGTTGCCTGCCGCTCTTCAAGACGCAATCAGTTGCAAAAGGCGGAAGCGGGTATCAGATCTGGTGCAACCACTGGTTTTAAACGGGTAGGTTGTCGTTCGTGCACTCGTTGGCGGGTGCTGCATCCTCAGGTGTCTCGCCGATGGCGACGTGCAGCAATAGGATATACGATTTCGTTTCGGAAACAGCCATTTTGGATATTGAGAACAGCGACGCGCGGTACCGACCAGAAAAATCGCGTTCTCGCACCGACCTGGTAAGGCGTTTCACTGGTCATCCGTAGAGCATCGTAAACGGTCTAGTGCGTCCGTCGGCAAGCGTACAAAAGCATTCATATGAATGGATGCAACCAGACATAGAGACGAGCACGTTTGATTACAAACGTAATTATATCCATGAGTGCAGGCGCGCGTCTACTCCTGACGAGTCCAGCGCACTCCTGACCATCGTCGGTGCGAAAGCAGCCACCAAGCGCCTGGTACCGTTCAAACTAAGGCGTATTGCGAGCGCACGATGTTCGGCGACAAGCCTCCCAGCGAGCACTGGAACGCATTCAAAGACGTCTTGCATCGTCGCAGAATGTGTCGAATAATCACCCAGCAAAAGCGAAGCGACGAGGCGGTGACTTGGATCGGTAACGCAAGCTCGGACGTGCTCGCTATACAGAATCGCATGCTGAGCATCTCACTGGTACGCGAGACAAGTGCGCAAACCTCATGGAGCGCTACGACGACGCCGCATCCAGGTCGCTGACGTTCTGAACGACCTGGAGTCGGCGTTCCAGTATCCGCCGCATTGGGCTTTCGTGTAAACGATCATGTGGACACTGATCCGACATGCAACGAAAGGTTATTTCCGGTGAAACAAAGCGTAAATTGCTCACCCGACTAGTGTACAGGCAAGCGTATTGCTCGACCTGTTCTGCAAACCTACTATTCTGATACCCGGTTTTGAAGAGTTGCCCCCATACTGGATGAAATCGCCGGTGATAGCGTTCTGTCTCTGCTGCGAGCGCCGCCTTGACCTCTCGGAGTTCTGTCTCGGCGGTTTCCACGCTCTGTCGAAGCGCTTCAATTCGCTGCCTTCGGGATGGATCCGCGTGTGGGTCCGCTTCGTGCTCGGAGCGCTCGTACTCGCAGTGAAGTTCCCATTCGGCACGGTCAATCATCTCATCGAGTTCGTCCCGAAGTAGACGCATATCCCGCAGACGTTGGCGGTCCACCTCCGAGCGCAGCATTTCGTTGATTTCATCTGTTAGTTCGGGAATAATGAGCATGGTGCGCCAGCCCAGCTGGCGCTTGGAGCGTAAAATATCACTGAACATGTGATCACCCACGTACAGAACCTCGCTTCCGGAGTTCAAAGAGAGTATTTCCTGGAGGTGTGTGTAATTCCCGCCCTGCAGCACCTTACCCTCACGGAGAAACGCCTCGGCGTTGCCATCAATAACACCTTCAGTGTTGCTCAGGTAGCCTTCCTTGGATCTGGGATCGACTCGGTACATCCAAAGCCTCGGGTCCGTAAGGAAGGCAGGTTTGTTCGCGCCCACAATGACGACATCGAACAAATCCAACCAGTCCAGCTCGAGCAAACCAGGAGGATTCCCCATGAGAAAGTTCATCACCACATTCGTGTATTCCCAGAGCGAATTCGTTAGGAGAAAGGTTTTGCGTCCAGAGCGTTTCAGTCGCTTCAACGTCGGGATCAAATGCGGGTCGTACTCGATGTATTTGGCGGGCTCCTCAGCGACGCGTCGCTTTATGGTGCCGTCTCGATGACACAGGTCGACTGCCCGACGCACATCACGATAGATTTGTTCATATGGTTTCTCGATGAGGTTCGGATACTGATCCTTAAACTCCACGAGCTTGCTGAAGAGGAACGCATCTGGCAGCGAGAAGAGCGTATCGACGACCGCAAAGTCCGGTTCGTTGAAGGCAGCCCAGTTGACCGCCGCCGGGTTATAGAGCGCATCCCGCTCTTGTTTGGATAGACGCTGGAAACCGTGAAATGCCAATTTGACGTACTTGTGGCGATCCATCTTGAGAATGTTGCCACGCTTTTTGTCGATGACAAGCCCCCGGATGTATGCCTGGGGATCGTATGGTCGCAACTCGTCCAGAATCTCCCTCGGGTAACCAGCGTGAACAAGGCGGCGCAGCGCTCCCTCATAGGCGAGCGTCTCGAAGGTGTCCGCTTTGTAGTGCGCGAGCGTGTAGTCCATGTCGAAGCCGATAGCCTTTATGGAGCGCATCTTCAGAGAACGGTTGCAGAATATTTCTCCCAGATAGTGCTGCTCATTTAAATGGGGAACAGCACTCCCGTCAGAGCCGTCACTGACCCTGTCATTGGACGGGGAACTGCGTCGCTTCTTGCTGCGCGCGACGACGGGCTTGTTCTGGGCCAGGTACCAAGTGGGTACGGGTGACCGTGCGCGCGACGGCCGCGCTCCCACGACGACTGCTCCATGCCAACGATGTGCCCAAGTCCGATAGCTCCACCCAAACCAAGCACTCCTATTGCAGGATGCCCACGCTGTTTCCAGCAACATGGAGCGCGCAGAACCCTATCGGTCGCTGAAGCGTAGCGGTACGGAAGCAGCTCACGAAACGCGCGCCGCAGCTGAGGGCGCACGTTCGATTCGAGATTCGGCAAATAAAACAGTATAAAATTGTCATTAATGGGATGAAAGGTGTCCACTGCTGGGATGATAGCTGTGAGGCAGACAGTGAGCGCTGCTTTGTAGCACGATACCAGTGCAGCGATAGTGAAGTCGCTGAAGCGTCAAACCCGCCGCTAGACCGAGGATAACGCGGTCAAGACTCGCGAGTATTGGGAAGATCGGTTTTATACGGGGCTCCTCGGGCGCGATGCGCTCGTTCCAGCATAGCGGCAATGGGTTACAGCCTGCGTGACGTGCGTGACATTCTGCTCCGGGCTACTCGGCAGTGCGTCCGTTGTGCGCACTGGTACCAGTATGAAAGCGGAGTCGCGGACTGCGACTGTTAAGCGTGGGTGCACGATACCATCATCGGTGTCGGAAAGCTAATGTGTCTTTGTCTGGTGTTCGCAACGTGGTGCATCTGTACGCAGCAATGTCGATGAATAGAATACCATGCTCGATCAGTATTTACTTGGGAACGTTGCCCCGGGGGTACATAGATCGCCGTGCAGCCTTTCTGGATTACTGAATGATACCACGCGAGTGTCTGGCTCAACACGTAATTCGAGTGCCATTTATCCTGGACAGTGAATTTGTTTCTCCGCAAGTCTCGCGCGTTTCCGAGCGATACGCGGAGTGAATTACGAACATTGAACTCGAAGCATCGCTCGATACGAAGCCGCTGGACGCTCACCAGACCCGACACATTTTCGTATTCTGATTGATGCAGTCAGGTGTCGATGCGGAAAAGATTTGCGCGCATGGTTGCTGGCGGAATCACTCCAGGATCGGTTTCAGACCTGCGACTACCACGCCATCTCAGGTTCGAACAGCTTACCGTATACCATATCCGTGTATGCGCCTCTGTTTCATGCGCTCCCCGACCGTTTTCAGCGCAACCCGTGCTTGTGATGCATGTATTTCGTTCTGAACGCATCGATGGGAATCCAGCAACTTCGATCGCTCCACTTACTGTACGCTAATGTCGACGGGGCACGCGTGCAGCCGCTCCACCACCAATTTCACGAACGTAGTGTCACGCCGATGCCGCCGCCGCCGACGCTGCTGCACAGCCGTAAACACCAGCCGCTGCGCGTGCCGATCGCATCCCAGGACGCCACCGTTATCCAGAACGTTTTCGCAACGTACAAACGCAACTTCCATGTACGAACTGTGTCAACCAACGGGGACTGCTGGATACCCTTATTTTCTCTTTGGATCGCAACAGGATCAGCGTCTCAACTACAGATCGGTTATTGTGCACCGCGCTGGACTAGCTCAAGAGACGGCTGGCGATGGCGGCGTCAGCACGAGCAGCAGCGCTGAAACCGGGAACAGCGTCAGCGCTTTGGCGTCAGCAGCCGCAGGGCGTCGTGTCAAGTTTCGGGAGCTGCGTCGAACGAAAATCGTATGTACTATAGGGCCTCCGACGGCGTCTTATGAGATGATCAAGGCTCTTGCAGACGCTGGAATGGACGTTGCTCGCTTGAACTTCAGTCACGGGACGTACGAGTTCCACAAGAAAGTATCGGACGCCGTCGATCGCGTCAATGAGGAGCGTTTTGAGAAAGCTCGTCGAAGGTGGACGTCGCACGACGAGGCACGTGAGCAGTCGACAGACTCCGCCAAATCGGTGGCGGTGTCTGACGCCGGTCCCCTGCGTACCGAGAGCACGTCAAGCTCCACTGACTCGCTGAATAGTGTGTCGGGCCTCGAGTACAGAAATGACGCTAAGAGCGCTCTGTATGTGCGCATTGGGAAAATGATGGACTCAAAAGGTGCGGAAGTGCGCAGCGGGGACATCAATCGAGCGGAGGAGATTGCGAAGCGAATGGTGGAGCACGGCTTGGTGACCTCCGATCAGGTAACAGAACTCGTGAGCCAAAACACCATGTTAATGCCGGCAGGAAGCTCGCTCGTTCTGCGTTGTACGCATGAGGCATTTGAGAAGCAGCCGGAACCTCTTGAGGGTGTCGCGGTGAAAGGCTCCGTTTTACCTTTTGCGCCAGTAGTCGGTGTCAGCTATGCGGGATTCTTCGAGGACACAGCCGAAGGCGATTGTATTCTTGTTGATGGCGGTCTCTTGGAGTTACAGCTGGAGCGCAAGGACGCTGACAAACGGGATCTCATCTGCCGCGTGTTGGACGGTGGCGAGCTCTCGCCCCGTCGCCATTTGAACATTCGCGGAAAGACGGCGTCGTTGCCCTCGGTTACCGAATCCGATTGGAAGGATATCGAGTTCGCTGTGAAGGAACTCAACGTGGACTTTATCGCCTTGTCGTTTGTGAATGACGCTGAAACCGTTCACATGGTGCGAGAATTTGTCACGAAACTTGGCTCGCGGGCGGCGATCATCAGCAAGATCGAGAGCATGAAGGGTGTGCTGAACCTCCCCGCAATCATCGAGGCAAGCGACGGGGTTATGGTGGCGCGTGGCGACCTCGGTAGCGAGCTGCCCCTGGAAGAGGTGCCTATCGTCCAGTCCTTCATGGTGCGTCTTTGTCGAGCGGCAGGCAAAGTGGTCATTACGGCCACGGAGATGCTCGAGTCCATGATCGAGAAGCCCATCCCGACGCGGGCGGAGGCCTCGGACGTGGCCCATGCCGTGGAGCAGGGCGCCGATGCACTGATGCTCAGCGGCGAGACCGCCAAGGGAAAGTATCCGATCAGAGCCTGTGCCACGATGCGCCATATTATCATGCGACAAAACGAGCAGCTCATTGCAGACGAACGTGCTCGTCAGGGGCTGGATCCGATTGCCGGCTTTGCCGAGTGTTGCCGCGACGTGGAGCGCGTATCCGATGCCATGGCCCGAGCAGCGGTCTCTCTGGCGGAATCGTTAGACGCGGCCGCGATCATCGTCTTCACACGAACGGGCAACATGCCCAAGCGCCTCTCGAAGCTGCGGTCACGAATTCCGATCGTTGCCGCGACTGCAGTTTCCGATATCCAACCGAAACTCTCGCTCTTGTGGAACGTATTCTGTGTAACCATTGAAGTGCAGGATACGTTTGAAGCAACGTTCCAACGCTTCAAAGAGGAAGTTTTGGCGGAGAACTTTTTACGAAAAGGTGATACGGTTGTGGTGGTACAGAGTGGCATGCGTGGTATCTGGCGAGAACAGGGCCACCATCTGCTCCGCTATGTGGTAATGTAAAGGGACAGAGCGCATGCTCCAGAGGCCCCGGATACCCGCTGACGATCATAGCCGGTGTAAAGAGTGGCGCGGGAATCTTGCGCTTCCACGGAGCATGATGTTGGCGCGTGCGCTCTCTCACTGAGTCTCTCAGTACCAGGAAGCCAAGCAAAGCGATACGCGCACGGTGCTCGCTTGGTACCTGGGTGCAGCGTGCGCACGGCAGCGCTGCTTCCCGCACCACTGCCGCCAAAAAACGGAACGGGTCGACGAGCGCGGTCGTACGCGATAACGTTTGGTTCGCTTATCACATCAATAACACAAGCTTTTCGGCGCTTTTTTCTCTGTGACTGCTTCATGGTATCGTCTCTTTTATTCGGCTTTATATTCGTTGGTCTTTCCTCTTCGGTAAGCTCCGTTGTCAGCAGTCGAAGGATGTTGATGGCAGCGTGCAACACCTGATTTCGCTGTTTCCGACTGTATTCCATGCATTTCATGACCAAGCGGAAGCTGCGACCTACGCTTCTTCTGAAACAAACATCTTCTCCGTTCTATAAAGCATCGGCGTGCTCTTCGCAGCGGGCACACTTGGATCCTGTCAGGTATACTCATGTTTCGGCCAGAACGTATTCTACGAGCGGTGTCCCATGGAGCACGAACGCGTGCTTCATCACTCGGAATACATCCCTAACTGGTACAGAAAAATCCAGTCAATGCCATTCTCCGTCTTCGCGCTCGCTGCCGCACCACAGGATCATGAGTTCTCCCATACTGTTCCTTTGGGCGAGTCCTATGTCTGCTGCAGACACAAGCGCAGGCTACACCATTCGATAGGTAATTTGTGGAGCTTGATGCTGTGTATCATGGGCAAGCATCGGAATGGCATTGAGTCTTGAGAACGAGTCCAGAAATACTGATTCGTGTACGCTACCTTCGAGCAAAGTGGTTATGCCCGCGCGACTGGTGTGGATCGTTGCGATGATTAACGTCCGAGTCGGATGTTATTTGCGATGCCGAACGAAAACACGGGAGCATCTGGGAGCATATTCCATGACTGGTATCGAGTTCGTGTGGAGAGATATTTCGTCCATGTCGACAAAGAAGGAAGGGTTTCTTCTGCGAACGGACTCGGTTACTGGACGTGAGAATTTTAGTGAGTTTTCGGCATGAGGTCACGAAGGAGTCGTCAACGTACAAAGTCGAAACTTCGCTCGCCAATCCAGCGGCGCGAATCTCTTCCCCGTGTTTTTGCTTGAAACGTGGAGATCGTGATCTTGAAATATACGACATTTGAGCATACGAAACGTAAATAAAGGAGAAGAATGGAGGCTTGGACCAATGAACAGGATCATGAGATAGGTACTTTTACCGGCCCCTGTTGGAGGATGTCACGAATCATGCCGATTCTGGTAACGTAACGATTCCAAACTGCAAAGACTCGAAGGAACCACTGCAAAAGACAAAGAAAACAACGCATCAATCTGTAAACCCATTGTTGATGTACATCGAATGCAGTGGCTGTACATCTAGATCAAGCTAGGAGAATATTTCGGAATCTAGGAACAGCGCCAGCAGTTCAGCGCTCCATTCGAACCCCACAAGAGTCTAGCGTTCAGAGCGGGCACTTTGTCAACGTTTCTACCAAGCCGGCTCCCCAGTTTGACGCGTCGTCAAGAAAGACACACACGCTGTCCAGGCATACATTGCAGCAACCAAGCCGTGCGCGACATCCGAAGCGCAAGGCGTCGTAGAGCGCTTTTCCGCCTGGAGACGACGCCTCCGGTGGCACTGCGACAGCAACACCAAGACGCATTCCAGGGCACGGTGAAGACGATGCCTTCTCTGGAGGCACATACAGGCTCCATCCAAAGCGGCGCACCAGGCGGGACGCGCACCCCTGCAAGCGGGTGCCGCGTGCAGCGCGTCTCCAGTGGCCGCGAATCCAGAGTTGCAAGACGCTGAGCGTCCACATGTTCAGTTTCGTTTACGTCGCATAGCGCTGGCACTCCGATGCACCAGTCCACGATAAGCAAGGATCTCCCCAGCAAAGTGACGCAACAACATGGATCCCAGTCCGCAGAGAATCGCCGCAGCGAAGCACAACCATAAGCGTTGTTTCTTGGTCTCCTGGACGATCATCCACTCCATTTCATGGATACTTCGGATGGAAAGACAGAGATTTTTCAGCAAATTAACCAAGGCTACTACTTCGTTACGCGTGATGCGCATCTCCAAGCGACGAGTCGACACACTGGATAAGGACTCAGCGAAGAGAATCTTGAAGGCCGTTCCGAGTCCGAGGAACTGAAGCTTCCCCCAGAGACGACATTTTTCACAGCCGACGCAGTCCATGATCTTGCTGATGTTCCGAAAGTGAGCGCGGAACTGTACGAGGCAGTCTGCACAACAGCCGCGAAACATCTCGTTTTCGGCAAAAGGCACGGCGCAATCGGGAACCGTGCCACGAATGAGTGGATTCTCCAGAACTCGTTCCAAAAGCGCCTTGGTTTGCATGTCCTCGGTTTCATTGCCTGTCCAGTAATCTGAACGCTGCAAGAGCAGCGGTGCGGCTTGATTCATTGCCCGCAGAGCCAGCGCATACACAAAGTACAGGTTCTCAATGCGTTCCGGATAGTAGCGCAGCCGCTCCCGATACAGGCGTGTGTTGTAGCCCCAGCGATTCCGTCCGAACAGGTAGCGACGGGCAATGTGGGCATTAATCGAGGCGTGGATACCGCTGATACAGCGGTAAAACACGCGTTCTTCTCGGCACCCGGCAGGACGCACTGGAGCCAGAGTAGAAACCGAGCCTTGGCGAAGCAGTTGTTCGGCGACGCTGCCGGCTGCGTCACCGCTCAGGCATGGAAGCGGCCGAAAACAGTTCTCTCGGTAAACCGCATCCCATATGTGCTGGCCCTGGTATCCTGTGAAGCCTTCCGGATTCAGCGCCAGGTCTACGTATTCGGAGAGCTCATCGCTATCGGGCGCTGTCCACGCGGACTCGTCCTCCAGTGCATAGGGCGAGAAAAAAGGCGGCAACGCCTGTGATCCCCTCGGGCGCTCTACACGCCCTAAGGTTGCTTCCTGCTCCCCACGCGGGTAGTCAGCGACGGGGAAGGTTCTCGTTTGCTCTGTTTGGAGTATCTGAGACTCGTCGCGGCGCCAGACGGCTGGGATCAGCTCCGGATCACAGACTAGAACCGAACAGTCCGGTTTGGTGCACGTTGCAGCTGTGCCGCCCCAAAAAGGACACGCCTTGGAAAGATCGACTTTGAAAATTCGAAAATAGAGGCTCGAAGTCAAGCACGTAAGGTCATGACACAGCGACTCGCGTTCAGGCAGGAAGCTGTACCGTGTCAACGAGTCGTACGTGCACTTGGTATCACTGGGCGAGGTCCCGAGTCCCAGTCGCTTCAAGGAGTACAAATAACGGTAAGTTGAGGCCGGATCATGTTCACTCCCTATAGCCTGAAAGCTTTCCGGTGAAATTATGACGCAGATGCAGAGCAAGCAGGCAAGCGTGCCCGTCAAACGCGTCGCGTGGAGCCGCATAGAGGAGCAGTGCGCTCGGTAACCGTACCAGAACGCTTCTATCACCCCAAGTCCAAGTATGTTGGTTAGAGTGATGGAAACAGACCAATCTATAGATCGAAACCTGCGCCCTCTGATAATAATCACGAGCCAATGACCGTTCCTTTTACCGTGTGGCTCGTACTGCCAACTGGAACGAAAGCAGAAGCGCACGCGCCCGAGTGCATCCTGCCAAACATGCGCGCAGGGCGTGCAAGAGAACTGGCGAGTCATTCCATGTTGACGGAATTTCGGAAAAGGTTTATATAGATATAGAAGAGAAAGCTCACGAGAACTGGCGAGTCATTCCATGTTGACGGAATTTCGGAAAAGGTTTATATAGATATAGAAGAGAAAGCTCACGAGAACTGGCGGGTCATTCTTTGTTGACGGAATGTCGAAAAGGTTTATATAGATATAGAAGAGAAAGCTCACGAGCACTGGCGAGTCATTCTTTGTTGATGGAATTTCGGAAACGGTTTATATAGATATAGAAGAGAAAGCTCACGAGAACTGGCGAGTCATTCTTTGTTGATGGAATTTCGGAAACGGTTTATATAGATATAGAAGAGAAAGCTCACGAGCACTGGCGGGTCATCCTTCGTTGATGGAATGTCGAAAAGGTTTCTATAGATATAGAAGAGAAAGCTCACGAGCACTGGCGAGTCATTCTTTGTTGATGGAATGTCGAAAAGGTTTCTATAGATATAGAAGAGAAAGCTCACGAGCACTGGCGAGTCATTCTTTGTTGATGGAATGTCGAAAAGGTATACATAGATATGGAAGCATTCATTTACGAGCGCAGGTGCCTCGTTCTTTTGTTGATCAAAAGACTAGGGCGTGAGCCAGAGCTTCAAGAATACGCGGCTGCTACTGGCAACCACGAAAGAGAGCGCCGGTAAATGGCAGAAGTCTTTAGAGCGCACAGGGCCCCACATCAGTTTTCCTGTTCGCATACAGCGTTGATCGCTCTAGCAGCATTTGATCGCTGGGTTTCGAGCGTCATAGAAGCGCTCCCAGCAACACTGGATACATCGGCACCACCGAGAACGCTATCCGAATATAGAAAAACTTTGCAGTGTCTGTGCAGGCATCGACTCGAAGGCGTGTCGCGGTGTATTTGTGCAGGTCCGCGGCCTCCTCGGTGGCGAATGCTGCCTCTCACTACTGCCGCCGGAATCAATGTTCGGTACGGATGCGCATGCCTCGGCGACTCGGAACGTTCCTAGTCTAGCACAGGGATTGCCAGCCATGCTCCTTGCTTAGCGGCAATGCCAAAAGCGAGTCGTTGACCAACATGAGCGCCAGCGCCAGAAACGCGTCCGCTTATCCGTCAGCCAGTTCGTCCGTCCGTTCGTCCCAATAGCGACCACCGAGGTGCGCAGGCGCGCTCTTCTCGGAACGGAGACACCCTGTGCGATTCATTGTATGTCAGATCCGGAAGATTCGCTGTTCGAAAATTGCATGCATGTCTCGTGCGACCATGCAAAATATTTTGTGGTATGCAGAGCGCTCAGTACGCTGAAGGTTTAGCGTCACATTCGATGAGGTGCATCAAATGATGCAAGCAGCGTTCGTTCGCGTCGAGCGTCACGAAGAAGTATGAGCGTCGTTTCCCATGAAAATCGATCAGTGAAAGCGTTTTCATGGAACAGGCTCGGAGCGCACAGGCGGCATCATCAGTCGCAGCATCCCTGACACCGTATCCCTCGCAACGACGGATTATATGCTACCAACGTTTTCGACGCGCTCGGTGCGGGTGAAATGTGGTCTGCGATGGAATCAGATGCATACCGGATACGATCTGAACGCAGGACATATACAAGATGAAGCAAGAATAGAGCGGTATTCGTGCTCGCTGTCCAGTTGATGCCGCGTTTGATGCGCTTCTGTCCATATTCGAAGAGCACCCACTTGCAGGTGACGAATGTAGTGCAGCACTTCGCGAAAGAGGTCCAGAGCACCGTCTAGGTAAAAAACGGAAGACCGTAGACGTTCACGACCTCACCAAACGATGCAGTGAGGGTTCTGCTCTAGCCTTGGGGCAGCTCCTCGGCCGTAGAAAGCTCAGTGCGTCGTTCGGGCGGTTAGCGACGATACCCAAGGTACCCGCTCTTCAGCGATCACGTCGATGGACGCTCGCTCCGCTGGGTCATCATCGTCGGTTGCTCGTATGCGTCGAGATGTGGCGCAAACGCTGGCATGCTTGCAACGCACATCTCGGAGCAAGGCTCTCCTTTGAAACGCTTCTAGTGCTCCGAATAGCAAGAGCCTCCAGGGTACGCGTGCCCGACAAAGCCAACGTGAAGCGCAAGAAACCACGGAATGGAGCAGCTAGAGATCGATCACAGCGGCAGGTCCGGTTTCGGAGCAACGAGCAAGTCGGAAACGAACCAGAACGGATAGCGCCAAGCGCGGTGGGAGGCTTTCGCTGCCACCTACACGAAGCTGCGTACGTAAAGCGTGCATTGCACGCCCAGACACTTTTGCTTCCTGGGCTGCGACCGGCGCGTTTTCTTTCGTGTGTCCAGCCTTCACGCATATACCCTGTCACGCACGTGCGCTTGAGTGCTGGTAGCCGAAGCGAAGGCTTAGGCGCCCAAGATCATGAAGAGGCTCGCCTCCCACTGGAGCCAGGCTCCGAGGTATCCAACACTTTGGATACAAGCCGCGCAGTGCTCAAGAAGCGCCGCCGTGTGGGTGCGTGTGGGTCCCGTGTCGCGCACTGCAAACGACCCCGAGGTCATGAAGGGTCACCGAGTTCCGCTGAAGGCCTTCCGGGCCCTGGTGCAACGCACTGCACGCCCGGGCGACGCAGTGCTCGGTAAGTTGCCGGCGCGCTCGTGTATGCAGGCGAGGCGCTGGTACCCTGGCCCAAGCAAACCACACTGGGCCACCGATACTCCGCTAGCGGCAGGGACGGGCTTCAGCTGGCCGATGCAGGAGCGACGATCACAAAAACGTCGCCAGCGGGCCTGTAGGTACAGTACTGTGCTTCGAAACTGTGACGAGCGCCAAGCAATACCATCCTCCTCCGCAAAGGCCGCAGAAAACTTCTTCCGAGGCTCAGCGGAGACCAGCGCCGACACCGACCCGGACGAAGGCGGCGTTCCAGAGTCAAGCTTCACTGTGGATGCGTTTATGGCACCAAAACCTACGCGAATCGATCGAGTGCTCACGGATCGCTTCAGTGAGCCGTCGCGCACGTACTTTCAGTACCTCATTACGCAGCGAGCAATTCAAGTGAATGGTCGCGTGGTCCACCGCAAGTCGGAGCTCGTAACGCAGGATGATGTCGTGCATGTTCGCTTCCTGCTTCCGGAAAACAGCGCTGCACAGGACCTAGTGCCAGAGCATCTGCCGATTGATGTGTTGTACGAAGATGGGGATATTTTGGTCGTGAACAAAGCCGCGGATATGGTGATCCATCCGGCCCCGGGGAACTGGCGCGGTACGCTAGCAAACGCCTTGGCATATCGTTTCGGGAAAGAGGCTGCAGAGGCATCGGCCGCCACTGTCGAGCCGTCCACCAAACCAGACAGCATCGGAGCAAAGGTCGATGCCGACAACGACACAGTGCATGATGATGAAATGGTCTCCCGAGATAGCGCCTTACGACCGGGCATCGTCCATCGCCTGGATAAGGGCACCTCCGGGGTGCTCGTTGTCGCGAAACACAATTTCGCAGAACGCCGCCTCCAGCGCGCTTTCGCACAACGCCAAGTGTACAAAGAGTACCTCGCCGTCCTGGCGGGCACACCTCGTTGCCTACAAAATGGACCTTCTCTGGTCGAGCTTCCCATTGGACGCAGCACCCATCGATGGATCGAGCAACGCGTCCAAAGCGTCGCGCAAGGCGGCCGCGCTGCGCGCAGTCGCTTCGAAGCGCTGGCGATGCGCCCGTCGATAGCGCCGCTGACGCTGACACGTGTGCTCATTGAAACCGGGCGCACGCATCAGATTCGCGTGCATGCGCGCTACGGCCTGCAAGCGCCCGTGCTGGGCGATGATCTGTATGGATTTCCGGCCTGGAATCAGCGCTATCGGATGCGTGCGCGGCGTCCGCTGCTGCATGCGTGGCGTCTCGGCTTTCGACATCCATGCACCGGCAAGTGGTGCGTGTTCGAGGCACCGCTTCCAGAAGATTTCAGATATTTCGAGAAACTATTGCAGGTGCGCTGGGCAGAGGTGCCGTCGACCGAGGAGCTTCGAGCACGCTCAGAAGCAGGTGCAGATAACAGTGCACCGCGCGATCGAATCTAGCCCAGGCAAAGTTCTCATCTGGTCCGTGATTGCGATCGGAGGGCAGCGCAAACGCGAGCACGCCGATAGGAATCGCTGTGGATCGGTTCGTGACGCGAGCGACATAACGTTTCCCGTGGGTCTGCAACAAGCTCAACGCTGGAATGCTGGCTCCTGAGTACACTGGGACCACGCTGGAGCCGTACGCTGCGAGCAGCGTTGCTCGCACCAGGGATACCAGCGCGCTCTCCGGATCCGATACAAATGGTTCAGCAAAGAAGGAGAGGTTCTGGCACCTGCATCGCAAGCCGCGATCTTCGAGATGCTGCTGCGCGTAGCGCTGGACGTGATCGCAGAGCGCGATGGCGATGCCTCGGGCATCCTGTCCCGGCACCAGACGCATGAGGATTTTGGCTGTCGCTCGTGCGGGGATCGCGCCACGAATCCCTTCGCCAACGTAGCCGCCGCCAATACCGACGATTTCCAGCGTTGGACGGAACCATAGGCGCGCGAGATAACTTGGAAAGAGCGCGTGCTCGCCGCCGCCCAGCATCGAGAGACCCAGAGATTGTGCAGCAGCTTTTTCTGATGGTAGCTTGCGTTTTGCCCCCTGCAGAGCTGCTGCGTAGATCGGCGGCAGGCTGGACATGTTCGAATACGGAATGCCGTTGTAGAAACCAGCGATCCGCGCCGCTCCGGTTTCGGAATCGTGCAGTGATGCCACGAGCCCTGCGATACCCTGCAGCGGGTTTGCGACAGCGCCACCCCACTGGCCAGAGTGTACGTCGTTTTGCGGCCCGTGGACATCGATCTGAAACGCCGCAGCACCTCGCATACCGAGAAGCAACGCACCGGTGCGTTCATCGACCTGGCCTCCGTCCACGGACACGATGAAGTCCAGCACCTTGCCAGGGCAAGCATCAGCTGATTGGTTGCCGCATGGCATGCCAAAGAGGAAATCTGCATGATCTTCGAGGAGGCGTTCAAAGCCCGGGCTGCCGGTCTCCTCCTCGCCTTCGAACAACAACTTGACAACGAGAGGAGGTGCTTCATCTTCACCTGATAGATGCCGGCGCAGTATCGTAAGTGCTGTTAGAAGCGTCACCACACCCGCCTTGTCGTCGCTCGCACCACGCGCATAGATGCGTCCGTCTAACTCCGCGGGCTGGAAAGCGTCTGCAGTCGTCGTCCAGCCGTCCTCACGGGCGTCGGCCGGTTGCACATCGTAGTGACCGTAAAAGAGGACACCTCGTGCTGGCAGCGCTCCAGAGCTCCGCGACTGCAGCACTTCGTGAAGCGCGTGCTCGCGTCCAAAGGTGCACTGGGCAAGCAACGCAGGACGCCGTCCGTGCCGCTCGACCACGTGGACCACTTCACAGCCTACGTCGTTCTGAGCGATGCCTCGTAGGCGTTCGACACAAGCCCGAAACTCAGCTTCGTTCCCCAGCTGACTCGACACGGTTCGGTAGCGCACGAGTTCGCGTAACCAGTCACGAAAACGCTCCCGATCGGCGTTGTAGTCGAGCACTGCCTGCCGAAGAGCACGCACGGCACGAACCGACAGAGTCTCCCCGACCCGCACCCGCCCCAGGTGTACGACATAATACCAGGCACTGAGCCCTGATAAAACGCTCAGGCTTATCAGGAATAAAAGTCTCCACTGGTTCATGTGCGGCGTCCTGTGCTTTACAAAAGCGCATAGAGTCAGGCGCGTACACAGCATCGTAATTGTGCTATGGAGACGGACTAGGATGATGGAAAGAACGTCTATAGTTATATAGGTTTTTACAGATCGATGCGACGACCTGGGGATTCCCCGAATTTCTCCCGGTCTTTGATTGTCGGTATGGACCAGTGGATGCCCGACTACCAGCGACACCCTGATGAGTGCGCGTCCCTGATCGAGCCGCATGCTAGACGGGCACAGAAGCTTATGCTCGATTCCTGGGTATGTTTTTGCAACTGGTGCCGGTCCGTAAGATCATCGGTTTCTGCTGGGCGATCCCGAAGCCGAGTACGCTGTCTGCGACACACGCAAGTGCACGCTGTTGCATTTGGTAGAGGACTCGTTGAAAGTGATATTTCCGTGACGAAACAAGTACAAGAAGCAAAATCCAACCTGGAGAACACGTCGAAAAACTTCCACACGACAACGCTCTCTTTATGCGACCCGATGACGCACGCTTCTATGGATGTGATCGCTGTGATGATTCGAGTCCAAGATCGTTTTCCATGCAAAAAGCAGAGACGAGAACCTCTGGGAATATATCCCAGTAGAGGTATCGTGTTGCTGCGGAATGCTGCTTCTTCATTCGGTACAAAGTGCGGAAAATTTGCGTCTCGATCCAAACGAATGATTTCGCATGACGAATTCAGTGGTCTGTCGTCATGGGCGTATGAACAAGTCTTCGAAGGATGAATTCGAAGTCTCTATTCGTCAATACAGCGGCACGAGCTGCTGTGCAAGTGAGCTGCATTGAAACTGAGCGAGCGAAAACATGAAGGATGCGTCACTTGTGCTTCCTACTTATAAGGAAATGCACAGAGAGAAGACCTGCATGCATGAACTGGATAATGCTTCATGTTATTGTGGAGACGCCTGCTCGATGACGCCGCGAATCACCCTGACTACGATCACGTATCGAATTCCAGCGGCATAGCGCCAAACGATCCATTCTGAGAAGACGACCACGAGTCCTAGAGTTACACATAAATCCATCATCACTTGTTGCAGCACTTTGAGCAGCGATCCTGTACATTTAAAATTGAACGTAAAAAGCGATAGGTAGGAAGATAGCTAGCGTTTCCGTGTTGATCACACACGGTTTTGGTGAAGCGCCCAGGCTCGCCGTCCAGCGCCGACGCCGACCCGCCACGTGCGCACGCGAAGCCAACATGACATCGTTTTGAACGACGAAAACGTGTCGGAGAGTGCAGGTGAGTGAGTGAGTGAGTGTGTGAGTGTGTGTGTGTGTGGTTTCCTGAGCACCTCGTTGTCTGTTGTTGTGGGAAAACGTCGATCTGTTCAAGATAAGCGACACATGTTGCGTTGACGTGGACAGAAGTCGTGAACGCCAATGTCATGGAGCAGGGTGGGTCGCGTGGTGCTGGGCTTTGCGCTTGGTGGCGCGCTGGCCACGGCCTGGGGCAGCACCAGCTCCTCTGCTGACGCGTACAAGCGCACACTCCGTCCGCTGCTGTTTCGACTCGAGCCAGAACACGCTCACGATCTGGCGCTTTGGGCGCTATCACACGGTCTAGTGGCCTGGTGGTGCCGAGCGAGCTCCCAGCTCGAACGAAGTGCACACGCTGCCACCTGTGCGGAGCAAGAGGTTCGGCGCGCGCTTCAGAGTACTTGTTGGGGGAAAACGTTCGCATCGCCGTTTGGTCTCGCTGCCGGTTTCGATAAGGATGGTGTTGCAGTCGACGCGCTGTTTGATTTGGGGTTTGGCTTCGTAGAGGTGGGCAGCGTCACGCCGCGACCCCAGAGCGGAAACCCCAGACCACGCCTGTTTCGGCTCGAGCCTGACGAAGCGATCATCAATCGAATGGGATTCAACTCAGCAGGATGCGAGGCTGTGCGAGCGCACCTCAAGCGGCTCGGGGATCGCTCGCACGAGGCTGGACAAGTTGCCACGGCCCGGAATTCTGTTGCGAATACAACGCCAACGCAAACAATGCCGGGTAAGAAGCATCTGGGCATCAATATTGGGAAGAATCGCGAAACGAGCGAGGATGACGCCCTCTCCGACTATATTCAGGTGCTCCGAACTCTTGGAGCTTTTGCGGACTACCTGGTAGTGAACGTCAGCTCACCGAACACGCCTGGTTTACGACTGCTGCAGCGAAAAGAGCGGCTGCGAGACCTCGTCCGGCAGCTGAAGCGCGAACGAGACGATCTTGGCCCGCAGTGGCAGCGGCTGCCGCTCTTGGTCAAGGTTGCTCCAGATCTCAGCGATGAGGAAATCCGAGATATTGCGGAGATCGTGGTGAGCGAAGGTGTAGATGGTATTGTGGTCACCAATACAACGGTGCAACGACCAGTAACACTCCAGTCTCCCGTGAATCTCGTGCAGCAGGAGGGCGGCCTGAGCGGCACTCCACTGCGGGACCTAAGCACATACGTCCTTGGTCGTTTCTATCGATACACGCTCGGCAAGGTGCCTCTGATCGGTGTGGGCGGCATCTTCTCCGGCGCTGACGCGTACGCCAAAATCCGGGCTGGAGCATCACTCGTTCAGCTCTATACGGCGTTGATGTACGAGGGACCCTGCCTTGTTCCACGTCTTGAGCGGGAACTCGTGCAGTGTCTCCAGCGCGACGGTTACCGGAATATCGTCGAGGCGATCGGTGCAGATCATCGATAGGACGCATTCGACGATGAGGGTCACGAGACTGCAGCGTTTTATGTCATGCACTGAGCACTTTATATAGTTCAGGGATACATCAGATCTGCTGCTGCTGCTGCTGCTGTTTCGCGACACACGATAAAGCGCGTTGTGGATACGTTGTTGACCTCGGGTGTGTTCGAATCGTTAGGATCTCACACATGCGCAGGGCGTGATCTAAAGTCCATCGATTTCATTAGCCAATACATATTCATTTGAAAAATCCGATCCAAGTCGACGCATGTTCATCAAACGCGAGGCACCAGCATCCCTGCACGGTGACTACATTCCATCCATATTAGAATGACATGGAGCTAGTCCACTGATCCAATTCGAGCGAACGAGCCAGAGTTTGGGTCTCTCCCAACTGTGAAGAATACCAGCCAGCCATGACTGGCTTGTAATGAGACTGCTTCCTTTTCCTGTCTCTGATCTCCGGATTTTGAATACGGAGGTCCCTTTTTACCCCTATATCCGTCGTCAGCTGTCGAGGATTGCTGCGTGCAGCGCTCAAGTTCCGACTTTGCTGCTTCCGACTCTTCGCAATCTATTTCATGCGTTGACGACAGTTTGGATCCACGCTTCGTTTGCCATGTTCATCTTCTTTGCGTACAGCTTCAATGCGCCAGTCCGTGCATCGAAAATCGGCTGCGATCAGGTATGCCCATAGGTCCATGAGACCACCTTCGAATGCCGCTCTGTGGTGCATGAGCGCTTTCTTCATCGCTCGGGCGATACCCTCGACGGGCACAGAAGCTTATGCTCGATTCCTGGGTATGTTTTTGCACCTGGTGCCGGTCCGTAAGATCATCGGTTTCTGCTGGGCGATCCCGAAGCCGAGTACGCTGTCTGCGACACACGCAAATGCACGCTGTTGCATTTGGTAGAGGACTCGTTGAAAGTGATATTTTCCGTGACGAAACAAGTACAAGAAGCAAACTCGAACCTGGAGAACACGTCGAAAAACTTCCACACGACAACGCTCTCTTTATGCGACCCGATGACGCACGCTTCTATGGATGTGATCGCTGTGCTTTCCAAGCGGAGCGCAGCGAATCCTCCTGGTTCCCGTGACGTAACAAATTCCATCGACAAAGCGTCGAAGGAGCCATTCCGAGACCGCGACCGAGAATCCTAAAAGCACACATGAATCTGAAACCTGATATGAACGATTTTAGAATATGGCGGCTGAACATGCAAAACAAGTATCGATAAAAAAACCGATACCCTGGAACAGACCGACCAGTGCATATTTCCATTTGAATCGTACAAGCGTGCAGGCTCGACAACGTCAAAGCGGGATCGATCAGAACACTGGAGCGTCGGGAACTACAGTTGAGAGCGCGATGATGCTGGTCGATAGCCGCTGGGACCTCGAGGTGTCTGCACAGGCGTAGAGGTCTCTTCCGTAGCCGCTGGAAGCACGCGCGTTTCACTGGGCAGTGCGGATGCATCCGCCCTACCGAGTGCAGAAAAAAGCCATAGGCAACAAGCACGTCTCTTTCCAAAGCAGCGACGCAGTTGCATATTCCGCTAGGCAGGGTGCCTGTTCCGTTCCAGCGAATCAGTGGCTGTAGAGCAGCTGCATGGACTCTGGGCTCATAGGCAGCGGTCGTTCGATACCACCAATGCTCGATTGTCGTGCCGCTCGCCTCTGGTGCGTAGCGGGACAACAACGACAACGACGACCATAGCAACCACAATGACGGTATGGTATAGAATAAACCGTCTGCTCTCGCTGGAGCAGGGCATCGTCGACATCGCGAAGCTCGCCTGACAGAGGAGTGCCCCCGAAGCGGAACGCGTCTGCGTCATGCATTCCTCGTGCAGAGGCTACCACCCTGGAGGCAGTTTCCGCATATCGCGGGCTCTAGCAGCGAGCCCGCCTTCGAAGCAAGTTCGATATGAACGCATATCGTCCGAGTCGACGGGCCCAATTTAGTTGAAGACTTCTGCTTGCGGTTCGCGAGAGGAAAGCGAATACACCATGTGACGATGCATGCGTCGCTGATACGATGGATTCCACGCTGCCGTCTCGAAGCGTTGCGTCAAAAACGCTTGAGAAGCCTCTAGACACAATCACACATGAAGCCGCTGACTGGTACGTTTTCATCGGCCGTTCGCGCTGCTCCACAGACAATCCGGCATGTCCTCAACGGTCTCGTTTGCGAGCTGTGGTACAGCCTCGCCTGCAACCAGCGCACGCTTAGGACGGTACCCTGATGCCTTTTTCTCGAATACCATGATGCTGGATACGGTATCAAGCTGCAGACCGGTATCTGGTGGAGTCGCCTTCAAGTCCGAGGCCGACGCGACGAAGCGTCCCCCTGGGGGTATCCCGTGCAACGCTGGCATCGCCACAAGCGACCTGAACGAGCTGCGCTGACGCAGGGAACTTTCGTCGCTTGTAAACCGGGAATCGATGCAGTCTCGTGGCGTGCGTCGCCTTTGGTCTTTCGTTTACGAGAGATGAGCACGCGCTAACGCATTGTGCGCGCGTTATCTTCAGCATGACACTCGACAGCGAGATCGTCTTGCGTATGCATATGCTCCGCGTTTCTCGATACGAGCTGGGCGCAGTAGACGAGCCCCCGCCGAATGGCCTCATCAGTTCACGGCATTGGTGCGGGTGCAGTTCGTTCTACGTGTTTGCAACCTCGCTGGTCGCTGCATGAGTTGTACTCGGTTGAACATTTTCACGTCTTCCGGATCCGCGAATAGTTTCTCCGCAACTCGGCGATATTGTGAGCCGAATGGCGTGAAATAAAAAAGAGCCTGCGATGGTTTCACCTCGTGGTACAAAGGCGCGGATCCATCTGCGCTCAGGGTAGAGTGCTCGAGTAGTCGCAGCATGTCGTTGGCACCTCGTGGACGTCCGTCGGCGTCACTGAGCTCCAGGACGTAGCAGGCGAGCGCGCCTTGCATCTCTGCATAACGCGGCTGATAGATGGGCAGTGTCACCGATACCATGCGCGTTTTCTCGTCGAACTGGTAGTCTCCTACAGCTGGTACGACCTGGTCGGTACCAGCTCCGGGTCCGGCGTTGTTTTCGTGGTGCCAGCTCTGGTGCGACGCCTCCCAGCGCGTCGACTGCAGCCGGGCCCGGCTTACAAGCGGGTCCTCGGGGGTCGTCATGCCCACAACTTTTCCACCAGGAAAGAAACGCAGGTACCGGTAGAACGATATGAAGAATACTCTCCGCGAGCCAGTGCCGTCATCACCGCCAATTCGGAGGTACTGCTGTTTCTGAATATATAGGCCGTGGAACTGCAGGTGCGCTCGACTGCGGAGCATACGACGCCAGCCACCGTAACCGCAGGCAGCTGCTGTGAGTTTCGTCAGAGACTCTCTGTCACCCCAGGCTTCAAGACAGTGCCTTCGCCACAGCGCAGGATCAAAAGCGATCGATAAGAACGTACGGCAGACGCGACTCACTGAAGCTAAGTCAGCGGGACTGAGAAGTTCGAAGATGCTGCGCAAGACGTCCCCAGGAAGTTGTTCCACTGGGGACAGGTTTGTCTTCGCTGGACCCGATTGTTCGACACGAGCAGTGCTGAGTTTGTTATCAGCAGCGTCAGTCGTGCTTTCGCAGTCTTCGCAGTGACGCTCACGGGGAACACGCTGGTGGTACAGTGCGAACCACGGTCGCACCAGTGTCTCACTTAATAACCGACCAGCCTCACCCGTATACGACACCATCGCACCTCTACGAACACAACATTTCGTCTGAGTCGTTTCAAGTCAGAATCTGGTCTCTTTCGTAGCCGTTGTGTGCAGCTGCGTTCACCGAGTCGAGTACCGTTGCCCAGTCAACGAACGATATCGGCTGCTGCTGCTGCTGCTGCTGCTGCTGCTGATGTTGCGCCCTCTGGCGTTGTGCAGAACGTGCGAGTCAACTTCCTTCTGCTGGACTCGCTCAGGCGATCCATGGACTTGGGGTGTTCTCTATTGAGAGGAAATCACCTGAACAACGTGTTCTTCTCCAGATGATGGAAAAGCTGCGGTTTTCCTGTGCATGAAGCCCCGAACATGCCATTGATAAGTTTTTAGGAATGCATCGCGCGATATGTTATGCTGGAGGATTCATTAAGCGAATCAGAATTCCCCGATGTACGATAGCTGTCGGCATCAAGGGGTGAAAGTCTCGCTGTTTGCGGGAGGTATCTAGAGTCCTGCAACAGTTTTAGACTCATTCGGAGGTCCAGGGTCGGCATTTGTTCTATCCAGCAACACTGGTACGCCGGGTGCCCGCACTTCTCGTACCGGATGGACCAACCCGATCCTCTACAGAAGCAACACGTCTTGACAGTCGTTATCAAAGCCCCGAATGCATACCGAATGACGGGATGGATTTCTCTGCAGCATGGACGCTTGGCATCGATCGACCGCAGGTTGCAACGCTTCCAGCGGGAAAGCGTCTGCACGAGATATCGGCTCCTGGGCGACGTAGGCATTGTGGACGACATGGAATCCACGACGCTGACCATGCGGACAGAGAGCGCACACAACAGACGCGGTTCAGGCTCAAGTACGCTTCCGGTTTTTTACACGGCAACCGTGGAATGCATCGCACTAGTGTCATTGTCTCACGCGAGATGCGAGTCCATGTCATGGTAGGCAGTCGTCGCCAGTTCTCTGCCGCACACTGCATACCTAGCGGGCACCGTTTGATGCCTGGTAGATGCAGGAGGCACATCCGTACGAAGAAAATCGCTCCCAATGAACGTTCCATCATGCAACGCGTCTGTACCTGTGAAGTGTCCATGCCTCGAGCCCTGGAGACGTGCACGCAATGAGCCTGCGGAGCGAGGAATGCTCATCCCCGTGGTATCGTGCCGCGTTTCACAGGGTGGAAGGCCCAGACACGTGACCGCATGCCCACGCGCATCTAACATGACAACACGTCCAGGGGTTCAACATCTGCGGCACGGCTGGCTCGGCGGGCACCACAGGTCGCCACCGGCTCTGGGTGTCCATCGAGCCGCGCGGCGGTCGGTAATGGGACTCGGGCAGCATCTCGCGTGCCGTTGGATAGAGCTGTCCATTTAGATTCCTTATTATACCATTTATGACTATGATGTCCGGTTCGTGTGTAAACAAGGGATGCAAACCTGATCATCGGATCGGCGCTGTTACCCTAGAAATCGTTTATCTCGAGTCTTCGCAAAACAGAGTGTGCGTACTGTATTTGTTCGGTGACGAGGTCGACTCGACGTTTACGAATCCGTGGACCGCGAGTTAACCATAATAAGTGCATCCAGACCGCGAGCTATCCGCAGCTAGTTTATAGACGCACCTGAACCGTAACGTCCCCAGTCACTGCTTGGCCGTGTGAGCTGGCGACGAACGTCTACAACGAGGAACTGCGCACGAACGCCAGCACCGCGCGTGTGCCAGGAACAGCAGGGCACACTTCTCTAGAGGACGTTGGGAGCGAACCCCCGTTTATCTTGGAAGATGGTCAGAAAATGAAAGCGCACGACTCATTGTGGCCTCTGAGCGAGCAAGGCCCATCGAGTTGTCGTCAACCAGGAGAGCGTGTTCGCCGGCAGCTACCCCAAAGCATGACTTTAGGCAGAGCCACGGGTATGAAGCGCAAACCCAATGACTCTGGAACGCAAAAGATAGCACCAGGTGCAGCACAAGATTCCAATGAACTGGACACGTTGGAAACGGCCTCGCCGTTCACCACGGCGGGACAGCCCCTGAAACCGACTGTCACTGCGGAGACCGTCGCCTCCGGTGCCACCTGCTCGCAACAGGCAAGTCCTGACCCTGAATATTACGGAGAATCGTCACGAGACCGATGGTCGCAAGCGCTGGATGATGCCGTGCGATGGACCAGCAGCGATGCAGCTTGGGGCTCAGAGGCGACGCCTGCGCTTCCTGGAGCCAGCTGCGTATCGGATCAGTCCGCGCAGACAAAGGTACCGCTACCGCCGTCTGAACGACATCCGTTGTCCTCGCGAGACGTTTCACCGTCGTCGCTTCTGGAGACCACGGGTAGCGTGTCCGGTGCCGCGCCTCAGCACGATATGGAGCCAGTCACCGTGTACGCTCTCGCAGGTCAGCGACTCGATGCAGGTATGGCGGCAGGCACGTCTCTGAGCCACAGCACGGACAGCTCAGCGGGAACAAGCAGCCAATCGTCCGGTAATGCGGCAACAGTGGTGACTGGCGTGAAGCTCCAACTCACTTCAAATCAAGCATCCTGGCGAGAATCTGCCGCGGAATCGGCAGAGCTCATCGTATATCCGAGTCAAAACGACGATACTCGGCAGCATGCCTCTAGTCGCGGACGCACACTCCAAGAAGAGTCAATGGAGAACAGGGATTCCTGGCCAATTCTCCAGCTGCTCTCGGAGGCTGGCTTTGGCGCTCGTCTGGATTCGAATACGGAAAACCCGGCAGGGCTGCGCGCTTTTCGGCAGTCACCATTCAACTTCTACGATAGCCCGCTTCGGCAGCACGTTTTTGTCGAGTGGAACACTGGTCATACTGGATTTACTCCTGAACCTTGCAACGCTTGGCAGCCAATGGTTTCAGATGCAGAAGCGTTTCGAGATTCATCACCAGCGTCTCGAGTGTTCTCCCCGGGTCTCACGGTCTGGGCCACAGACGGATCTCCAGCCAGTGGTGCAGAGCTCTCCGGACGTGACGTTTTCGAGGCCCCAGCAGAATCACCGCAACCTCTCACGCGTGCCTACTCTTCGACTGACGCCGAGCCTTCCGTGAAGTCTGCTGAGGCGCTTCGGGGCCCTGATGTCAAGAATGGCGGCGCTGGCGAATCCATCGGCGAAAGAGAGCTTCGGATTGCTGCGGAAAGAGCGCAGATACCGGTTTCACTCCGCGAGCGCACTTCGGAGAAGGCTCTGCAAGCAGCCGCAGATGCCACGTCCGATATGGAAGCGCTCGTAGCGGACTTGCGGCAGCGATTGCAGGAACTGCATCCGAGTGACCATTGGACAATATGGAGTTGTATGCAGGCGCTTGCCGCTGGAGAGTGCAGCGCTTCGACTTGCGCGCCGTGCTCAGCTGCTTCCTCGAAGCGACGAGACGACGCGGACACAAGCACGACAGTCCGCAATGCAGCTGAAACGCTAGCCATTCAGTTGCTTTCACGTCGCGATACCGTAGGGCATCGAGACGCGAGCACGCCTCCGGTATTTGATTCGCAGGGCTCGACGCTTTTTTAAGTCTCTGTTCGAAAGACGTTTCCACTTGCGGTACGTTCTTCTCGGCATTTGAGGAGGTACCGATGCACGGTACAACGTTGACGCTTTCTAAAGTTTCCATTTGAAAATATTTGGACATTTGATGCATCTTTCGCGCTATTCGAAGCGGTGTGAATGCGGCGAGCGCATGAACACGCGTGCTCAGATCCACGCACCGGTACTGGTACACTGATACACTTTCCTGCGCCGATGTGAGCGCATGTTGCAGCTGTAGACAGCCGTCGCTTTCTACGCAACCATTCTGGGCATGGGAGGTATGGCGTGGACAGCTGCGTGCAACCGTTGTCGTTGCGTGAATGTACAGGCAGCGTCGCACGGGCGTCATTACCACGGCATGAGGTTCTCCGAGCGTCCAGTTGGAGGCAGCGTTGCCGTGAGATGCTCGCAACGCTATTTCGGAGCTTATCAGTCTAACGATGGTTAGCATCCACGATAGGCGCGATAGCTCAAGAAGGTCGCTCGATAGAGTATGAGGATCATGCATGGGGTAATCTCTGGCGGGTGCTCGTTGGACCTACTGCCATGTCGGATTCAAATAGAACGCTGAACAGCTCGTTCCGCTCCTGGTTTGTGATTCTTTTCTGAACGTTTTTATTTGACGCCAACGCTAGCCATTCGAAAAGCATAAACAGGTGTTCGTGGACTCGTGTATAGTTCTGGGATTCCTGTGAGCGTGCCTCCATCGACGCTTTGCAGATGGGATGCGTTCTCCTCATTGGCATCAGGATGATGCTCGATGCTGTCCAATATGCTTACGTACATGCATCCCCGCTACTCCTTTCCGTAAACGTACAAGAATCAACAAGTTCGCTCTTC
>Ga0078972_1003129_pt1 | contig 50860 bp, 47 predicted proteins | sample YelNatPaOPGAMG01_FD_67568 | JGI IMG/M metagenome (GOLD analysis project Ga0078972, IMG submission 67568) | Hot spring thermophilic microbial communities from Obsidian Pool, Yellowstone National Park, USA - OP-RAMG-01 (SPADES assembly) (version 2) | ecosystem: Environmental > Aquatic > Thermal...
GATTACTTTCGCGGTTTTTCGTGGATTAATAGTGTTACAGTCCGATATCCGGTGCAAGGTTTGGGTCTGTTACCGGATTGTGGTTATATTTGCAATGAAATCCGGAAGGCTGAAAGCGATGAAGCTGCATTCCGGAGAATTAATTAAAATGCATATAATCAATTATATGAATAATGCCGGAATAACATATTTCTGTTACCACCGTGGTTCCCATATATTCTGCATTCTTGTTTTGTTATTTTTCTTTACTCTCTCTGCCGCTGCTCAGGCTCCCGCTCAGCGACCTTCGCGCCAGAACGCCCTTGATGCTTTCAACCGCGGACAGTATGAAACCGCATATAGCCAGTTTTCCCGCCTGCTTGAATTGTACCCGAAAGACCCGCTTTACAAATATTACGCGGGCGTATGCCTTGTGAAACTTGAAAAAGACCCTGACATGGCCGCATCTCTTCTGGCAGATGCCGCCGCCGGATCAGGCACGGTGAAACCGGTACCCGCGGATGTGTGGTTCTGGCTGGGAAGAGCACAGCACCTGGCAGGAAGATTCGGTGAAGCATCGGATTCCTACGACAGGTTCACCTCACTGGCAGGGAAAAAGGTGGCCAGGGAGATGGATGTGCCGGACTTCATGAAACAATGCAGCGAGGAGAAAGGCAATATAACAAATGCCGTTCCGCCAGCAGAAAAAAGTCGCATTATAACAGAAAAGTATAATGTGCCGGTTGTGAAACCTGAAGTCCTCCCTCCGGCTAATGAAGACAAAAAAGCTATCATATCCGCCGGACAAAAGGAATATGCACCCGTTGATGTTGATTCCCTGTTATCCCGCCTCCTCGCAGAGAAAAAAAGCCAACCGGTAATTACTGAAAAAAAACAGGAAAGAACTGACACGGGAACAAAACCTGTCCAGCCATTAGTCAAAAACGAATCCGATGGAGCAGTAAAAAAAGATACCACAGCCAACAAAGAAACAAAAACTAATAATTTAGTTTATGATAACAGGTCAGTTTCTGACACACTGAAAACAAAGCCTTCAATTGTTACGGCGGGGGAGCGGGTAATACCTGTTCTTTCACAGTTCGGAATTGTCGAAAAGCCTGTTTTTAAGTCCGATGAGAAAATACCATTGAATCCTGAAGTACCTCCCGGTTTGATATACCGCATACAGGTTGCAATATTCCGTAATCCGGTAGCGCCTTCGTATTTCAAGGGGTTGACGCCGTTACAGGCCTTTAGGAATGAAGGCTCGGATCTTACAGTTTATTATGCCGGAATGTTCCGTAAGGCAGCTGATGCATCGGCAGCCTTGCTGAAGGTGAGGGCTCAGGGTTTCAAAGATGCATTTGTGGTTGCCCTCATGGATAAGAAACAGATATCACTCGACAGAGCTTCAGTGCTTGAAAAAGAATGGGGTTCAAAGCCTCTGTATGAGATAAGGGAGCCCGCTGCTGAACAAGATACTGTTCCGCCTGCACTAGTTTTCAGAATAGAAGTAATGAGAGTGCAAAAAACTCTTGATAAGGAAAAGATTGAAGTACTCAGGAAACTGGCAGGAGAAAAAGGACTTGACATTCTGACTGATGATAAGAAACAGAATATTTATCTCATAGGTATCTTCCTTAACTATGGCAGTGCGGCAGAATATGCCGATCTTCTTATAAGGAACGGCTACAAGGACGCAAAAGTGGTTGCCTACCTCGGGAAGAGGGAGATCCCGGTTGACTTTGCACGAAAATTATTTGAGGAATACTGATATGGGAAAAGGAGTACCGTTCAGAAGAAAGTTTAAGGGTGATTCATCAGAGAAATACGTACTTGTTTTATATAATGACAGCGTGAATACTTTTAACCATGTCATCAGGTCGCTGATTGAGGTATGTGGTCATAATGAATATCAGGCAGAACAGTGCGCAATGCTGGTACATTTTAAAGGAAAATACGAAATAAAGTCAGGCTCACCGGCAGTGCTGGAAGCCATGTCGGAGGAACTTTGCAGGAAAGGTCTTAAAACTGAGGTGCTGAAGGCTTCAGTAGCATAAGAACAGTACCGGAGGATTTAAAGGGATCTTTGTCTGTTTATTTCGTAAAGAAGGATTCCCGCAGCAACTGATACATTCAAAGAGCCGATATTTCCTGTAATGGGTATTCGGATAATTATGTCGGCCAGAGATAAAAGTTCCCTGCTTATACCGCGGTCTTCGGAGCCCATTACAAGAATCACAGGGCCTGTGAGGACAGATTCAGAAGCTGTTTTTCCGCGTTTTTCATCAGCACAAATGACTTTCAGTCCTGAATCTTTAAGAAAATTTATGCTCCGGGTTATGCTTTTTGTTCTGCATACAGGCAGGGTATGGAGTGCTCCTGCGGATGTTTTGACAGCTTCGGCTGTTATACGTGCCGAGCCTTTTTCGGGCAAAAGCAGGGCATGAGCGCCAAAACACAGGGATGATCTTGCCACAGCACCGAGATTCCTGACGTCAGTCACGCCATCAAGGCATACAATAAGCGGGTCTTCCCCTTTTTCGTAAATACCCGGAAGAATATTACTGATTTCCTGATACTCTGTAAGGGACATTAATGCAATAACCCCCTGATGATTCTTTCTTGTATAGGATTCAATTTTTTCTAACGGAACGAACTGGTAAGGAATGCTGTGCTCTTTCACCTCCTTCATAAGTTCGTGATAAATATTCCCCTGCATGCCCTGTTTTATGAGCAAACGCTCTATATTCCGGCCTTCTCTGATAGCTTCTATCACAGGTCTGATACCGAATATGAAATCATGTTGCCTGCTCATCTGCTAAATACCTTCGGGATTATCGAGCCTGAACACAATTCCTTTACGCCACGACTGCACAGCCTTATCCCAGTAACTTACCACTGTTTCACTGCGGCTTAAGGAATAATCGTTGTCGGTGAAAGGGTTTTCTTTCTTTTTGAATGTAAAGAAAAGATAATCTTCTTTTACAGAATATCTTGTTCCCCAGCCTGATCTTACAACCGGACGGCGATATCCCCATGTTTCAAGGTCGCTTGATTTATAGAGTTTATCAGGAGGGCCATAAATAATGTATATCATGCCGCGGTCGGTTCTCCAGCCTTCTTTCCACGACGTGAAATAATAATTGGCATATAGTGTGCGGGTATAAAAAATTCTTATCAGTTCCCGTGACTTTTCAACATTTCCTTTTCCACATTTCAGCCAGAATTCATCAAGTGACACTTTTGGTCTGGGCGATTCAGCAAGAGCTTTAACTTCATCTTCAGGGAGGAGATAAGCCAGCGGTTTTATCATCTCTTCGGGGGTGGTCATTGAAGGAAAATCTTCACCAAAGTTGAAGAGTGTAAAACCTTCGTAAACATCTCTTGCGGTTGTGAATAAATAGATACCTTTCCTTGGGAGCATTAATGGCAGGGTGTCAGAGTATGGTATTGCTACCATAGTGTCGGGTTTAGTTGCAGGCGCTCTTTCAGGTAAAACCATTGAAGGCGGATAGGGTATATCTTCAGAAGGTTTGTAAACTGAAATAATCAATGAATCGGGTCTGCCTCTTCCATATATTATATTAAAATATTCGTCTTTCCTTACGACAGGCTTTAAGAGTTCATTTTTAATGATATGCCCTCTCACATAGAAGTTGTATCTGTTATAAACCGAGAGAGTGTTGAAGGGTATGAAAGTATGAATCAGAAACTCCCGTATTTTGTCCATTATTTTTATCTCGGCTATATATTCCATTCCTTTCTGCACATTTATCGGAATTTTGTACAGATATTCCTCTTTGCCCTGTTCCTTTACTATATTAAGGTCATAATATGCTGTGTCGGCAAGAGTTCTTCCCAACGTCAGGTTGTAAACCTTCACCAGTATATACATTTGAGCCATTGGCACTCCTGCAGGATTGGCTTCTGTAAAGTAAAGGTCGTTAGCAAAGAATTTTACCGAAAGGAATGATCTGTTGTCAGATTCGTTGAAAACACCATATCGTGGATTAATTCTGTTTTTCAGAGGGTTATAAAGATATGAAAGGTCTTTGGAATCGAAGGTGGTTCTGGTTGTCACACACGAGTGGGTAAAAATAAAAATCAGCAATAACATTGCTGTTGTTCTGGGAATAAACTTTATGTGACTTTTCATGACTTAAAAATAATAAACTTTTTAATGCCTGCAATTTTCCCATCTGATCCTTATCCTGAATAATTCAGTATTGTCGGCAGTCCGGTTAACTGAATGATAAAAAATTTTTCTTTCACCTCCATTGCCATCCTTGAAAGAATCCAGAACTTGTTCATCTTCATCAGGTCTTCCCTTCCGAAACCAAGGTTCACGGCATGTTCAGCAGCTATGTCCTGAAAATAATTAAACAACGAGAAAGGAATAAGTTTTTCATCAATACCCACCTCGTAAAAATTAACAGGATATTCTTTCCGGTAAATAATTTCCTGCATGATCAGTTGTTTTTTAAAAAATCTTCCAGCTTCAGGTTATACTCTTCCCATTTGCCGATTTTCTCCGAGAGTTGTTCCTTCAGAGCATTGTATCTGACAAAGAACTCATCTGAAAGACCTTGTGAATCGTAGTTAACTGCGATTTTGTTGTCCATTTCGGCTATCTCATTCTCAATATTCTCAATCTCTTTTTCAATGTCGTCAATCAGTTTCCTTATTTTTCTCAGGTTCCTTTCATATTCTTTCTTTTCGATATACCGTTGCTTGTTGATTGAAAGCGGTTCTTCCTCATTTCCGGCCGGTTCCTTTTTTTCTTTTCTTTCGAGTTCCCTGAGATTTTCAATTTTTTTCTTTTTCAGGAAATCATAAATAGTACCGATGTGTTCCTTTATTTTTTTGTTTCTGAACTCATACACCTTTTCAACAAGGTTATTTAAAAAATCCCTGTCGTGCGATACAACAATTAACGTGCCATTGTAATTCATCAGTGCCTGTTTCAGAATTTCCTTTGACCTCATGTCGAGGTGATTTGTCGGTTCATCGAGCAACAGGAGGTTGTATGGTTCGAGGAGCAGTTTTACAAGTGCAAGTCTTGACCTTTCGCCACCTGAAAGAACTTTTACCTTTTTTTCAATATCGTCGCCTCTGAACAGAAATGCACCCAGGATATCTCTTATCCGGGTTCTTATTTCACCTTTTGCTGCTTCATCCACAATCTGGAACACTGTTTTGTCACCCTCAATTATTTCGTCCTGATTCTGGGCATAATATCCCAGTCTGACGTTATATCCGATTTTAAGTTTCCCCTGGTAATCGAGTTCACCGGCGATGATCCGGGAAAGGGTAGTTTTACCTTCACCGTTACGGCCTACAAATGCTACTTTTTCACCTCTTGTTACTGTGAATGAAATATTATCCAGCACCAGATGGTCACCAAATGATATGGAAAGGTTTTCCGCCTCCGCGACAATTTCACCTGACCTCGGTGCCAGGGCAAACCGGATGTTGATGGTATCAATATCTTCTTCATCAATTTCAATTCTCTCAAGGCGGTTAAGCTGTTTGATTCTCGACTGTACCTGCACCGCCTTGGTAGCTTTGTATCTGAAGCGTTCAATAAATTTTTCAGTATCAGAAATCATCTTCTGCTGATTACGGAATGCGGCCATTTGATGTTCCCTTCTTTCTTTCCGGAGTTCAACAAACTTGGACCATGGTACTCTGTAATCATATATTTTCCCGAGTGATATTTCGATAGTGCGGCTGGTAACATTATCAAGGAAAGCCCGGTCGTGCGATACAACAATAAGAGCGCCGGGATAATCCTCAAGATATGATTCGAGCCACTGTATTGATTCAATATCAAGATGATTGGTGGGTTCGTCAAGCAGCATAAGGCCGGGTTTGCGGAGAATGATTTTTGCAAGTTCCACCCTCATTCTCCATCCCTCACTCAGATCACCGGTTGGCTTGCCAAAGTCGTCCCTGTCAAAACCGAGACCTGTCAGGGTACGTTCGGTTTCAGCCAAATACTCATTACCGCCCAGCATCCTGTAACGTTCTTCTTTTACAGCGAGCTGTTCACAAAGTTTCAGATAACCCGGGGAATGATAATCTGTCCGGAGCGACAGTTCATTGCTGATTTGTTTTATTTCTGCAGTGATTTCGAAAAGTTCATCAAATGCTTTCAGCGCTTCATTGAGAACTGAAGTAGTGTTGTCGGGAGACATCTGCTGTGGAAGATAGCCTATACGGAAACCTCCCGGCATGCTTATTCGTCCATCTGCAGGCCTTTGTAATCCTGCAATCACTCTTAAAAGAGTAGATTTTCCGGAACCGTTTTTACCAGTAAGCCCGATACGGTCATTCCTGTTTACAAGAAACGAGATATTCTTCAACAGCTCAAGGCTTCCGAATGAAACCGATATGTTTTCAACCGATAACATCTAACAGAATTCGAAGGGCAAATATATGAAATGGTTTGTGTAACTTTGCCTTCCGGAAAGATTGTCTGGCAATTTGAATTTCAGAAAGGCCAGTTAATCTGTAAATAAAATAATTGGTAAAGATTATGACAAAATTAAACAGAACATTATTTTATATTCTTGCCGGCCTTATATTACTGGTCTTTTCATGTAAAAAGGACAATGAGACTCCTTATGACCATCTTATTTCATCAGAGAAGGTGATAAGCTATACTGAAACATATGTAAACTCGCTACTTAACAGTGTAGTTACATATTATCCTGAGATAGCACAGATCAAATCATTTGTAATGAATGGAGTTGATGTATACAGAGTAGTGTATAAGACAGACTTGTATAATAAAACCATAAACGCTTCGGGGCTTATGTGTGTTCCACAGGAGGCAGGAGTTTATCCGGTAATAAGTTTTCAGAATGGTACAAATACCATGGATGCTTATGCTCCTTCGAATTTTGTGATTAACAACCAGTATCAGATGATCGAGATAATTGCTTCGATGGGTTTTGTTGTGCTTATTCCTGATTATCCGGGTTTTGGCGCATCGGCTTCTGTTCCGCATCCCTATCTTGTTAAGGAACCAACGGTAAAGTCAGTGGTTGATATGCTGCGTGCAGCCAGGGAAGCTGCTGGAAATGAGATTAAGAATATTGAAATCAAAAATGAATTCTATTTTTTGGGTTATTCACAGGGCGGATGGGCAACAATGGCACTTCATCATGCAGTTGAGAAGCAGTATCAGGATGAATTTACATTGGAGGGAAGTGTTTGTGGAGCAGGTCCTTATGATTTGACTTTCCTTTTTTCAGATATGATTAACGTAACTGTTTATCCTATGCCTGTTTATCTCGGTTATATTGTTAATGCATACAAAGCATATAACCAGTTCACCAATCCTGTGACTGACATATTTAATGAACCATATGCTTCGCGTTTAAGTACACTTTTCGACGGGAAACACGATTTCGGGCAGATAAATTCACAACTTACCACTTCAATTACTTCACTTATTACTCCGGGTTTTCTGACCGGGTTTGCCAGCGATATCAGGTATGAACCTGTGAGAAATGCTTTGTTATCAAACAGCATACAGGCATGGAAGACGCAAAAGCCTCTTTATATGTTTCATGGTGACAGTGATAATGACGTTAATCCGGATGTCACAAAATTTTTTTACTCCCAGTTGATATCAGCAGGCAGTTCAAAAGAAACAGTAGAAAAAGAGATTTTTAACGGACTTGATCATGGTGGTGCAGCAGTACCGGGAATAATAAAAGGATTGCTTTTTATTCATGATATTCATGTGAAGCTGAATTAGAAATAGAAATGCATTAATTTCTGTTCTGTGGAAAAGAAAAAAGAGCTTCCGTTAATTGAAAAAGTTACTGTACAGGATATTGCAGCTGAAGGGAATGCCATAGCAAGGGAAGGGAACCTTGTAATTTTTATTCCTCTAACGGTACCTGGCGATATTGCTGATATTCAGATAATTCGCAGAAGAAAAAATTATGCTGAGGGAATTCCGGTAGTATTTCATCAGTTTTCTACTGAAAGAGAAGAACCTTTATGTGCTCATTTCGGGATATGCGGAGGCTGTACATGGCAATGCCTTAAATATGAAAGACAACTTTTTTACAAGGAAAAGATTGTAAGGGATGCACTTGAACGAATAGCCAGAACTGAAGTGAAAAAATTTCTGCCAATCATCCCATCTCCGGAAAAATATTTTTACCGCAACAAACTTGAATACACCTTTTCTTCTAAACGCTGGCTCACAGAAGAGGAGATTAAAACCGGACAGGTTTTAAACAGGGGATATGCACTCGGTTTTCATAAACCCGGTTACTTCGACAGGGTTATAGATATACACCGGTGTTATTTGCAGGCTGAACCGACAAACCTTATAAGGAATGCCGTAAAAGATTATGCATTAACCAATCATCTGTCGTTTTACGACCTCAAAAGCCATACCGGTTTTCTCAGAAACCTGATAATAAGAAATACTCCCGAAGGACAGGTAATGGTTATTGTGGTTTTTCATGAAAAGGAAAACAGGAAAATCAAAGGATTACTCGATTTTATCCGAAAGGAATTTCCTGGTATAACTTCACTGATGTATGTTGTAAACATGAAAAAAAATGATACGATAACAGATCAGGAAGTTCATCTCCACAGTGGGGAAGATCATTTGTTGGGGACTATGAACGGACTTAAATTCAGAATCGGGCCAAAATCGTTTTATCAGACCAATACCCTTCAGGCTGAGAGGCTGTATCAGACAGTAAAAAGAGTGGCAGGGCTTACAGGAAAGGAAAATGTGTACGACCTATATTCAGGAACAGGCACAATAGCATGTTATCTTGCGGGTGAAGCAGAAAGGGTGACAGGACTTGAATATATAAAAGAAGCTGTTGATGATGCGGCGATAAATGCAGGAATAAACGGATTGTCGAATGTTGCTTTTATTAAAGGAGATATAAAGGAATTGCTTTCAGAAGGCATTTTTGAGAAAAGGGGTTTACCTGATGTGGTTATCACTGACCCGCCGAGGTCGGGAATGCATAAAGATGTAATCAGGGCAATAGTTGCTGCCCGGCCTCAGAAAATCGTCTATGTAAGCTGTAATCCTGCCACCCAGGCAAGGGATGTGCAGTTGCTTGCAGAAAAATATATGGTTGAATGTTCACAGCCGGTGGATATGTTCCCGCAGACACATCATGTTGAGAATGTTATTCTTCTGGTAAGAAAGTGAATTTCTGAAACAAATCCGGAGTTTTAAGTGCTGCATCTGTAATAATTTTATGTATTTTTATATTTTTAGCCGTTTTAAAAACGATATGTCCGGGAATCTTTCAATACAGGCAGATTTGATTTCAAAGGCTGGTATCCAGGCACTCGATGATCATTTAGCCAGTCTCCGCTATGCAGGGATGATTCAGCATGCCCTTATGCCTGATGATGAAATGCTTTCGGGACTACTGAAAGATTACTTTGTACTGTTTCTTCCCCGTGATATTGTCAGCGGTGATTTTTATTATGCTTTCTTTGATCATGAATATCTGTGTCTTGCAGCAGGTGACTGCACAGGTCATGGTGTTCCGGGTGCCCTGATGAGCATTTTAGGAATCAGCTTTCTCAATGAAATACTTCAGTCGGCTAAATCAATGAAAGCCAACAGGATTCTTAACATAATGAGAGAAAAGGTGATGAAAGCTCTTCATCAGACGGGAGAAAAAGCTGAAACAAAAGATAGCATTGATATAGCTTTATGCATAATTGAATCTAAAACAGGCAGGATGCAGTATGCCGGTGCCAACCGTCCACTGGTGATGATCAGAAACAATCAGCTCATTGAGTACAAACCTGATTATATGACAATCGGACTGGCTCCCGTGGTTGAAAAGGCATTCAGGAACAATTATATTGACACACTTCCGGGCGACAGTTTTTATCTTTTTTCTGACGGATATCCCGACCAGTTCGGGGAGAAGACAAATAAAAAACTGAAAAATAAAAATTTCAGAAAAATTATCGAAATTGCTGCTGGTTTTCCGGATATGAAAGATCAGAAGGATTATCTGGAAAATGAGTTTTTCAAATGGAAGGGGAACATGCCACAGCTGGACGATGTTCTTGTGTTCGGATTCAAAATATAGTATTAAAGCTTATGAAACTCTGTGCCTTCAGAATCAGAAATTTCCGCTCAGTTATAGATACAGGATGGCAGAATTTGTCGCCCGATAATGTCACCTGCCTTATAGGTCAGAATGAATCAGGGAAGACTTCAATTCTTGAAGCACTCAGGTCATTTTACACAGGAGTGATTACTGAAGATGTTCTCAGGAGCGACCTTTCATTGCCGGAAATAACATGCCGGTTCTCAATCAGAAAAGGCTGGCTTGTGGAAATAACCGAAGACCCGGGAACAGAATTAAAAGAACTTCTTTCACGGCTTGATAATGTTGAACTTACACGAAGCTGGCTGGAGGATTTTACTTCTGTCATAACCGCAAGCGGAGCAATAAGCGAATATCTCAATTCGCTGGAAGATGCATGGAGACTCTATCTTGAACAGGTACAGAAAAAACTCGAGGAGGAGACAAACATCATAGCAAAGCTTGAAAAAAGAATTTCTGAAATTGAGAATGAGAAATCGGAAATTCTGAAAAACAGCTCTCCCGCAGGTCTGTTCAGTAAACTTTTCAAAGGTTCAGGGGAATTGACACATTCAGGCCTGAACCAGGAAATGAAAAAACAGTACAATATATTAGATAAAGAGTTGCAGGAGCTGGTTAAAGAAATGCCGGAAAAAGAGAGAATAAGAAAAGCGGGAATAAAATACATATCTCTTAAAGATAATCTTAAACAGCTTGATAAAAGACTTGATGAACTATCTGATAAACTTGAAGAGTATCATCAGAAGCTGACACTTTTGCTTATGCCTATCGGGCAACAGGAAGATCCGGCATGGGCAAAAGTGCTTGAGGATTATCGCAATACAAAGAAAGAAAAAGAGAGGGTTATAGCTGAACTGGAAAGCCATATTGCATACAGTGCCTACATCATGGAAGGCAGGAGTGAGGAAGAAGCCGGGAAACTTGTTGATAAAACAATTCAGAGCTACAGGTCACAATACACGGCTGAAATTTTAGGGAAAAAATATTTTGATTATTGTCCGGTAATTGAACTTTTTGAGGATTTCGGAAGTCTACTTCCAAACAGAATTGACCTTGAGGATATTGTAACCGGTAATGAACAGGTGGAAGGATATAAGGCTGCAAGAAATTTTCTCACACTCGCCCGGCTTGATTACAGCTTTTTCCTGCAGCCGTCAAGCAGAATACTGAAACAAAAGATTGAGAACCTCAACAATTCACTTACAGTTAATTTTCAGGATTTCTGGAGACAATCAATTGGAAGGAACAACAAAATAAAAATTCAGTTTGAGCTTGATCATTACAGTACCAGTTACGGGGATAAGGCAGGCAAGCCTTATCTTGAATTCTGGGTTAAGGATGCCGGTGAGAGGCTTTATCCGAAACAGCGAAGCAGAGGCGTAAGATGGTTTCTTTCGTTTTATATGGAGCTGAAAGCTGCAGCCATCCGTAGCACAAAATCAATGGTGCTGCTGATTGATGAGCCGGGTCTGAGCCTCCATGCCAGAGCCCAGGAAGATGTACTGAAGGTTTTTGAGGATATAAAGGACAAAATCCAGATAATATACACCACACATTCACCACATCTTGTTGATATTGATAAACTTCACAGGGTTCTTGCAGTCCAGAGGGATGACCTTGAAAATCTTAAAAGTCCCACACGTATTTTTAACCCTCTGGAACTTTCAATGGCTTCACCCGATACACTAACACCTCTTCAGAGCATTATGGGTAATCCGCTTGCTTCAGAAGGATTCTCAACCGACCGGATAAATCTTATTGTAAACAATACAGGAACTTTTTATTTCCTTTCAGGCGTCCTTCAAATCACAAATTTCAAAGGCAAAATCAATATTATTCCTTCATCTGACGTGTCAGCTATACCACTTATGTGCAATATTATGCTGGGATGGGGCCTGAAATTTGCTGTCCTGCTCTTCGGCAATGAGAAAGAGAAAAAAATGGAGGAATTTCTGAAGGAAAATATGTTCTGGACGGAAAATAATCATGGCCGAAAGATTATTTTAACTGATGAAAGATTTCTTGATGCAGAAGACATGCTTTCAACACTCGATTTTAAAAATCACATTCTTAAGACACGCGAAGGGATAACGGTTCCCAATTCATTGTATATGAAAGAAAAGGAACTTCCGCGAAACTTCCTTATGAGCAGATTCCTCAGCGAAATAAAAACAAAAAAAATAACCCAAGATGATCTTGACGAAGAATCGCTTGAGAACTTCAAATACCTTACAGGTCTACTTAAAGAAGTTAAATAATAAAAAATTATTTTGTGTATAAGCCTTGTTTTTATACTTTTGTCCGGCTAAATGTATAAATGCAATGATGCTTGCAGGAAAAAGGAGAGATGGGTGAGAGGCTTAAACCAGCAGTTTGCTAAACTGCCGTCCCGATATCTCGGGACCGGGGGTTCGAATCCCCCTCTCTCCGCACCACAATTCACTCCCGCAGCCCACTGCGGGTTTTTTATTTTCAAACAATGATTATACTCCTGTTTAATCACTTTTTAAATAAAATAAGGAAACCGGAAAAAATTTATCTTAGTAACCTTAAAAACCAAAATTCTGAGATCATGAAATATCGAAAATTAGGCAGAACAGGCTGGGAAATCAGCGAAATAGGTTACGGGATGTGGGGGCTGGCAGGATGGACAGGCTCAGACACTGAAGAGACGCTCCGCGCACTTCAGACAGCTGTTGATATGGGCTGTAATTTTTTTGACACCGCTTATGCTTACGGCAATGGATTGAGCGAATCATTGCTCGGACATATTGTAAGGGCGAATAAAGACAAAAAGCTTTATACGGCTACAAAAATCCCCCCGAAGAATCTTAAATGGCCGGCCAGAAAAGAATATACGGTTGACGACTGTTACCCGCCTGATCATATTGAGGAATATGTTGAGAAAAGTCTCAAAAATGCAGGGTTCAGCTCTTTTGATCTTATGCAGATACATACATGGAATGACGACTGGCTCAATGATGACCGTCTGATGAAAAAAATGTTGGACCTTAAAAGTCAGGGACTATTCCATGCAATAGGAATAAGCCTTAACAGGTGGGAACCATGGAACGGCATAAGAGCAGCCAGGAGCGGACTGATAGATTCGGTGCAGGTGATATACAATATTTTTGATCAGAGCCCTGAAGATGAACTCTTCCCGGCATGCCGGGAGATGAACATTGGAGTCATCGCAAGAGTACCCTTTGATGAAGGCTCTCTCACCGGCACACTGACGAAGGATTCAAAATGGCCTGAAGGCGACTGGCGAAACACCTATTTCGTTCCTGAAAACCTTATTCCTACTGTGGAGAGGGTGGAGAAACTCAGGAAAATAGTGCCTGAGGGAATGACTTTGCCTGAAATGGCTTTACGGTTTATCCTTGGTGAACCCACTGTAAGCACAACAATTCCGGGAATGAGAAAGAGTACTCACGTTGTCAGCAACATGAAAGCCAGCGATGCAGGTTTGCTCAACCCTGAACTGATGGCCGAACTTGTAAAACACCGCTGGGACCGGAAGCCGAGTTCATGGTCGCAGTAACAGAAAATATTCTTTAATAATTTCAAGGTTAAAATAATCTGCCAGTTAATTTCGACCATTTATGAAAACATGCATCAGAAGTAAATATGCTACGCCGGTCTTACAGTCAATGCCTGAATAACGTTGACCTTTTTAATTAAGGAAATACTTTCATGCCGGCAACCCATGTTTCTTTTATGTTTACATGATTATTTTTTTCCAGAGTGAAAAGAATTATATCTGCCCTTTTGCCTGCCTCGAGGGTGCCACGGTCAGTTAAACCATGCACCCTGGCAACATTTCTGCATGCAAAGTTTACCGCCTGAGCCAGTGTGCAGCCGGCAAAATTCATCTCTGATATCTTTATTTCAATTGGTTCCTCGGTCTAATAATGAATTCCAGATAAAGTAATTATATTTCCTTTATGCATGAGTTGCTGATTAAAATTGAAAATTAAAAAGTAACTGTTTTTGAGGCTGAATTGTAGTCGAGAAAAAGGTTGAAATCGTCATGCCGTTTAAGTATTGATGCAGGTATTTCGGGTGAGACTTTCGACGTGAGTGTTTTATATACTGCTTCTGCTTTTACCGCATGTGGTACGGCCGAAATAATTGTCCTGCATTGCATTATCTGCCATACGGTCATTGAGAGAGCCTTTGAGGGGACTTCTTCGGGGGAGTTGAACCATCCTTCATCAACCTGTTGTTGTTTACATTTTCTATCAAGGTTTACTACAATGTAAGCTTCCTTTGTTGCAAAATCGGCAGGAGGATCGTTGAAGGCTATATGGCCGTTTACACCAATGCCTATTAATCCCACATCAACTGGTTTTTCCCTTATTTTTTTGTAAGGTACTCTATAAGCTCATTTAAGTTTTTTTCTGTATCAATACTATAAAATGCTTTACATGAGATTTTTCCTGTAAATCGTTCGTGGAGGTATTTTCTGAAGCTGGCTTTATGAGTTACCGGAAGTCCTATATATTCATCAAGGTGGAAGATTTCGACCCTGTTCCAGTCAATATTTTCTGAAAGTAATTGTGATAGTGTTTCGAACTGTGAAGATCCGGTTGCAAGGACAATTCTGGCTTCTCCTTTTGTTGTGATTGCATTTCTCAGTTTTTCGGCTGCAAGTGAGCCTGCTTTGATTCCGAGTTCGGATGCGGTTTTACTTATTGAGATGACCATATCAAACAGAAATTCAGTTATATACCAAACATGTTATTGTAATGAAGTGATGGCACAAAGATACCACCGCTTTTACTGTAATAATCTTTGTCAAGTTCAAAAACACCATTGCGGGTGTTCGCCCACCGTGCATCCGGAAAGGGGTGATAAGTTCTCATTACATTCCAGTTTTTATAATTCTGGTGTCCGTTGGTTTCGACGAGTCCTAAACCAAGGCCGGGAAATGGTTCGAGCCGCGCTGCGACATTCTTGTTCCATTCTACAAGTATTGGATTAACAGTAAGATCGGCACAGAAACACGGCACATTGTATTCGTGTGCAACCTTGATGATTTTGAGGGTCATGCTGAGAGTCTTTGCAATAGCTTTAACAGCAATGGCACCATAACCCATTTTTATTCTTTCAAGTGCGTCAGTATCGGTATGGGCACTCTCATCAGCAGCAATTCTTACAGGTATGTCACTTATGTCTATCATAGCTTCTTCGGGGAAAGGCTCCTCAATTATTGCAATCTGATCAAATGCTCCAATTTTTTTTGCATGGTCGAGAAGACTGAGGAGCGTCTCCTTTTTTTCATAACGGCCGTTGGCGTCAAAGTAATAGGGGAGTTTACCGTCTTTTGTATAAGGTGTACGTGCGTCTCCAATGGCTTTATGTATGGCTGTCAGCCTCTCTTTGTCTTTCTCGAGCATCTCTTCTTGGGTGCCGGGCTGTCCGATTTTTATTTTCATAAAAAAGTATCCCTGTTCAACGGCTGATTTTATTTCCTCAACGGGTATGGCGTAAGCCATCAGGGGGATGCTTGCAAGTTTGCTGTGATGAGAGGGGAGCGCTTTTCTGTATTCTTCCGGAATCATCTCATCAAAGGAGTTTATTCCGTTTTCAGCAGCATATACCAGCCATGCTGCATTGTCAACCCCGACAAGTGAATTAAGTATGAACGTCTTCCTCAGGTCGCTTCTTCCTGTTATTTTCCGTCCGTATTCATGAACTTCACCGAGAACTGATTCGAGTAGGTCAACAGGTGTGGAAAATTTTCTCCCTTTAATTATTTTCAATGCATACTCAGTGATTCCGTACATAAGCGCATTTCCCTCATCTTCGGGGTGGGAAGCAAAAACATTTGCATCGCTCCATAGCACACTCTGGCTGCATAATCCCACCTTTTTTATTCCGGAACTGCTTTCGATCATTGCTGCGGTTTGCCATATTTCGGTCATATATCCACCTTTGAATCCAAAGGGACGGATAAGTGGTTCCCTTTCATATGCTGAAGCCGTTGAAATGATTTCAATTGTTTTTTTCTTTGTTGTTCTGCTGCAGCCTGCAGTACCTGCAAAAGGCAATGCTCCCAGTCCGGCGGCTATAAGCCCCGTGTTTCTGACAAATCTTCTCCGGTTCATTTTATATAGCAGATTTTTAATGAATTATAATCCGTATTTTGTAAGAAATGATTTTACCTTATCAATATCTTTTTTCATTTCAGTAATAAAAAGTTTTCGTTTTTCAGCCGGGCTCATTTCAACATTATACCGTTCAAACGGAGAATATTCAAGGTGAATGGAAACAGGTCCGCCGATATTAAAGTTTTTCACAATTCTGAAGTATTCGTCGAAGTTAACCATTCCTGTTCCTATAGGTACGCTTTCGGGGTTCCACCTGCCGTTTGATGCCTGTGTCCATTTAAAATCCTTAAGGTCGGTACATTTTACCCATGGTGCAATCAGTTTCAGACCATTTACCCATGAACTGCCTCCTTCGACCACTGCATGCCTCACATCATACTGGCATCCGATGAATTCCGGGTCAAGGTCTTTAAGCAGTTCATAGAGGTCCCACACAGGGCCACCTATTCTCGTACCGTAGTGGTTCTGATATGCTCCGTGAATGTTATATTTTCTGTTGAGAGCTTCCAGTTTTTTCATTTCCGGTTTAAACTTCTGAAGAGTTCCCCATATTCCCAGAGAATCATCATAATTGAGATATCCGAGGCGGTAATATTTTATTCCCAGTCCGGAGGCTGTCCGGAGTATATCTTCGGTATATTTTTCATCTGCGCCTGTGATTGCAGTCACAATCATATCAATTCTCAGTCCGTTTTTACGGGCAGCTGCCACCGCTTTTGGGAGGTCACTCTTTACATTTTCGGGGAGGACATGGCCACCCGGTCGCACCGGCAGGTCAATTCCCTGGGCTCCTGCTTCGGCAAGCACCTCTGCAAGGCTTTCATAATCGAGCCATTGAAGTGGTTTTGAAAAAACATGAATAAACCTGCCGGATAAAGGTGCTGTTTCAGGCAAGCCTGAGCCTGGTAAACCTGACAAGGGCAATGCGGCTCCGGCCATAGCCACTGTTGAAATGAAATTGCGGCGTGTCATACCACCTGATGAACTGCTCATAAACACAGAGTTTAAGAGGTTACAATTTCCAGGGTTTGCGGTATTCGTAATGCAGATACTGGTTGGCTGATTCGTTATTGGTGAATCTTTCTTTAGCCGGATCCCATTCAAGGCGCGATTTTACCTTCAGTGCTATGTTAGCCAGATGCGCAAATGAAGTTGACCTATGTCCTTCCTCAAGCGGACACAGAGGAGTCTGCCTTGATTTGATGCAGTCGAGAAAGTTGCGTACCAGTGCTGCTGTGCTGTCGCGGCTGCTTCCGTCAGGAAGAGACTCACTCTTCGAATCATAACTTTCATCTTCAATCTGTTTTGTCCATGTCTGGAACTGACCGGGCCCTGCCCCCATGATCCTGTATCCGCTTTCATCGGCATAAAGATTACCTTTTGTACCTCTGAGTTCAACTTCACCATAGGGGAAAAGTCCGCCGCTACTTGCTTCGTAAATACAGAATACTGCTAATGCACCTGAGGCAAACTCGAAAGTAACTTCCATTGTATCGGGAATGTCGCGGTCGTCATCAACAAAATATTTACCTCCGTGGGCTGATATGGCAACCGGAGCCGTCTCGCCCATCATCCACCTAATAACATCCATGTAATGAACACCCCAGTTACCCATCTGGCTTGAATAATCACTCCACCACCTGAATTTGTACGGAGCAATGTTATATTGATATGGCCTGTAAGCCCTCGGGCCAAGCCACATATCCCAGTTCAGATTCTTAGGTGGATTTTCAGGTTTGTACTTCCCTATACCGGATGGATACATATTGTTGATTCTGAAAGCTCTTGCTACAGTTACCTTTCCGATTTTACCGGATGGTATCTCCTTTGCAAGTTTCTGATAAACTGAATTACCACGTCGGTTAAGACCGACAGCCACAATTTGTTTACTGCGTGCCTGGGCTTCCACCATCATTCGCCCTTCTTTAATGGTGATGGTGAGTGGTTTTTCCACATAAACATCTTTGCCTGACTGAATTGCATTAATTGTCATCAGAGCGTGCCAGTGGTCGGGTGTGGCAATGCAAACTGCATCAACATCTTTATCTTCAAGCAGTTTCCTGTAATCGGCATATTTTTTCACCTGATTGGGGAATGTTTCACCCATTCGTGGTATCTGGCTTCCAAGTTCGCTGATATAACGAGGGTCAACCAGATTCCGGTCGCGAAGCATATAAGGTTCATATAAATCGCAGAATGCTGCTATTTCAGTATCAGGGTGCGACATAAAGAGCCTAAGCAGTTGTGAACCGCGGTTACCGAGTCCGATAAACCCCATTCTGATCTTTTCGTTAGCCCCCTGAATACGGTTATATTCAGATGCAGTAAGGGTTTTGCCTCCCAGAGCCAGACCTGCAGCCGCAATAGTAGTCTTTGTCAGAAACTCCCGGCGTGAACTTTTTAATGAATTATTCCTGTTCATGTTATTGATATTTTATTGGTTAATAATTTGTTTATTGTCTCTTTTTCCTGAATTTCAACAAGCCACTCTTTTCTGAAAAAATTATTGTTATTTTTTTCTCTTTATCTCCCCCTGTATTAAAAAAATTTCCGCTCGCTGGTTTTTTAAAATAAAAAATTTCAGGAAACTAAAGTAATGATTTTTGGCAGATTCTAAAAAACCGTGTAAATAAGAATTTCAAAATTAAAAAGATAAAGTTGCCGGTTAGATTTCCTGTAATTTTTATATTTTTATTTCCTGATAATTTCTCACATGGAGTATAATAAATCAAATTTCAGGAATGAAAACAAAAGAGTACATAACCGGTAAAGTATTACGGCTGCATGAAGGTTCAGAATTCTTTTTCTCAATCCCCAGTGCTAATTCGGGTATAGATTTAATTGATAACTAATCTTAAACTGCTGAATAGATGGATAGACTCTTTGCCATTGGAGATATACATGGCTGTTTCAGGACTTTCTCTGAACTGATTAATAATTATTTACACATCAGAAAAACCGACAGGCTTATTCTTCTCGGAGACTATATTGACAGAGGACCCGGAATAAAAGAAGTTGTAGATCTTATAATGGAACTTATTGAAAAAGGATATAATGTGACACCACTGATGGGCAACCATGAATGGATGCTACTGGGGTCATACGATAACCCTGAAATGCTGCCGTTATGGTACTATAATGAAGGGATGACTACTCTGGCAAGCTTTGGTGTGAATGACGTAAGGAAAATTGACACTAGATACATTGAATTTTTTATGAAATTAAAATATTACGAAAAGAAAGACAATTTTTATTTTGTTCATGGCGGGTTTAATGATGATATTGAAGACCCTTTTTCAGATACTGAAGCAATGATATGGGAATCAAGACTCTCATATTCAAACCCTGTTTTCAGTGGGAAAATAATTATTCACGGTCACAGGCCCAAACAGCTCAGCTACACTCAAAGTCTGATTGCTTCTAAATCTAATGTGATACCCATTGATACGGGATGTGTTTACGGAATGGAAATGAACTACGGATATCTCTCTGCACTTGAAATTAACAGCATGGAACTTATTTCAATACCTAGAATTGACTGATAATTAATATTAAACAAAAGTCATTTGACTAAGTATTTAGTTAAAAATTCATTATGATTTTTCAGTAAAGAGGTTTTAAAAAAATAAATTATCTTCGGAGACCGGATTTATTAAAAAGAGAGATATGGGGAAAAAGATAGAAGTATTTTTATCAATTATTTTTATTTCAGCAAACCTGTTGTCGCAGCAGCCTGTCTTTACAAGGCAGGATACCCTGCGTGGTTCAATTACACCTGAAAGAGCGTGGTGGGATCTTACGTATTATCATCTTGATATCTCTGTTAACCCTTCTGACAGTACGATATACGGAACAAATACAGTTTTTTACAGGGTTATAGAAAGTGCAAAAGTGATGCAGATAGACCTTCAGCCACCCATGGTACTGAGAAAGGCCAGCCAGAACGGGAATGAACTGAAGATACTTCACGACGGGAATGCGCATTTCATTTATCTTCTCGAAGACCAGATACCGGGTAAGGTAAATTCGGTCGTGCTTGAGTATGGAGGCCGCCCAAGAATTGCTAAAAATCCACCATGGCAGGGTGGAATTACATGGAAGTACGACAAAAACAAAATCCCTTTTATTGCCTCCTCATGCCAGGGTGACGGTGCAAGCCTCTGGTGGCCCTGTAAGGATCATATGTACGATGAACCTGATAGTATGCTTATCAGCGTAACCGTTCCGGAAAACCTCATAGATGTGTCAAACGGACGGCTCAGAAGTGTTGTTGTAAACAAAAAGAACAAAACAAAAACATGGAACTGGTTTGTTTCAAATCCGATAAATAATTACGGAGTCAATATCAATATTGGTGATTATGTGCACTTCTCAGAAAAATTTAACGGCGAAAAAGGAGTACTCGACTGCGACTACTGGGTACTGAGAGATAACTTTGAAAAGGCAGAAATTCATTTCCGGCAGGTTCCTCTTATGCTCAAGGCATTCGAATACTGGTTCGGCCCTTACCCGTTTTATGAGGACGGATATAAACTTGTTGAGGCACCATACCTCGGAATGGAGCATCAAAGCTCAGTAACCTACGGTAACGGTTACCAGAATGGATATCTTGGAAGAGATTTGAGCGGCACCGGCTGGGGAGAATCGTGGGATTTTATTATTGTGCATGAATCAGGTCATGAATGGTTTGCCAACAGCATAACCTACCGGGATATCGCTGACATGTGGGTACACGAAAGTTTTATCAACTATTCAGAAAGCTTGTTTGTGGAGTATTATAACGGCAAGGAGGCAGGCGCAGAATATGTCAGGGGAACGCGCCGTAACATCCGTAACGACCGCCCGATAGTGGGCATCTATAATGTAAATTATGAAGGCTCGGGAGATATGTATTCAAAGGGCGGAAATATGCTTCATACACTCCGGCAGATAATAAATGACGACACAAAATGGCGGGAAATCCTGAGAGGACTCAACAGTGAATTTTATCACCAGACTGTTGACGGTGCACAGATTGAAAATTACATCAGCAATAAAACCGGAATTAACCTTAAACCTTTTTTTGACCAGTATTTAAGAGACGTAAGAATTCCGGTTTTTGAATATTTTGTTAAAGACAACATCCTGAACTTCAGATGGAACAATTGTGTCCCGGACTTCAATATGCCTCTTAAGATTTATGTAAACGATAAACCGGTAAATATTAATCCGTCAATACGATGGTCAACAATTACCGTTGAGGGGCAAAATCCTGTTATCGGGGTTGATAAAAATTACTATGTGGCAGTACTGAATATAATGGGTTCTCCGGCTGATGCTCAGAAGTAATACTTATTTAAACCTTTTTACATAGAAGCACCTGTCATCACCTTTGTCGTAAAAGTCTTTTATTACGGCTTCGAGCTTATAACCTGCTTTAATATAAAATGACCTTGTAGGGGCATATTTTTCACGTCCAGACGTTTCAGCAATTATCATTGTTGCTCCCATTTTTTTTGCTTCATTATGGGTCGCTTCAAGAAGCTTTATCCCGATTCCTTTTCCGCGGTAATCATTATGTGTGACTATCCAGTATAATTCAAAACCCGATTTTGTCATAGGATTGAGGCCATAACAGGTATATGCCACAGTAATGCCGTCTGCCTCAGCAAAAACAAAAAAATATCCCGATTGCTCGCCTTTGCTCAGGCGTTCTTCAATCAGTTCAACAGCAATATCCCTCTCATGGTCGTAAAAAAAACCCGTAGATTCAACTATCTCACGAATGCGCCAAACATCTTTTTTATCAGGGGTAGTTCGGAATGTAATATTCATATGTAACATATTTGATGTAACAATTTGACTTCAAATATAAAAACTTAAACCGGGACTCTGCAATAATCTATATAATGATAATAAATAATAAAAATTTTGATAAAAAAGTTTTATTTATAAATATAATTTATATTTTTGCTTAAATTTTTTTACAATAAGATTTAATAGTACGTAAAACATTAAAAATAAATTTGTATGTGCGGAATTATAGGTGTATTTGACTTGAAACAGAAACCGGAGGAACTCAGGCCGCAGGTACTTGCAATGGCAAAGAGAGTAAGGCATCGCGGTCCCGACTGGTCGGGGATATATTGCAGTGAACGTGTCATACTTGCTCATGAGAGGCTTGCTATAGTTGACCCCATATCAGGAGCTCAACCTCTGAAAAGCAGTGACGGTAAAATTGTTCTTGCCATCAATGGGGAGATTTACAATCACACGGAACTGAGAAAAACACTGAAGAAGGATTACAGATTTCTGACCAAGTCAGATTGCGAAGTGATACTTGCCTTGTACCGTGAGAAAGGGATATCATTTCTGAATGATCTTAATGGTATTTTTGCCTTTGCTTTGTATGACAGTGAAAAGGATGAATATCTGATTGCCCGCGACCATATCGGGATTGTACCTTTATATAAAGGATGGGATAAGAACGGAAATTTTTATATTGCTTCAGAGCTTAAGGCTCTTGAAGGTATCTGTACAAGGATAGAGGTATTTGCACCGGGGCACTATTTGCATAGCAGCGACGGATTTGAGCGAAAATGGTACAATCCTGACTGGGTGTCGTATGATGCTGTCAGGAATAATAAAAGTGACATTAAAGAACTAAGGATGGCACTTGAAGAAGCGGTTCACCGTCAGTTAATGTCGGATGTGCCTTATGGTGTACTGCTTTCAGGAGGACTTGATTCTTCAGTAATATCTGCCCTGGCACGGAAGTTTGCACCTATGAGAATAGAATCACAGGATATTAAGGAAGCATGGTGGCCAAGACTCCATTCATTTTCAGTCGGGCTGAAAGGCTCGCCCGATCTCGCCGCAGCCAGAAAAGTTGCCGAACATATCGGCACAGTTCATCATGAGATTATTTTTACTATTCAGGAAGGGCTTGATGCAATAACTGATGTAATTTATCACATCGAAACATACGATGTTACAACAGTGAGGGCTTCCACACCGATGTATCTTCTGGCAAGGGTTATAAAGTCAATGGGCGTTAAAATGGTTCTTACGGGTGAAGGGGCTGATGAAGTGTTTGGCGGGTACCTCTATTTCCACAAAGCTCCTGATGCTAAAGCATTTCACGAGGAGACGGTTAGAAAGATATCCAAACTTCATCTTTACGATTGTTTAAGGGCGAACAAATCCCTTGCGGCATGGGGGGTTGAGGGACGTGTTCCTTTTCTCGACAGGCAGTTTCTTGAAGTGGCTATGAGGCTTAATCCTGAAGATAAAATGGCAAGAAACGGAAGAATTGAAAAATGGATACTGCGAAAAGCTTTTGAGGATATTCTGCCTGAAAGTGTTATATGGAGGCAAAAAGAACAGTTCTCAGACGGTGTCGGATACAGCTGGATAGATACCCTTAAAGATATTGCAAACCAGAAGGTTACAGATGCACAGATGAAAACGGCAAAATACAGGTTTCCTGTAAATCCTCCTTTAACAAAAGAAGAGTACCTCTACCGGTCAATCTTCAGTGAACACTTTCCTTCTGAAAGTGCTGCTGCCACAGTACCTTCAGTACCTTCGGTAGCATGCAGTACCCCTGAGGCTCTCGCATGGGATGCTTCTTTCAGAAATATGAATGAACCCTCGGGAAGAGCAGTTAAAACAGTACATCAGAAAGGGTATAATTAATCATCACCTGTTACACCTGTTAAAAACAACAGCAATAAAAACCAAAAAAAGAGAGACTGACTTTTTCAGCCTCTCTTTTTTATTAAAGTCAATTAAGTAAATAGCCTGGAACCTTTTTTTATTTCTTGTCGTAAACCCTTTTCATTGTCATTTCCCCGTTGGGTGTTGACGATGTGGTTGTGATTGTAAGGGTGTTGGGAGCTGTAAGTGTCCAGACTTCCTTGGTTGTCATGGTTCTGTTGTTGAATGTACGGGTTGTGACAATAGTAAGAGATTTGCCATCGGCCGACCATGTGGCTACCGATTTGCTTTCTCCTCTGCCGCCGGCACCCGTGTTAATACTCTCTTTACCATCGAGAGTGTACTTCATGGTTGTGGTTACTGTCTGTCCATTCTGTGAGGTTCTTGTTCTTTCCACAGTAAGAGTGTTTGCATCCTGTTTGGCAACAAAATTGCCGCCGCCAAAACCGCTTCTCTGTCCCTGACCCTGGCCTCCTCCCTGAGGCTGGTCGCTCTTGGAAGCATTAAATACCCAGTTGCCTGAGAAATTGGCCTTTGCCTGGCCGCTTGCTGTTGAAGGCATGATAAATGCCACTATTACAGCAAATGCAAGAATTCCGATTACTTTGTTTTTCATAGTCTTTTGTTTAAAAGTTTTTAAATGTACTTACATAGACAAAATATCAAAGTTATTTATTCCCTCAGGAATAAGAAATAGTTTAACAATTTTTAATATTTTGTTTTTCTCTTCCACCCCGTAAAAACAGTTTGTTAATATTAGTTAAAACCAGAAGATAGTTTAAATAGCTTTTTCTTTTTATGTAAATTTGTCATGATTAAATTATTACTAAAAGAGAAAGATGAAAAAATCATTTATAACTACCGGGATTATTGCTATTGCTTTGATTCTGGTTCTGGTTTTTCTGAATTATCTCTCAGCGGTAAAAAAACATTCTTACTGGTTTGCTGAAACAAAACAGGGAAAATTTGAGATAGCAGTTAAGGTTACGGGGGAGATTATTGCTGAACATTCGGTGGATATACTTGCTCCGAGTGTTGTTCGTGAAGAAGAACAATCGCAGGATCAACAGGAGCAAGATCATAGGCACTCCGACAGGGGTCAGAGTGGACAGAGTAGCCAGAGTAGTCAGGGGAGACGTACTTACATTGCAGGGTTATCGGAATATTCATCCCGAAGCGGTTCACTTTCATCGACACTAACCAGGGGATCATCAAGAAGCGGAGGAGATATAAGACTTATGTCATTAAGAATTACCGACCTCGTTCCTGAAGGAACTATTGTAAAGAAAGGAGATTATATCGGATTACTCGACAAAACAGAGTATAGCAACACCCTTAAAAGCTACAGGGAGCAGCTTACAGACTACAAGTCGGAGCTTGAACTGAGAATTCTTGACAGTGCTGTAATGTTTAGCGAATTCAGGGATGATATAAAGAATCAGATATTCCTTATCAGTGAGGCTGAAATGAAGTATCGCAACTCAAAATATGAAGCTCCTGATATTATAAGAAAAGCTGAGATAAACCTTGAAAAGGCAAAAATGGTTCTCGATCAGAAACAGAGATCCTATCTTCTCTTTAAAGCAAAAATCCATCAGAGCATCCTGAATTTACAATTTCAGGTAGAACAACTTGAAGGAACTATTGAACGGCTCGATGAACTGCTGGGGGAGTTTACAATCAAGGCACCGGTTGACGGAATGGTGATTTATAAACGTGATCGATATGGCAATAGGAGGAAAATCGGTTCAATGGTTTCTCCTTACGACAGGGTTATAGCTACCATCCCCGACCTTTCCGTATTGCTTTCCAGAGTCTATATTTCTGAAATCGACATCAGCAAGATCAGTGTGGGTCTGCCTGTTGAGATAACACTGGATGCTTTCCCCCGGAAAAGATTAAAAGGCACTATTACAAGCGTGGCAAACATTGGTGAAACTCTGCCCAACGCCGATACCAAGGTTTACGAAACAATTATCAGACTTGATGGTAACGACCCTGATCTGAGACCAACAATGACTACTAACAATAAGATTATAATTAAGGTCATTGATAATGCAGTTTATATTCCTACCGATTGTCTTCATTCAACGCCCGACAGCATACCTTTTGTTTATACGAGAAAAGGTCTTAAGCAGATAGTTATTCCGGGAGAAGTGAACGACGAACGGCAGGTAGTAATCAAACAAGGGCTTAAACCGGGAACCTCAGTATACGTAATTGAACCGGCAGATCCTGAGAATTTCAGACTTGCAGGAAAAGAACTTATTCCTGTAATTAAGGAAATAAACAAATCGAGGTCGTCATATAGTTCACTTGCATTAAACAGATAGCAAAGTAGGAAGATACAAAAAACTACATCCGTTAGCGGGTGTAGTTTTTTGTATCTTGGTTATTTGAGGGATAAGCTATACTTGTTTCAGTGCTTCGAGTACTCTTGCCGGAGTGAGAGGCACGCGGTAGAGCCTAACTCCGGTGGCGTCGAAAAGGGCATTGGCTATTGCTGCACCAACGGCTATTATTGGTGGTTCGCCGCCTCCCTGCGGGGGCTTGTCTTTCCTGTCAAGTATTACACAGTCAATTTTTGGAACCCATGAAAATCTGGGTATATCGTAAGTGTCGAAACCGCGGGTTTTAATATTACCTCCATCGAACAATAACTCTTCTGCAAGTGCATAACCGAGTCCCATTGTCAGGCACCCTTCCATCTGGATAAGTGCTCCCTGCGGGTTTACACATAATCCCATGTCCTGGGCACAGGCCAATCTTACCACGGTTATTTTGCCCGTTGTCCTGTCAACCTTTATTTCAGCCATTGTTGCCTGCCATGTACCAGCATCAATTCCGCAGGCCATCCCAATGCCTCTTCCTGAAGGAAGTTTCCCGGGTGTATAACCAAATTTTTCTGCCACAGCTTTCAGGCAGTCAATCATTTTCTGGTCTTTCAGGTTTTTAAGCCTGAATTCAAGGGGGTCAATGCCAGCTTTTGCTGCCATAATATCTATCTGGCATTCACGGGCAAATGTATTGGTGTTGTTATTTGGGGCGCGCCATGGGCCCGTTGCAAATGGATGAACAGGCGGTGCATTTCTGCCTCTGCTGTAACTTGTTGTTTTTCTGTTGGGTACATCGTATATAGTTTCTGCTCCCCGTGTACCCGCCATCCATACATGATAATCCCAGAAGATGATCCTGCCATATCTGTCCATGCCGGAATTTACTTTTACTACTCCAGCCGGGTGAAATGCATCATAAAAAAACTCCTCTTCACGTGTCCATACAACCATTACAGGTTTACCTGTTATTCTTGCGATTTTTGCTGCTTCAATACCCTGCTGGAATACAGATTTGCCTCCAAATCCTCCTCCGACAAAAGGTGCAATCACACGAATGTTGTCACGCGGTATTTTCAGTTCATTCGCCAGTCCATCCTGAAGACCGAAAGGGGTCTGTGTTGATGCCCACACAGTCAGTTTATCTCCTTCAAACTGTGCAAGAGCAGTGTGAGTTTCAATGGGGGCATGTGCCAGATAAACATCGTGGTATTCCGATTCAAAAACCGATTCCGATTTTTTCCTTCCCTCTTCAATATCACCTGCAACATTTGAAGTGCTTGCAGAAGTTTCAGCCTTAAGTATCCATTCAAATATGGTTTTATCGTTGACGGGCATCTCATTAAAAGTATATTCTGCGTTTATTTTAACGATTGCCTCATCAACCTTGTCCTTGTTTTCGCTTACGACTGCTATAAGTCCTTCACCGCGAACAACCCTGACACCTTCGATTTTTTCAGCTGCTGATGTATCAACTGATTTCAGGGTTGCGCCGTGTGATGGTGGCCTCAGGATTCTGGCAAAGAGCATGCCTGGCACCTTGAGGTCTCCTGTGTATTTTACTTCACCTTTTACTTTAGGAACCGAATCAGTCCTTTTATATAGTTTCCCTACATAAGTGAATTTTGTATAATCTTCAACCGGAGGTTTTACCTCGAGGAACCTTTCAATTCTTTTTCCTTTAGTCAGTTCGCCGTATGTCACTTTTTTCGAGCGGTAGTTTGTAACATAAATCACTCCGTCTTCCGCAGTTAACTGTTCGACTGGCACATTCAGCCGTTCCGAAGCCAGTGTCATTAATACACCGCGTGCCTCTGCCAGTGCTGCTCTCATTGAAGGGCCGAAACTGCGGGTAGTAAGAGACCCCCATGTCCCCTGATCATATGGACAAAGGGCTGTATCACCCATAACCAGCTTGACTTTTTCCAGTGGCACATTTAATTCATCAGCCATCATTGGCGGTAATGAAGTGATAATGCCCTGTCCCATTTCAATCTTACCGGTATAGCAGGTAACTGTACCATCCTCTGCAATGTGCACAAAGGCATTAAAATCTTTCGGGAGAGTTCTTGCCTGTTCTGCCGGCATTGCCATTATATCGAAGGCATCCCATGGTGAGAAGAAAACAATAATCCCGCCTCCGAGAATTCTGAAAAAGTCGCGTCTTTTCAGACCTTTTGTATCTGCCTGGCTTTTCATTTTTCATTCCCTCCTTTCATCATAACTGAAGCATTTTCAATTGCTTTAATAATGCGGATATGCGCACCGCACCTGCAGAGGTTGTCATCCATAGCTTCGATTATCTGAGGCCGTGTGGGAGCAGGGTTTTTCTTGATAAGTGCAAGTGCAGTCATAATCATGCCGGGTGTGCAAAAACCGCACTGCAATGCATCGTTATCAACAAATGCCTGCTGGAGCGGATGCAGATTACCGTTGTTTGCAAGTCCCTCGATTGTCAGAACATTTTTACCCTCTACATCGCCGAACGGAACCTGACATGAACGTACCGCCTCGTCGTTTATCAGTACCGTGCATGCGCCGCAAAAACCGTTACCGCATCCAAACTTAGTACCTGTCAGCCCGAAATGATTCCGCAGAACCCATAATAGCGTCTGCCCGGGATCAATCGCAACCGTAGTTTTCTTACCATTAAGTGTAAACCGGATACTTTTTTCCATAATTATTTTGATTTTTGTTCTGCTTTGAAATAATCTTCAAGTGTGTCAATATCATTAAAAATCATTTCATTATCTGTGATATACTCCTGAATCTCATTCCTGAATTTTTCCGCCAGCGCCCGCAATCCTCTTTTTTCATCAAGCTTTTCAACTTCATTAAAATATTTCCTGTCAATAATAATTGGATGCCCTCTTCGTCCCTTGCAAACCGGAATCACTATACCTTTTCCTGTACTCCGGTAAACATCAATCATTTCATTAATGATACCGGCCTTGATGAACGGGTAATCCCCGGGGTAAATTATTGCTGCATCTGTTTGTTCAGGAAGTGATTTAAGTCCGCATATAACCGATGACAGCATCCCATCCCTGTAATTTTCATTAAATGTATGGCTTACAGGCAGATTGCTGATAATTAAACCAATCTGTTCTCTATATGCACCAAGGACAACAGTTATACTTTTTACATGTGATGCGAGGATGTTTTCAATTACCTTTTCTATGAGTGTTTTTGTACCAATAGTAAGAAGCATTTTCGGAGTTCCCGTCCTTATAGATTCACCTGCCGCAAGAACTACTGCCCTGACAACCGGAATATTTATATTGTACTCTTTAGCTTTTGCCATCGGCTTGTACAATGATTCTGGTTTATCCTGAAAAACTGATTATATATAATCAAATATAAAAAGAAAATAATTTATCACGATTAACCTGCTGTTTCAGAACCGTATCTCATAATGAGTCTGGCTTAATTTTTACGGTTTCTTGTAAGAACCAATTCTGCAGCAATGCTAACAGCAATTTCCTCCACGCTCCTTGAGTTGATCTTAACACCTATTGGTGCATATATTTTTGCCCACTCTTCTTCGGTAGCCCAGTCTTTCCCAATAAACTCCATATGCATTTTTTCGGTTTTGGTTTTGCTGCCGATCATCCCTATATAGGCAGCATTGCTTCGGATGCATGATTTAAGGGCTTCAGCATCAGAGGCATGTCCACGTGTTACAATTACTATGTAGGTTTTATCATCCTTTTTAATGTTTTCAAGTGCTTTTCCAATATTATCAACTATTATTTCATCTGCATCAGGAAGATTTTCTTTATTTGCAAATTCCGGCCTGTCGTCAATAACTGTGACTTCAAAATCGAGGAACTTTCCGAGATGGCTCAAAGCCTTGCCCACGTGACCAGCACCTGCAATAATCAGACGCAGGGGCGGAAAAACTGCTTCAAGTACTGCTGTTACGGTTTTGCCTCCGGGCAAGGTATCAAGTGTAAATGAGCTGAACGGGAATTCATGATTACTATTAAAAAGACTTGAGGCTTCTTTTTGAATCGCCATCATGTATTGTGGCGGAATATTACCGGTGAAATCAGGCGTAATAATATATTTTTCAATCCTGATTTTATTTCTTATGTCAGAATAAATTAGTGAAGCAACGATAAACGGAACATTTTTGCGAAAAAGTTCTTCCAGTTTACGGATAAAAAGTTTATCGGCGCATGCTTCGGCATCAATAATAACAGTGACCCTGCCACCGCAGATTGCACTTTCATGGTCTTCAGTATTACCGGCAAGATTGAAATAAAAAATACCCGACCACCTGTCAGAGGCTGATTTTAAAGCTGTTTTTTTTACAGTCTCTTCAAGGACTCCGCCACCTATTGTACCATATTCAAGCCTTTTACTGCTGAAAAGGGCAGAACTACCCGGTTTCTGAGGCGCTGAACCTTCAGCAGAAATAATAGTGGCTATCACAAGATCCGATGACCTGCATTCATTTTTTACAATATATCTGTAAATACTTTTCATTTCAGGTTAAAGATAGAAAAAATAAAAATTAGCCGTTCATTGGAAACAGCATCCATGATTTAATCTTTTTCTCAGTAATTATTCCCGGAATAATCAGTTAAATCAGTAATGTTAAAAAAAGTTATCAGCCATTAATTTTAAGAATTTTTAGAATGTTTTATATAAAAAAAGAGTAAATTTGATTGTGATATTATAAGCTTAACAAAAAGGTAATGCTATGAAAAAATATGTGTTCGTATTATTTTTTTCAGTGATTAGCCTTATGGTTAATGCACAGAAAGTTACAGGAATTACTTACAAACTGGATAATGGGATTAATGTTAAAATGGAACGCACATGGTCGCGTGTGTGGGTACAGCAGACCCAGGAAGCATTTAATGCTACGGAACAGCCGCAGTCGGTAGTTATAAACATGAGGGTAATGGGAGAGCTTACAAAGTCTCATACATTTAAGCTTACCAGCGGAGGCAAAGATGTAAGGCTGAAAGATGCTGCCCCCGGAACCTATGACCTGAAAGTAACTTCTGCCTTGTCGGGTAAGCCGGGTAATATGGTTATTGACATCAGTGGAGTGGTTGTTAAACCAAAAATGAAAACAATGGTTAACGTAACTATTTACTATTATCAGATAAATATTGATGAAGTTCCCTTAGCAGGCAATGGACTTGCTTCATGGAATTTCGTCGTTAACAGGTATAAGGGTAATAATGACCAGACCTTCAATACACCTGTCCCAACTTTTTATGCAAAAGGGGTGAGGGATAAAAGTATAACACCTGATGAAACCTCAGGTAAAAGTGCCGGCAAGATTAAACCGGGAAACTATGATGTCCTTGTTACACTTGAAATCCCGGGATTCAACCAGAAAATATGGCTGGAAAACTTCACCATGAAGCCTGATATAAATTACAAAGTAGCAATTAACATGAATGCAGGGGAAATAATGTATGGAGGTACTCTGAAAAATGTCAGCAAACTACATTTATACCCTTCAGGTACTGCCGACAAGATGCAAGGCGTTGCCAAGCCTGACAAATCACAGGAATTTCTTGTCTGCGATCCCCCAACTTCAAAATTTCCCTGTTCACCCGGGACATTCGATGTTTTGCTGAATATAGGCAACGGCACAAAGTATGAATGGAAAAAGAATACAGTTATCAGAACCGGTACTGTGGCTATTGTTAAATAAAAAGATCAGGAAAAAACAAAGTTCATAGAACATAAGTAAGTTGTAACCTTTAGCAGCCACGGCAGAGACTGATCCCAAAGCTTTGGATGTAAATATGCCGGATGTTAACCACCGGGAGATTAATCATTTGAAACAGATTAAATTAAGATAATCATAATATCTCCTCAGATAGCCTTTTTATTTTATTTAATATGTAATTCATCTGACCTTTGCAAGAGTTAAGGTTTTACTGCATCTTTGCTCTGTAATTTTATATGGTATGGAAACATCATTTTTTCACAGTAACCTTTTTAATTACGCAATACTTCCTTTTCTCATATTTCTCGCACGTATATGTGATGTTTCAATTGGGACAATAAGAATCATTTATGTGTCGAAAGGAAAGAAGAATATTGCTCCGTTTCTTGGTTTCTTCGAGGTGCTGATATGGATCATAGCCGTCAGCAGGATAATGCAGAACCTTGATAATTACATCTGTTATATTGCTTATGCCTCAGGTTTTGCAACAGGTAATTTTGTCGGAATGCTTATTGAGGAAAGACTTGCTGTTGGAAAACAGTTAATAAGGGTTATAGTGTCCGATGGAGGGGAAATGCTTGTAGACCTTCTGAATTCCGGCGGACTTGGGGCAACGTATGTCAATGCCCATGGATCAAGGGGAGATGTAGACATTATCTATTCAATTGTAAACAGAAACGACCTGAATAAAGCCCTTGATATCATTAATAACTTCAACCCTCAGGTCTTTTATACAATTGAAGATATCCGGTCAACAAGCGAAGGTATTTTCCCTCCCAGAAAACCAAACACGGTTTTCCCTTTTTCAAATATACTCAAACGCTGGAGAGGAGGTAAATAGAAATGATGTTTTCTCTTGTACTTACCCGCCACCGCCTGTGGGGAAATATACTCATACCCTATATCTTTGGAAAAGAGCCCGAACATAATTATTACCAGATTAAAGAGGTTTTATTTCCCTGTCCTTCTGAAAATATTCTGGTAAATTTATTGCCTGAGGAGCGTGAAATTGTAACACTACTGAACCAGTATTCCGAAAGACAACTCTTCAGACTCTTTTCAAAAGATAAAAATGTAAAGGAGTTTGTTGCGAATGTTGATGCAGGAAGAATTGAAAACCACATCCGTCCATATATTGAAAGGCGGATTTTTAAATGCATCGAAATTGCAAAAAATGAAGCTATTCCGGTCTTTTTCCAGAAATCCAGCCTTAAATCGTTTCATGGCGAAGATATTTTAAGAATAGAAGAAGAAAAAGCAATCCCGGTATTCAGGTTTCAAAGAACACCTCTTCAGAGTACATACAGCCTCGGACTTGAGATTGAAGGGGAACCTCTAAATATCAGAACAAACACTGAAATAATAAGCATGTCCCCATGCATTGTTCGCTGCGATAACAGACTGATTTTCGTTTCTGATATTGACGGGGTAAAATTACGCCCCTTCATGACCAGGGAAATGATATTGATACCAAAAAATTCAGAAAAAAAATATTTCTCAACTTTTGTACTGAATGCCGTAAACAGATTTAAGGTAGAAGCAGAGGGGTTCAGAATTATTGATGTGGAACCGGTTAAAAAAGCTTTTTTAGAAATTGAAAAAGGTTTAAGTGGAAATCCTGTCATAATTCTTAGTTTCAGTTATTCGGGGAGAAGTTTTTACGCTTCAGACAGGGAACCTTCATTTGCTGTATTTGAAAATGAAAAAGGTGAATTTGTTTTTCGAAAATATGCACGTGATTTTCAATGGGAGGAAGAATGCATCAAAATACTCGGAAGTCTGGGATTCTGTACTGAGGATAACATTCATTTTTTTATACCAGATCTGAAAGGTGATTATTTTTCTGACCTTTTTGCTACAATAGAATCGGTTAATGATTGTTTTGAAGAACTTACCGGTGCCGGTTTTGTTATAAATGCAAAAAAACTTGATAAAAATTACAACCTCAGGCCGGTAAATATGTTAATAAACCATGAGTTCACCGGCGACTGGTTTGATCTGAGGGCAAAAGTGAAAATTGGCGAGTATGAAATTCCTTTTATCCGTCTGAGAAGAAATATTCTTGATGGCAAAAGGGAATATGAATTACCTGACGGCACAATAGCAATACTTCCTGAAGCCTGGTTTACGAAATACAGAAATATTCTTGAATTTGGTAAAGCAGAGGATGATTCCCTGAAGGTGCACAAACAACATTTTTCACTTCTTGCTGATATTCTGGAAGAAAAGAAGCCTGTGGCATGGTCAGAACTTGATAAGCTCATTCTTTTAGATTCAATTCCGGCAGCCACTCCACCTTCAGGACTTAAGACTGAACTTAGAAAATACCAGATTGAAGGACTTAACTGGATGCTATGGCTGAAGTCGGCAAATCTTGGAGGATGCCTTGCCGATGATATGGGACTTGGTAAAACAATTCAAACACTTGCCCTTTTACTCTATAACAGGGAGAACGATACTAATTACAGAGGGCAGCCTGTTAACGCCGAGCCCACTCTTTTTGACCCTCCACCGGAAATCCATACATCTCTTGTGGTAGTTCCTGCTTCGCTTGTATATAACTGGGAAAACGAAATAAAGAGATTCGCGCCGGTGCTGAAGGTATACACCTACAAAGGTAACCAGCGAAAGAAGAGTGTTTCATATTTCAGCAACTACGATATAATTCTTTCCAGTTATCATACAGTCCGTCAGGATGTTGAAATAATTTCGTCATTCCATTTTCATTACATAATCCTTGATGAGAGCCAGATTATCAAGAATCCGTCGTCAATGGTATTTAAGGCAGTTTCATCTCTAAAATCCTGTTACCGACTGGTATTGACAGGTACTCCGATAGAAAATTCTCTTTCTGATCTCTGGACACAGTTGAATTTTGTAAATCCGGGTTTACTTGGCAGTCTCACTTTTTTCAGGAAAGAATATGCAAAACCGATTGAAAAGACGGGCGATGAAAAAAAAGAAGAGCAACTAAAGAAAATAATAAGTCCGTTCATTCTGAGGCGTACCAAGGAGATGGTGGCATCAGACCTGCCGCCGCTTACTGAACAGACTATATTTTGCGATATGACTGAGGAGCAGACAGATATATATGAACGGGAAAAGTCGGCAGTCAGGAACTCAATCCTGAGTAGTATGGAAAGGCATGGTCAGGAACATAATGCTATTCAGGTATTACAGGGGCTTATGCGTCTGAGGCAATTGTCGAACCACCCTTCCATTCTTTTTGATGATTATAACGGCAGCTCCGGAAAATTCGAATCAGTAACCCGGGACCTTGAAAATATTATGGCAGAAAATCACAGGATACTTGTTTTTTCATCCTTTGTGAAACACCTAATGCTGTATGCAGAGTATCTGCACGACAAATCCATAAGATACTCCATTCTTACAGGAGCCAGCACCGACAGAGGCAGAATAATTGAAAACTTCCGGAATGATCCGGAAAACAGAATATTTCTGATTTCACTAAAGGCAGGAGGGTTAGGTCTGAATCTGACATCAGCCGATTATGTTTTAATTCTCGATCCATGGTGGAACCCTGCAGCTGAGATGCAGGCCTTCAGCAGAGCCCACAGAATAGGACAGGATAAAAACGTCTTTGTTTACCGGTATATCTCAAGTGCAACTATTGAGGAAAAAATCATACGGCTTCAGCAAAAAAAATCCAGACTTGCCGATACTTTTGTACAGAGCAATAATCCGCTGAAAGATATTGACATTAAAAGTATTCTTGATATAATAGGGTAAGCGGCAGGCTTTTGTAAAGAAACCTTCTTGCTTGTATACCCCGGGCAATAATTACAATTAAAAAAATATTAAAACAGTATTAAAAAAGTATTAAAATTATTTGAAAGATTATTGAAAGTTGTTTATATTTGCACCGGCTTTTAAGTTGAAAAATCTTAAAATTCAAAATTATTATTAACCAAACAAAGTAAAAAGTTCAGAAAGATGAAAAGTAGAATTTTAATGGGATTTGCAATCATGGTAATGGTTGCTATCCTTTCAAGTTGCGGCAAGGTGCCTCAGGCACAGATTGATGAAGCTAATGCCGCTATCGAAGCTGCCAAAACAGCTCAGGCCGATGTTTATGTACCGACTGAGTTTGCTGCCCTTCAGGACTCAATGAGGGCTGTTAATGCTTACATTGAAGGACAGAAGTCAAAACTGTTCAAGAAGTATGGTCCTGCCAAGGAAGACCTGACAAAGGTTGTTGCTCTTGCCAAAACCGTTCAGGAAAGCGCTGCCACCAGGAAAGAGGAAGTAAAGAAGGAAGTCGAAACCCTTCTCAACGACATCAAGACAGTTATTGATGAAACCAACAAGCTCTTCCTGAGGGCTCCGAGAGGCAAGGAAGGTAAAGCTGCTCTCGACCAGATGAAAGCTGAAATGGAGACCGTTAATGCAGCTGTTACTGAAGCTCAGGCCCAGTTTGACAAGGGAGCTTATATGGACGCTCTTAACAAAGTAAAAGCTGCCAAGGAAACCGCCGACAAAATCAACGGCGAACTTAAAGAAGCTATCAAAAAAGCTGGTGGCCGTATTTAATGTAAAGAATTAAAAATTATCTTTGCAAAAACTCCCCGGTGATAGTATCCGGGGATAATCCCCGGGAAAAAACCCGGGGATTTTTATAAAAACTGATGAGCAAGGGAAGAAAAATCATAAGAGTATTTTTGTCTATATTTATTTCAGGTGCTGTAACAGCATTAATAATATTCATTCTTATAAAACTTACACCTGTTCCCCCCAGTGATGATATAGAATCAGCAATTAAAGAACTTTCAAATGCTTCATCAAGGCAGGCTTCAATATACGCCAGGAAACTGTTCCATGAGGCTGAAACCGCATTCGATTCAGCCATGGTTGCATGGAGAAGGGAAAACTCCAGATTCATTTTTTTCAGAAATTATGACAGAGTTTATGAATATGCACAGCTTGCACGCAAAAAAGCTAGGGAAGCAACTCTGAGTTCCGAACGAAACAGCCATGACATGGAGTCACACCTGAGCGAAAAAATAAAATCGCTCGAACTGCTGAAAAAAGATGTTGACCGGCTTTTCAGCAAATACCCGCTGCCTGATGAAGACAGAGCACGGCTTTCAAAAGGTAAACTTCTTCTTAAAGAATCTGAAATTGCTTATGAAAAACGGCAACTCCTTCAGGCCAACAGAAAAATAAATGATGCTGAATATCTTCTTACTTCAGTATATAATAATGCAATGGAAGATATTAAAGCTTATTTCGGTTCATTCCCGGCATGGAAAAAGTGGTTCGACTCTTCAATTGCCGAATCACGGAGAAATAAAACTTACCTTATTGTTGTAGATAAATATGCACATAAGTGTTACCTTTATCAGAATGGTGTAAAAAAATATGAATTTGATGCCGAATTTGGTAAAAACTGGGTGGGCGATAAGAGAAAAATGGGCGACAGGGCAACTCCTGAAGGAATCTATAAAATTGTAAGAAAATATCAGGGAAAGGAAACTCCGTATTATAAATCGCTTGCTATCAATTATCCGAATGAAGAAGATATTGAAAGATTTAACAAAGCGATTGCCAAAGGGCTTCTTTCTCCATCATCAAAAATTGGGGGAGGTATTGAAATACATGGCAACGGGGGTAAAAGTGCCGACTGGACTGAAGGATGTATAGCACTCAAAAATAAAGATATAGATATCCTTTTCCCGCTGGTAAAAACAGGCACATCTGTAGTTATTGTTGGTTCACTCCGGAGCCTTAAGGATATTATGCAGGAAGAAACAGATGGAAAATAATAACATAAATACGGATACTGGTACCGGCAGGTTTACCGACTCTGAACTGGCAAAACTGATTACAGGGTTTTTTAAAGCAGTAATAACCAATAAAACGGTTGTAAAAACTGTTGTTTTTCTTGCAAAAGCAATTGCATCAGTATTATCAGTTATTCTCTTCTTTTCTTTCTTTTTTTATTTCGTTCCTTTCATCAGGGATCCCGGAACAAAACCAAACAAACCAATCGTTTCCGGCATAAAAATCAAAAACAGCCGCGAATACCGAAAACAGATATCAGGTTTGAAATCTGAAGCTGAGAGGCTCGCCTATAAATTCAGGTCGCTGACACCGGGCCAGTCGTACCTGATTATAAATACAACAGCAAACAGGTTTTATCTTTACAGGAACCGGAAACTACTGAGAGAAGGATTTTGCAGTTCAGGCAGTTACACACGCCTGGTTACTCCCGAAGGCTCACGGCAATGGATATTTAAAACCCCTAAGGGCAAATTCTGGATTCAGCAGAAAATAGTCAAGCCACTGTGGGTAAAACCCGACTGGGCATTTATTGAAGAAGGACTACCTGTTCCACCACCTGACGATGAATCTCGCTACGAATGGGGTGTTCTTGGAGATTATGCCATGAGCCTCGGAGACGGATACCTCATTCACGGAACCCTCTATAAAAGATTCCTCGGGATGCCTGTAACCCACGGCTGCATTAGGCTTAATGATGAAGACCTTGAAGCAATATTTAATACCCTTAATATAGGGTCAAAAGTTTTTATTTTCTAAATAAGTGGAATAATGACTGAAATAATTACACCGGAACCGCAAAGAAAACAAAAGATTGCAACTGTAGTATTCATGGTCTTTATTTCGCTTTTTGCAATATATTATATTGTGCTGTCGGTAATTGCTTTTCAGTCAAAAGTGTCGGCAATTAACAGGGAATACGGCTACCGGAAGCCGGAAAAAGGTGGATATAATGATTCTATTTTTAAAGATTCTGCATTTATAGCACTTAACAGGCAGAAAGCTTTTTATCAGGCACAACTGGCAATGGCTCACACCGATTCAGTAACCATGGCAGTAAACCTGCCTGACAGCACGGTGAACCTCGAAATAAACGGTGTTATAGTTTATACCGTGAAAATCAACAAAGTTAGAATAAGCAGCATTTTCAGTAAAGCTGATGAATATGCCGTTTTAACATTATTATCCAAACCATTTGTAGTAACGAAAGATTATTCTACTATTGAAAAAGAACCTGTTGTACATAAAGTTGCACCTAAAGATTCTTCTGAATATAAACCCGAAACCCTTCCCGATACTTCCAGAATTGAATATGTAAATTTTATTTTTCTTACGGATAAAGACATAAAACTTTATGTTTATCAGGAAACGTCAGGAAAATTCATGACTGCTTTTAGGCAGTTCCTGTTTGACCTTGCCGACAGATTAAGAACCTCGGCATATACTGTGAAATGCATGGTTTTATTCAGAAAACCCGATTATCAGCCATACATAAAACTAAGAATACCTGACAGGGAAGTAAAGATAATATACCGGGCACTGCCGGAACACGCCCAATTTGCTGTTTGCAGGTAATCATTTTCTTTTTTTCTGTTTTTTCCTGCACGCCATATTTAAAAAATATGTAGGTTTGAGGTAAACACACCTGAAATACTATTTTATATGGCAAGATTTACGGGCATCCTTGGCATAGTGGTTATTTTACTGCTTGCTTTTCTGTGGTCGAATAACCGGAAGGCAATAAACATCAGAGTGGTTATAGTGGGTTTGCTTTTACAGTTCGGGCTTGCAGTTTTTATTTTGAAAGTTCCGGTTGGACAGCAGATTTTTTACTGGCTTGGAAAAGCAATTAACAAACTTCTTGATTTTTCTCAGGAAGGTGCGGTTTTTATTTTCGGTGACCTTACAAAGGTTACAGGCATTCTTCCTGAAGGCGTTGTAAGAAGCGGTGTATTTCTGTTTGTTCTTTTACCGACAATTATTTTTGTATGTGTCCTTGTTGCAATGGCATATCATGTGGGAATTATGCAGAGAATTGTGGCACTTTTTGCCAGGTTTGTTCACTGGGCTATGCGGGTGAGCGGAAGTGAGGCTCTTTCAAATGTGGCGAGTGCATTTGTAGGGCAGGTTGAAGCTCAGATAATGATTCGTCCATATCTTGCTGGCATGACGCATTCGGAACTGCTGGCCTCCATGTCAGGCAGTATGGCATGCATTGCCGGCGGGGTAATGGCGGTCTATATCTCCCTTGGCGTGCCGGCTTCATATCTGCTTGCAGCCAGTCTGATGGCAGCCCCCGGAGCACTTGTAATCTCAAAAATAGTCTATCCCGAAACTGAAGAATCAGAAACCAAAGGTGTTGTTAAACTTGAAGTTAAAAAGGAACATGCCAATATTATGGATGCCATTGCCCACGGTGCAAGCGACGGAATGAAAGTATCACTGAATGTAATCGCAATGCTTATAGGCGTTATAGCACTTATTGCACTCATTGATGCTTTGCTGGGATATTTTGGACACTTTCTGGCCTGGCTCGGTGTATCTCTAAACTCAGTCGGACTGGATGTCAATCACCTCCGGCTTAAAGATATTTTCGGAGTTGTTTTTTCACTGTTTGCAATAGTAATGGGAGTACCCCCTTCCGAATCACTTAGCGTTGGATCGCTGATGGGAACTAAAATGGTAATAAATGAATTTGTTGCTTACACCGACCTCTCTCCTCTTATAAAACAGGGACTCCTGAGCGCAAAATCTGTTGCAATAGCCAGCATAGCACTCTGCGGTTTTGCTAACTTCAGCTCAGTTGCAATACAGATTGGCGGAATAGGGGCCCTTGCTCCCACACGCAAAGCTGACCTCGCCCGACTGGGACTGAAAGCTATGCTCTGCGGCACAATGGCTTCATATATTTCTGCAAGCATCGCAGGAATACTTCTGTAACAAAAATAGTTATCTCAAAAAACTTTCTGCCATGGGATCAAAATACCTCAGACTTAACAGACGCGATTTTATCAGAGGGCTGATAGTAACTATAATCTGCACATTTATCACCGGATTTTATCAGCTGATTGCATCAGACGGAGTTATTGACTGGATGACCCTGAAACCTGTTGCCATTGCAGCATTGGGCGCAGGAGTCTCGTACCTTACCAAAAATCTTCTTACAAATTCCAGAGGAAATTTTATGACCCCCGAACCGGATGAAATGAAAAAAACTGAAGGACAGAAATAAATTCTCTTTCCCGGAATATTACAGACTTTTATGAGTAAAATATTTTACGATATTCATTACCATCTTTTCGATCTCAGCCATCCGAACCTTCTTGCTTTCTTGCTGCGCAATGATATGATAACAAAAGATTCGGTAAAGAGCGTGCTGCAAAAACTACCTTTACCATTCAGATTCTTACCAATCGGTGCCGCAAACCTGTTTCCGGGAAAAATTGCTGCAAAGATTAAAGACTACATCAGCAATGATGCCGGTAAATTCAGAAACCTGCTTTCACTGATGGAAAATGCTATCGAATATCATTTCCTTCTGGCTGACTATTATTTACGTAAAGAGAAAATTTTTGAAAATACAGATGACATACATCAGTTCGATAAAATGATTATCTGTCCGCTGCTTATGGATTTTGGATACAAAAACCTTAAGAACAGCGGATGTTATTACGACTTGCCGCCCGCCAAACCTGTTGCCGGCCAGGTGACTGATGTCCTGAACGCCATAAGATTCTATTTCAATTACAACATCATTGGCCATCCTGTGAAACATGGTGAACTCAAAATGGTCAAAACCTCAACAAAAAAGGAGGATAAACTTTTTGAAATTTATCCTTTTCTGGGTATTAATACCCGCAATTACGACCTGCTGGAAATAAAGGCTCTTATAGACAAATATTTTTCAGGGTATGAAAATGACCAGACTGCCGGGGAGCGGCATAAAAAACTGTTTGCTAAAATGGGAACCATGGAAGTAAGTCTGGAAGACCTGATATTCAGAAAGAAAGATAAAGAAAATCCGGAATATTACTCCTATATTTTTGCGGGAATTAAGCTTTATCCTCCGCTGGGATTTGACCCATGGCCTGAAGATGAACCCGCCGAACTTGACAAGGTGAAGTTCCTGTTCAGCGAGTGTGTAAGAAAAAAAATTCCGGTAACAGTTCATTGCAGCGATGGCGGATTCAAAACATCAACCCAAGCCCGTCTCTATACTAATCCGGAACGGTGGATAAAAGTAATTAATAACCCGTCATTCAGAAATCTTAAAATAAATTTTGCCCACATGGGAAACCAGTCGGATGGCAGTGAAGACTGGCTTGGAACAATAATCAGAATAATGACAATGAATGAATATGCCTTTACCGACTTTTCATGTATTACACCCGAAATAAAAGATTATAAAGCAATATCTGCGCTGATGACCAAAATACCCTCCCGCGTCCTTTTTGGTTCAGATTTTATCATAAATCTGCTATGGTCAGGTTCCTATAATGAATATCTCAGAAACTTTCTCCTGACTCCTTATCTGAATCAGGAGCAGAAATTAAAAATATGTTCAGAAAACCCTGAAAAATTTCTTTTCGGATAAGCCTGTATAGGTTTGCTTTATTTATTTTAAAGTTGTTATGAATTCAGGAAATATTTTGATAACCGGAGGAACTTCAGGCCTTGGTTTTGAACTGGCAAAACTCTTTTGCAGAAGCAGATATAACGTATGGGTAACCGGAAGAAGCCTCAATGCTGGCTTGCCGGAAGGAATGACGCTGCACTTTCTACGAATGGATTTTTCCGACTTAAACCAGACTTGCAGGGCGATTAAAGAGTTAATCAATCAGGGGATAAAATTTGATATAGTTGTAAACAATGCCGGCGTTCTTGGTCCTTCATCATTTTTGCGTACTACTGATGGTTTTGAATACACCTTTCAGATAAACTTTCTTGCACATCTTTTGATTAATGATATAATATTTTCAGCATTGGATCCGGGCGATCATATTAAGCTTGCCATTGTAACCTCTCCCGTTCACAGGCTGGTTCATCCCGGTTTCAGAATGCCCGGGAAAGAGAATTATGAGTCATATTCCGTTTATGCTTTGTCGAAACATTATCTTCTGCTATCGGGCGATTATCTGAAGGAGAGGCATAAAAGCAAAGATATCAGGCTGATTAAATTCAATCCGGGTGTTTTCCGCTCGGGAATATACAGGATGAAGAAAAGCTGGTTTCATGTTCTTTATAAAACTGCGGCTCCTTTTATGAAGAGTCCTTCAATACCTGCACGAAAACTGTTTGAACTCATCGTCAGTGATTCTGTATCGGACCGGATTATTTACAGAAGCCTTGAATCGGAAGGGGAGAGGAGCCCTCAACTTACTCGCGAAGCCTGGGATTTTCTATTTTCCTGCCAGCAGGCTGTCATGATTTGTTAAACAGCGCCATCCTGCCTGATTCAATTACTCCGATACCAAACCTGTCATGTATAATTACCTTGCCTTCAGTTATTTTTACGCCTTCAAAAAGGGTTGTTGGCAATAAGGAGTTTACTATTAGGTTTGCTCCATCGGGCAATAAATAGGCATAATTATTCACTATACATGTCAGTCCCACAATGCCGGAGCGGGTTATTTAATGGTTACCTTTAAATCGTAATCCCATTTGTCGAAATAGAGATTTCCGCCGTCCCATTCCACCTCACCTCTCTGGAAATCAAAAGGTTCGCTTCGCATAAATTTTTTAGGCGGGTAAAGAGTGCCGGACACGCCGTCGTTGATAATCATTCTGTACGAATCAATACCGGTTATATAAAACTCCTTAAGTTTACTGTTTCCCGAATATTGAAGGCTGTATGAGATGTCAAGAGGCACCCAGCCTGTTCCTTCGTAATATACTTCGCACCAGTCGTGAAGGTTTTCGCTTTCAGGCGGTATCATCCATCCGCTCTGCCATTTCACCGGAATACCTTTGTATCTGAGCATCGACATCAGGAGGAATGTCTGCATTCCGCAATCGCCTCTGCGGTGTGCAAGAGTGTACTCAGGTATGTTCGGAATGATTGAATATTCAAGAGCCCCGGCCCAGGGAATATTATTATTGAACCAGTAATAGAATTTCTTTACTATTTCGTAAGGATTTTTTTCGTTGCCTGCCAGGCTGTCGGCCAGCTTTTTAACTTTGTCGGTGAAGCAGATATGAGGCAGTTGCTCCCGGGTGTAGGTTTTATAGATTTCCGAGTTTCGGTTGTAAGGCAATATTTTTAAATTTTCCGGATCAAAATACTGGCCGTAAGAGGTGAATGACCATGCGGCCTGGAATATTACGGGAATGCCTCTCTTTGCTTTCTCTTCCATGTAAATTGTACGGTGTGTAACCGAATCGGGAGCGAGGTAAAAATTATTTTCATTCGATATTCCGAGCAGATAAACATCAGTCTGGCGCATACTGTTTTCCTTCGGGAAAGGCAGCCAGCATCTCACGGTTTCGCCCGGTGGAACAGCATCAGGCTTTACGGTTATGGTATAGGTCACTTCAACCTTTACAGGAACTGATGGTAAGGAGGTACCCGCCGATTTATTGATGATTTCCGAGGTGTGGTTTTTCCGGAAAACTATCCGCGGGTCACTTGCTGCCAGCGAATCCCGGTAAGACCTGTTTTCATGGAAATTTCTTACAAGGATAAGGTTCGATGCGGCTCTGTTGAAATATCTCTTTTCACCGTCAATAATTCTGTATTCCAGCCAGCCAGCTTCCTCCCATTTGCTGCGGAGCGAGGGGGAGTATCCTTCAATTCTGGCTGCAAAAAGGCTGTCAATAAAAGCTTCCCTTACAGAAAACTCCAGCCTGATTCTCCGGGTAATATCGGAAAGTGAATCGACCTTTCTTAATATTACTTCATCCCTTGTGACATTTTTAAGGGAGTCGGCAACTCTTTTAGCACTGGCCAGGTTACCGTTCTCAATCTGAAGCGCAATAATCCCCAGCGCTTCGTAATCGGAGGCTTTCCGCTTTTCACACCCGGTAAAAACGAGTATGGTAACAATCAGAAACAGAGAGGTTATTCTCATAGGGAAAATTTTTCAATCATAAAAATACAAAAAAGAAATTACGGAAACCTGAACTTTTTAAAGATAGTGTTGTTAACTTTACATATAATAATTTAAAATAAACCAAATAAATAAAATATTATTATGAAAAAGAATGTAGGAAATGTCGACAGGATTATCAGAATTGTGATTGCAATACTGGTTGCAGTACTCTATTTTACGAATGTTATTTCGGGCACTGCCGGGATAGTTCTTCTGGTGGTTGCAGGCGTATTGCTAATAACCGCATTGGTCGGATCATGTGGCCTTTATACCCTGTTTGGTATCAGTACCTGCAAGGTTGAGAAGAAGCAATAACAAGCTCTTTTATCTTTTCTGCAGTATCACCCGGTGAATCGGTTGAGATATCGAATATCCATGTTTCACCCGCATTCCATCTGCGAAGTACTTTCTTTATCAATGGTTTTCTGACAACCCATACCTGGGGAGAGAAATTTCTGCTGAAAAGAAAATCTATTGCGCTGCTCCATCCGCTCCCACCGAGCTCGAGGGGGCCTATTTCATCAATGATAACAAGATTGCAGTCAGAGGCTGATTCATGAACAATATTTATTCCCCTGTTAACTGCCTCCTCATTGAAATAAAAGCTGCCGTATCTCATCTTTCCTGCTGATGAGTCCTGTGAGCATAGTGGGGTTATGTTGCCGGTACGGATGTCAAACAGGTTAAATCCTGATCTCTTTCCGTCTTTATTTACTGCGATAGCGAGAAAACCTCCGGCTTTGATGCCCTGTTTTTCAAGATTATTTATTACCTGCCCGGCAAATGTGGTTTTACCTTCATGAACTTCTCCCGTAATTATAACAATGGAGGGCCGCTTAAGGTGTTCATTTTTAAAAGCGTTGTAAAGGTCGTCGGCCTGGCTGAAGATATTGTGAAATGTTTTCCGGCCTGAACTCTCTTTGGAGCTTATGGTGGAGATTATGTAAGGCAAAGCAGAGAATGAAAGGCTGAGCGACTGGTAAAGTGAAGCAAATCCCCTGTTATAAAGTACTGATTTTATAACGGGGTTTTTAAGTTCAACGCTGATTGTGGCAAACCCGATAACCATTACCACTGCACGGGCGTTCATCTTTAACCCTGCAAGCAGGCCTTCGCTTGTAAAGAAGACACCGTCGGAAAACCATTTCCAGATAAATGCCGCTCCGAAAGTAATCAGCAGGAAGGTTATCCAGAATCCCGGTTTTTTGAGCCTTCTGAGGGAGCCCTTATAATATGTTATGCAGAAAGCAATGTATAATGCTGCAGCCGGGCCTGCATAAATTAACATATTGGAATTCAGCAGTAACAGAATTGCAGCAATTACCAGGATGTTAATAAGAAGGAACAGTATTGAGTATTTTTCGTCGGTGGTTCTGCTGAAAAGCCGGTTGTCGGTGGAAAAGCTGATTGAACCGGACCCGGTTTCTGTCACTCTTTTTCCTGAAAATTTTCTCCCGGTGATGTAACCTCCTGTGGCTCCGATGGCACCGGCAACGATGTAAACCGAGGCTATTATTGTGAGAAGATACCAGGGGTTGAGGTTTTCCATCCCGATCTGTTTAACCGAGAATTTATAGAGTCCGTCAAATATCCTTACCAGGTCAAAGCCATACAATATTAAAAGGTTAACAATTTTCTGAACAAGGGTTGTAAGAACAGCAAGGCCTCCCCCGATAATAAATGCAAACAGGTTTCTGCCAAAGATGCGGACAAAAAACTCAATTACCAGGGCTTCGGAGAAGATTCCGATCATAGGGCCAAGGATTATTGCGCTTGGTGAGATAGATTTCATCAGTGCACAAATCAGTCCGGCTCTCCAGATCAAACCCCTGTCGTTCCAGAATTGCTGAAATGCAATTACTGTCCATACCCCGATAAATGAGAGTATAGTACCGGATAACGGCACTTTAAGATTATGCAGGAAGCTGCCGAGAATTATCTCAAATGAGGCCCATATACTGCCGGCTACGGCAGCTCTCAGCCAAACCTGTTTAAGCGGTGCTGTTAATATATGCTGCATATCTTTCTGCCTGAGAAAAACAAAATTTCAGATTTGCCTTCTGAAATAACGGCATAAAAATATGCAATTATCATAATAATGTATTATGACTTCAGGCAGAAGAGGCAGATTAAATGATATTAGTTATGGTGGCAGTTGCCATCACCGCCATGATGGTGATGTTCATGTTCTGCGCAGCTCTCTCCGCTGTCGGTTATTTTGCCTTCAATGTAAAGTTTTATAAGGTTATCGGGATTGCCCGAGCAGCCGCGAACAACTTTAATGCCTGCTGCAGCGAGGGTATTGACTGCACCCGATCCTATGCCGCCTGCCAGCATAACCGTTACACCTTCACCGGCCAGCACACCGGCAATACCCGATTTGCATCCGCATCCGTTTCCGGGTGTTATTTTTTTAACACATTCAATTTCGCCTTCACTCTTTATCGAGTAGATTTTAAAGAATTCACAATGTCCGAAGTGGTTGTCGAGCTGATTATCAGCTGTTACAGGTACTGCAATTTTCATCTCTTTTTATTTTTGAGTTGTTGTTATAATGAACTGAGGATTGTTGTGGATTGTTTTTTTCACCAGGCATAGATCAGCTGCATTTATAACAGCTTCGCGGTATTTTTCCGGAAACCCTGCGGGAAGTTGAATATCAAGTTTGAACGATGTGGGGAGATGTTTTTCGCGGTCAACTTCCATAGTCTGAATTATTTTAATTCCTTCGGTCGGGATCTGCCTTCTGTCGCAGAATGATTTGATATATATGCCTGCGCAGGTTCCTATTGAGGCGAGGAAAAGATCGAAAGGAGCGGGGGCGCTGTTTGTGCCGCCGTTATCAACAGGCTGATCGGTACGGATCATATGTCCGTGAACGTTTGCGGTAACCACTTTACCGCCCTCAAATGTAATTTCAATCATAATTTAATGTTAATTAATGTTTTAAGTTTTATCTGTTTCAGAATTGAGTTTAATAAGTTCATTGTCTCCAAATGATTCACAGTTCCGGCATTTCAGATGGTTTTCAATACCCTGAATAAGTCTATGGCATTTTTTACATCTGAACCATTCATCTTCCATGCAATAATTACCCCCTTCAATTACCATTGGTTTACCTTCAACAAACGATTCGGCTATTTGTTTAAGGGCGCGGTTGTAGATTCTGGTAAATGTGGGTCTTGACACATTCATCCTGTTAGCTGCCTCCTCATGCGAAAGGTTGAGGTAGTTAATCAGTTTAATGCTTTCGAATTCTTCAAATTTTACAGTTACCATTTCTGATTTGCAGAAAGGAACGCCGAAAGGTTTGAAACCTTTCATCAGTGGCGGGTTATTTATTTTACGAATTTTTTTCGGTCTTGGCATTTACTTCTCCGTTTTTGTTCTTTTTGATATCACGGTAGATAAGATATCCGAAAAAAACCATGGATAAAATCAGGATAATTTTTCCTGTAATGCAAAAAGGGCCGCAGTAAAAATCATCGCCAAGTCCAAAAAGGCAGGTAGAACAGCCAAGCAGTGCCATCAGCAGGTAATCTGCAAAGAGGATTAACGGCAATACCAGAAACACTTTTATCAGGAGGGAGGTTCTCATTTTTTTTGCAAATATAATGAACGTACGTTCAAAATCAAAATTTCCACGAAAAAAAAACAGGCGGTTCAATGAGCCACCTGTCTTTTTTAATTAAGAAATGAATGATTCTACTTTTTCAGTACAGTTTTAAGAACAGTATCTTTCGGAAGTTTCTTTGTGCAGAAGAACCAGTCGTAGCATTTGATGTTTTCTTTGTCCTGCTTCTCCATGCGTTCTTTGGCAACTCCGCATGAACCTGCAGTTGGGACAATAACGTCATCTCCGGGCTGCCAGTCGGCGGGCAGTGCCACTGAGAAGGCATCGGCTGTCTGGAGTCCGATGAGTACCCTGTAGAGTTCCTCGAAGTTACGTCCGAGGCTGAGCGGATAATATATTATGGTACGGATGATGCCTTTAGGGTCGATAAAGAATACGGCTCTGACGGCTTTGGTGCTGCTTTCGCCCGGCTGTATCATTCCGTATTTTGAGGCCACGTTCATTGTGATGTCTTCGATGAGGGGGAAATTGACCTCAACGTTTTTCATTCCTTTGTATTCAATTTTTTCCTTAATGGTTCGCAGCCATGCGATATGGCTGTAAAGGCCGTCAACTGAAAGTCCCACCAGTTTGCAATTGGCCTCGTTGAATCGTTTTTCCATTGAGGCAAACGTCATGAATTCGGAGGTGCAAACCGGGGTAAAATCGGCCGGGTGACTAAAAAGTATTACCCAGCTTCCCTGGTAGTCGGAGGGAAAATTTATTTCGCCCTGAGTTGTAACTGCTTTGAATTCGGGAGCTTTGTCGCCGATTCTCGGCATTGATACTGATAATTCTTCACACATGGTTTTAATATTTAAAGGTTAATAATTATTTACGTCTGCCAAGCATAAGTTCGAGGTCTTCTTTAAGGGCAGTAAGGTCTTCCTCGTGTTCCACCTCATCGGTTATAATCTGAAGGATAATATTATAGGTAACAGGGTCTGCTTCCCTGGTAATGTCGAGCAGTGAGCTATAGGTACGGATAGCGCACTGTTCGCCTTTTATGTTCTGGTCGAGCACAGTTTCCACGTAGGGGTCTGCAGGGGCATCGTAGCCGCAGTTGGTTATTTTCATCCACTGGTCGGGTGAAAGTACGGGTGTTCCGCCAAGCTGGACGATTCTTGTTGCGAGCAGTTCGGCGTGGGTGAGTTCCTCGGTTGCATGCAGCTGAAGTTCACTTATAACAGCATCTTTCATAGGGCCTTTCACAACCTTGGCGCCTACCCAGTACTGGTAATAGGCGAGCCATTCGTCGGAAAGGGCTTTGTTAAGGAGGTTGAGCAGTTTGTCAACATCCATTTTTACGATTGATCTTCCTGTTTCTGCCATGATATTTAATTTTAAAGGTTAATATTTGCTTTTGATAGATTTCATTTTTGTGTTTAATGTTTGCCCGGTTAACTGCAATTAAGTTAAAATCAATTACATCTGTATATGTGATCACATTGCTTTTACAGGTTTATTTTCTGTTGATGCAGTGGAGATTGATTTTCCGGTTAGCTGGAGAGTGATATCGTCAATTTTGAATCCGGCTATTTTTTTCTTTCTGAAATACTCTTTAAGTATTTTATCGAGTTCTTTATCCTCGAAGTCTTCGATTTTATCGGAATCGAGGTAATAGATATGGTGGTGTTTTTTATGTACAGGGTCGAATCTGGTTTTATCGTCGGAGGTAAGTATTTTCTTTATTATTCCTTTATCCGAGAAGGTTTTAAGAGAGTTATAGACAGTTGCCAGAGAAATATTTGGGTGATAGAATCTCATAAGTTCGAGTATCTGGTCGGCAGAAGGGTGGGAATCCATATCGAGGATTATTTCGAGTATGGTCATTCGCTGCGGTGTGACTTTAAGATTGTGGTCGAGGAGGATTTTTGTTATTTCGGCTTTTGTCATGGCTAAGATATTTAAGGTTAAATGATTGTATGTGTATTAGCAGGATATATGGTTAACCAGGGTAAAGGTATAAAATTAAATTGGAATAATTACAAGGTTGGAATAAATATCAGATAGTAATAATTACAAAATGGTAATAGTTATCAAATAAGATTAAATATCAAATGGCAGTAGTTATCAAATGAGAATAAATATCAAATGAGAATAAATATCAAATGGTAATAAATATCAAATGGTAATAAATATCAAATGGTAATAATTATCAAATGGTAAATATTATCAAATGATAATCACTATTAAATAGTAGTCACTATCAAATGATAATTAATATTAAATCACTATTGTCCGGATAATAATTTATTCAGAAAGTGGATTGCACTTATTATGAGAGGAAAGAAATAAAGAATGTTTGTCACTTTATACTACATTACTGAAATAATGGGATTCCTCATTCGTCCCGGTTTGCACCGGGACTCATTCGGAATGACGGGTTGTAAGGATGGAACAGGG
>Ga0078972_1003131_pt1 | contig 50788 bp, 47 predicted proteins | sample YelNatPaOPGAMG01_FD_67568 | JGI IMG/M metagenome (GOLD analysis project Ga0078972, IMG submission 67568) | Hot spring thermophilic microbial communities from Obsidian Pool, Yellowstone National Park, USA - OP-RAMG-01 (SPADES assembly) (version 2) | ecosystem: Environmental > Aquatic > Thermal...
TTCATAGGATTAATAAAAATTTTTAAAAAGGGGTTTCAAGGGGCTTTGCCCCTTGATTGGGCTGTCCAAAATTTTTGGACAGCCCTGAAGAGAAAAAATCTTGCCTTACTAAAGTAGTAAAGACCAGCGGGGACTTTTTGTTGGATGAGGAATAATAAATATTTTATTTACACTTGACATAACCTTGCTTATAATTTATATTATTTACAAATTTTTACCAGAGGCACATAAAAGCTTAATGAAGCTCAAGAAACAAATTTCTCCCGATATTGATTATGTATCGGTTTTTGGAGTTCATGATTCAAATTTAAAGTTTATTGAAAAACTTCTGGAGGTAAAGATTTATCCAGGAGATAGCGAAATAGGCTTTGAAGGGAAAGAAGAAAATATAAATAAAGCATTTCAGTTAGTTCAGAGCCTTATAAATTTATCAAGAAATAAAAGTCACATCTCGCATAAAGAAATAAGGCTTTTATTCGAGCAGTATGAAAGAGATGGGAGTTATACACTGGATGAAATTCTTACTGATGGTCTTATAACTTCAAAAAGAGGGAAAAAGTTAAAGCCAAAAAATCTCCATCAGCTTGAATACATAAAAAAGATTTTAAATTCGGATCTCGTTTTTGCAATAGGTCCCGCTGGTACAGGGAAAACATATTTAGCAGTTGGAACTTCATTACACCTTCTTCATAAAGGAGAGGTGGACAGAATCATTTTGACACGTCCCGTTGTCGAAGCAGGAGAAAATTTAGGTTTTCTTCCCGGCACACTTGAAGAAAAAATTGATCCCTACTTAAGACCACTTTTTGATGCAATAAAAGAGATGCTTGGTCCAGAGGAACTAAAATATTATCTTGAAACTCAAACAATCGAAGTTGCCCCTCTTGCATATATGAGGGGAAGAACCCTTTCCAACTCTTTTATAATTCTTGATGAAGCACAGAATACTACCACTATGCAGATGAAAATGTTTCTAACCAGACTGGGTGAAAATGCAAAAATGGTTGTTACAGGCGATATTACGCAGATAGATTTGCCTCATGGGAAGGAATCAGGCTTGAAACAGGCTATTGAACTATTCAAAGAGGTAAGTGGAATAGAAATATTTGAATTTACACAGGAAGATGTAATAAGACACGGACTTGTGAAAAAAATCCTTGAAATATACAGGGAAAAGGAAAATTCCACATGAGGGAAAATGATACAAAAGTAAACGATTTGCCTTTTTTAAGATGGCTTTTTGGCAAAAATTATATTTACACATTTATAATTATTGCCTATCTAATGGTATTTTCTCTAATTTTTATTTCAAACCTGCCCCCGGATATCAATAATTTCTTACAGGAAAGCATTTCTCCACAAACTCTTGTTGCTGACGAAAATGTAGATTATATAGACAGAATAGAGCTTGAAAGCAAGAAAAAAGAACTTGAGGTAACTCTTCCGCATTATTATAGATTTGATGAGGAGCATTTAAAAAAATTTATCTCCAATCTTATTTCTTTTCTGGATTTCGTAGAAAAGGTGGAACCCTCATTGTTAGATAAAGAGATAAACAGGGAAAAATACAATTTTTCCCCGGAGATTATAAATCTAATCCTTACAAAAAAAAACTTAATTTCGAGGTATTCTAATAGAATAATATATCTTTATGAAAATTTTACAAAATATTTCTATATTCTGGATCGTCCTTTACCTGTCGAGGTTACCAATATAGTATTGTTAAAAGGTATAGAACTTCTGCAGATAAGCACAAAAAATGTGAAGAGTTATCCTGTTGAAGTTTCTGAACTGTTGAAATTAATGAAAAATCTTATGCCTGATTTGAATTACATGGATTTGCAACTTTATTCAGAAATAATCTATAATTTGCATTTTCCAAACGCAATTTATGATAATAATTTTAGAGAAGAAAGGATAAAATCGAGCCTGAAATCGCTTTTAAGCAAAAGAAAACATATTCTTGCGGGTGAGAAAATTATAGCAAGAGGTGAAAAAATTGATGAAGAAAAATTTAAGTTGATTTCAGGATATATTGAGGAGAAAAAAAAGTCATTGTGGATAAAAATGATTGTTTATTTTCTTATTTCTTTTTCAATCTATTTAATGTTAATTTACTGGTTTTATTCATTTGAAAAAAGGCATTTTTATAAAAAGAGGGATGTGTTTATTTCTTTCATCTTCTTTATCATTACAAATCTGTTTTATTTTGGTGGATCAATGCTTCACAGAGAACTCTTTTATATTCCTGTTTTTCTTCTTGTGCCTTACGCTATAGTTTCTACTTTACTGCCTACAATCCTTCTCCATCAGCGAAGTTCTACAATACTTCTTGTTTCATATACTTTTTTTTCACTTTTTTATCCTTTTTTTGACCTTATAAATTATTTTAACTTTCTTTTACTCTCACTTGTTCCCATTTATTTATCAAAGATAATAAAAAAGAGAAGTGATTTTTTTATCCTTGGGGTTATTTTAAGTTCAATAGAGTTCTTTTTTGCACTGATTTATATTATTTATTACAATAAGTTTTTTGTATTCAACGAACTTTCTATAATTGTTTTTTTCTCCATCGGGAATCCTCTAATTTCTTCAATTGTTTCTTTAGGGACACTGCCATTTATAGAGGATATTTTTAGAATTCCGACCCATTTTAAACTTTTGGAGCTTTCCAACGCTTCGGTAAGCAAATTACTAAACAAATTGAGGACTGAAGCAAAAGGTACATACAATCATTCTATCTTACTTGGTGATATATGTGAAGCTGCGGCGGAGGCTATTGGACTAAATCCACTTCTCGTTAAAGTTGGTGCTTATTATCATGATATCGGGAAAATTGAAAACCCTGAGTACTTTATTGAAAATCAGGAAGGTGAAAATAAACACAATGATATTAAAATCTCTATGTCTCTTACAGTTATAAAATCCCATGTAAAGAGAGGTATAGAGATTGCAGAAAAAAATAAGATACCTGAAGAAATTATTGATTTTATCAGAGAACATCATGGTACAACTGTTATTTCTTATTTTTATCATCAAGCGGCTGGACTTTATGGAGATGAAAAAATTAATATTGAAGACTACAAGTATCCAGGTCCGAAGCCTAGGACGAAAGAGACTGCACTTCTTATGCTTGCCGATGCAACCGAAGCCACAATAAGGGCATATGTTCAGAATACTGAAAAGATAAATCCATCAACAATAAAGGATATAATTGATGATATTTTTGAAAAAAGGATACAGCAGGGTGAATTAGATGAATGTACAATTACCTTTAAAGAACTTGATACAATAAAAAAAGAGTTTTTGCGCTTTTTCTCTGTTTATTATCACAGAAGAATAGAATATGGTTTTACATCCTGAAATTCTTGATGGAGTTAGAAATGGAAACAATTACTAATTTTGACATAGTGTATGATACGAACAATACTGGTTTTTTGAAGGAAAGTCTTATCAGTTTTTATTTCAAGGGTATAAATCCAGAAGAAGTTTTGATGATAACCAATGACTTTGCAAGAAATTCAATTTCAGTAAAAGTTGAAAAGGTCATAAGTAATTCTGTGGAATTAAGGATTAAAAGTTTTGAGCTTTCAAATTTTAAAACCCCCGCATTTTATTTAAGAGGGAAGCAAAATGGTTTAGTAAAGGAGTTTTTTGTTCCAGAAATAGAAATTAAATCTTCTCCCCGTATTTTATCTATTACTAATAAAAAACCTGTTGAAGAAATATTTGGCTTTTTTGATCCACTTCCTTATGTTTTGATTTTGATAGTTATACTTACAGGGGTGGCAGGTTTTTTCCTTTTTAAATTTTTCAGGAATAAAAAAGATAAAACCTTAAAGGAGTTTGAAATTGACCCACTTTCTGAATTTATTGAAAATTTGGAAAAAATAGAAAAAATCCAGTTAAATGAAAAAAATTATAAAGAGATTTTCTCAGAAATTTCTGAAACTTTAAGAAGGTTTCTTGAAAGAAAGTTAAACTTTAATGCTCTTGAAATGACTTCTTCGGAAATAATCCTTTATCTCAAGTATGAAAGCAGGGAAGTAAGTGAAGATGTTATAAAAAATATTGATGAAATCTTAAAGATTACTGATAGAGTAAAATTTGCAAAGTATTTTCCCTCTTCTTATGAAAAGGATGTTTGTTTGAAAAAGGCGATGGAAATTGCCAAGAGTTATAAAAATCAGAGTCCAATTGGAACTGAAAAGGAGGAGGCATGAAGTTTGGCTTTGGTTTTTTTCTTTTTTTCTTAATCTTTCCATTGAGTTATTTATTTTTTAAGTATTTTTCAAGATGGAAAGTGGATTTTTCATCAAAGATTTTATTTTCATCAGTTTATCTTTTAAAAAAAGAAAAAAGTAACTATGGATATTTCTTTAGACTTGCTTCTGACATCCTTCTTACTTTATCCATATCTTTATTTATAGTCGCACTTGCAAGGCCACTTGGAGGCAGTTCAATACAGACAAATGAGATGATGGGGATAGATATAGTTATATGTCTTGATGTTTCTGGAAGCATGCTTAACTATGATGGTTTTCCGACTTATCTACCTCACAGGGATGTTTTTGGAGAGAGGATATTTTATGATCCCGGGAAAACACTTTATAAGAATAACAGACTAAATTCTGCCAAAAGGGTTATAGAAGAGTATATTGACAAGCAGGAGTTCAATCGTCTTGCGCTGGTGGTTTTTGCAGGCTACAGTTACACTAAGTGCCCTCTTACTTTAGACAGAGAAATGGTAAAGAAGATTCTTAAAACTGTAGAGTTTGATCCTCAGAATGATGGAACAGCAATTGGAATGGGAATAGCAACAGGTATAAACAGGATAAAAAATTCCAGAGCTAAAAGTAAAATTATCATTCTTTTAACAGATGGAAATAATAATACTGGTCTTATCGATCCTTTAACAGCGGCTGGTATTGCAACAAATTACGGAATAAAGATTTATACTATAGGTCTTGGGAACAGGGAAGGTTATCTTCAGCCTGTGGATATGAATTTTGAGAAATATGTATTAAGACCAGGGGAGGGGCTTGATGAAAATGTGCTTACAAAAATTGCTGAAATAACAGGTGGAAAATTTTTCAGAGCTTATGAACCAGGTGCTTTGAAAGAAATATACAGTGAGATAGATAAACTTGAAAAATCAAAACTTGAAGTAAAAAGAAGAGTGATGTATAAAGAGAATTTTATGCCCTTCCTTGTTGCAGGTTCGATTTTTCTGCTTTGTTATATAATCTTAAATGCTTTTGTTATTAGGCTGCCATAAAGTTAAACATTTAAAATCTGTAAATAAGTTAGCATTACTATAAGTTTAAGTTAAAAAAAACAGGCGGAAAATAAATTGTGTAAATTTTTAAAACCTGATTGTGAAATTGTCTAATTTGCTTTATAATCTTAAAAAATACTAACAGGAATAAATTTTATGAAAGCTATTTATTATGATTGTTTTGCGGGTATAAGTGGTGATATGAATCTTTCAGCCCTTATAGATATAAATGGCGATGGAATGTGGCTTAACGAAATCATAAGGGAAATCTTTAATGATGAAGTTGAAATAGAATTTCACGAAATTGTAAAAAAGGGAATCAGAGCTAAAAAACTCCATATTAATGAAAAAAAAGAACAAAGGGTTTACAGACATCTTTCTGATTTTTTTAATCTTTTGGAGAAAACAAAGCTATCTTCTAAAGTAAAGGATCTTGCGAGAAAAATATTTACTGATATTGCAGAGGCAGAGGCTAAAATTCATAATCTCAGTGTTAATGAGATTCATTTCCACGAGATTGGAGGAATTGATACATTTATCGATGTAGTTGGTGGTGCGCTTGCCCTTGAAAGACTCGGGGTAGAAAAGGTTTTTTCTTCATCTGTTGAGATTGGATCTGGAGTTATTGAAATTTCACATGGTAAGTTTTCTGTGCCAGCACCAGCGACAGCTGAATTATTGAAAGGCGTCCCTGTAAAACAATTAGCTTTTGGGGAAGCGACAACCCCGACAGGTGCAGCAATAATTAAAAATGTAGTGAATATGTTCGAATTCCCTCAAAATTTTAGTATTGAAAAGATAGGTTATGGTGCCGGGGAAAGAGAGACAGAAATTCCCAATGTTTTAAGAGTTTTTTACGGAGAAATTAAAAGAGATTATTTATTGAGAGAAAAAAATGTTATTATAGAAACTAATTTAGACGATATGGAGCCAGAAAAAGTAGACATTGTAATTGATAAACTTTTTGAAGCTGGTGCACTGGATGTGTATATTTCACAAGTAATTATGAAAAAAAGCAGACCCGCTTTCAAAATCACAGTTTTATGTGATGAAGATAAAACCGAAAAGATAGAAGAAATTTTGTTCAGGGATACCACTACATTTGGATTGAGAAAATTCCCTGTGGAGAAAGTCAAACTTAAAAGAAAAGAAGAAATTATCGAAACTTCTCTCGGTAAGATTAGGGTTAAGACAGGGATTTTGGGTGAAAAAGAAATAAAGAAAAAATTTGAATATGAAGATTTAAAAAGAATTGCCATTGAGAAAAAATTAACCATTTTTGAAATTTTAAATGAATTAAAAAAGTATTGCATATAATTCCTGTATGTGATATAATTTTTTTGCTTTCCTGATGAAAAAACTTCAATGTCAAGAAGTTTCTTCGAAAAATTAATAATCTTATGGAGTAAACAAAAGAAGTTGTGTGAAAACTCAAGTTTTTTGAGTTTTCATCTGATTTTGGTTTGGGTGTGCTTGTTTAATAAAAAGGGAGGTTTTGCTTACTCTATCCGGGATACTATTTTTGTTGGTTTTTGCAAAGTTTTAAGAAGATTTAGGTTTTTTAACATTAGCCGGGAGGAAGAAATTTCTACAAGCTTCTACTTTTTTAGTGTTTGATTAAAGGCAACTTGCTTTTTGATACAAAGGTTAGCTAACTGATACTCCAGTTTATTCTTCTGGTTTAAAATTTGAAGACTTTCTGGACTAAAGTGGAGGAGCAAGCAATGGATCAAAAAAAGGAAGTAAGGATTTTTCATTCAATCGTAGTTTTTGGTATGAGGTTGCTTGATAGATATCTGAAGGAGAAAGTAAAAGAATTTAAAACGATGGTGGAAAACCCTGAGGAAGTATTTACAATTCTAAGGAAGGAGAATTTAGCTTTACTTGAAAGAGAATCATATCATATACATCAAACATTGGAACAGATAGAAAAGATTGACATATCAAAATTTAATACCCCTGAAGAATACAGAGAATTCTTAAAAAAGCAGATAAAAGATTTCTATAAATCACAGGGGACACCTCCAGCCTGTATCTATATTTTTGAAGAAAAAATCAATGCTTGCTGGGAATTTTTTGAAAATTTCCACGAGATAATGAGGTTGTAAGATTCTGGATGATGAAAGGTCTGGCGCTTTTGCCCTGAGCAACTTTTTTACCAATGAATGCGGGAAAAGAAGTATATATTTTTAGTTCATTTCTTGAAATTTTATCATCTCTTAAAGTTCTCGGGATTTCAAACTGGTATTCTGCGAAATTCCAAGACCTATCCAGAAAAAACTTCCTATCGGTACAACATAAAGATGAGCATTAAATATTGAATCTAAAAGAAACCAGAGAATTATGTATAACCCCATTATTTTCAACCAACGGTCATTCTCTTTTTTCAAAAAATCTTTTAAAATAAGAATAAATCGAATTATAATGTAAGAAAATACAAGCAAAAAACCTGTTATTCCACATTCTACTAAAATGGATAAATATCCATTATGTAAAAACTCTACTCCCCAGAAAAAGTACCCAGGAAAATGCTGCTTTTTATGATAATTTTGAAATCTTTCTTTAAATTGCATAAGACCCATACCGAAAAGAGGATTTTCTTTGAAATATTCTGTTCCAGCTTCAATCTGAAGGATTCTTGGGGGAATATTGTAAGAATTAAGTGCTTCATTAAATGTTTGTTTTATTTTTTGATTAGGAATTAGAATTAGAAGTATTATAATAAAAGAAAAGCCTAGAAGAAAGATTTTGTATTTTTTGAAAAGTATTGAAGCAAATAATATACCCAGTAAAATATTTAACAACCCGCTTCTTGAAGAAGTAAGAAATATACAAAAATAAGAAATCATTATGGAAAAAATATAAAGAATTTTCCATTTCTTTTTCTCATCTTTCCAACTTGCAATAAGCCAGAATAGTATAAAGTTAGAAATCAGTGAAAGGATTATTCCACCACCCGTGGGATGATCAAGTATTGAAACAAGAGGAGCACCAGCTGAATTTCCCTGAAAAGGGATAATTTGATAAATTTTATTTCCAAAAAATGTTAAAGTAATTGGTTTCTTGATGATGAAATAATGGATAAGAGCAAATAGATTTACAAAAACAAGTGAAATTGCAACAAAACGGAAAATTTTAGAAAAATCTTCTTTTTGAAAAGGAAAATTTCTGAAGAATAAAAATAAAAGTATATAAAATAAAATCGAGAATGAAGCCGCAAGTGATGTTAGAATTTGAGGAGTGAAAAAACTTCTAACCAGAACTAAAAAGAAGAACAGAAAAAGTAAAAAATCTATTTTTTCAACCACAAATTTTCTTTTAATCTCACCTGATGAAAAAATCCAGATGTAATAGAAAACCATAGAAGCTATGAGAAAGGAAATAAAAAAAGTTGCAAAAACACAAAAAACAAATGAAAGCAAAACAAAAAATCTAGAGATTTTTAATAAACTGCCATAATTTTCTTCCATAAAAATTCCCTTTATACTTAAAAAAGATATATATTTTAGTATATAGTAGAGCTAATTTCAATTATTTTCTTTAGTTGCATTTTATTTTGACTGAAATTCTTTCAGGATATGGTTGTATCTTTCTGCTACGACATCCATAATCTTTTCCCAGCTTATTGCAAGTGAAATTCTTGCATTTTCCCCTACTTTTTTCAAAATTTCTCTTTTGTTTAAGAGATTTTCAATCTTTTCAGCAAGGGAGGCGGGAGTATTTTCTATAAGAAAACCATTATATTCATCTATGACTCCACTGGCTGCATTTGAATTCTTCACAAGCACAGATGGGCAACCAAAGAGAGCTGCTTCTCTGACCACAATACCCGAAGTATCATAAAGGCTTGGAAAAACAAATAAGTTTGCCCTTTTGTAGAGAGTGTTAAGATAAGATCTTTCAGCTATTTTCCCGGCGAAGCAAACAAAACTCTCCAGCTTGTTCTTTTTTACGAAAAAAGTCATCTTTTTCTTTGCATTTCCATCTCCTGCAAAAATCATTTTGAAGTTTAACTTTTTTTCCTTTAATATTTTTAAAGCCTTCAATATCAAAAATACATTTTTTTGCACAACATGCTGCCCCACATATAGAAGAACAAAATCATTTTTGTTCAGGTAAAAATCTCTTTCGACGATTTCTTCAGAAAGGGTATTTTCGTTTAAATTCACACCATTTTCAGCCACAAATATATTTTCTTTTCTATATCCATATTCCTTAAGTGTTTTTACAGTGGCATTGTTGACAGTCCATACTTCATCGCACTGATTGTAAAAGTTTACTATCCATTTTAAAATGAGGTTCGTGATAAATTTTGATTTTACAACAGAAATAAAATCATCATAGTATTTTGAATGAAAACTTCCTATGATGGGGACTTTTCTTTCTTTGGCAATTTTAAGCCCGAGCCTTCCAACACTAAATGGTGAGTGGGAGTGAATTAAATCAAAGTTTATCTTTTCAAGATTCTTAACAATTTCTGGAGCTATTTCTGGTATTCCTAATCTATAAGGTTTTCTAAATGGAATTGATATGGATGGAATTCTCTTTACTGTAAAATTGTAGTTGTCCTCTATTCCGGGAAAATCTACACATAACACAACAACTTCAAAATCCATCCTGCTTAAATATAAAGCATAATTATAAACTACTGTGGCTACACCATCGCAAATGGGATAAAAAGAATCTGTAAATAAACCTAAAATCTTTTTTTTCAAGCTTTCCCCTTTATTCCCAGACCCTGTTTAATTTTATATCCAATATAAGTCTTTCTATTTCTTCTTTTACACTCTTTGTAATTTCGTATTCACCCATATTAAGCGGAAAACTTACAGGTTTTCCTATGTTTACATAGTAACTTCCTGAAAGAACAAGCTTTGTTTTATATACCTGACCATCAACTTTTAAGGAAGGTTTCTTTTCCTTTACATGACTCTTTGGAGAAATTATTGCTACAGGTATAATCGGACAGGGATAGGCAAGATATATTTTAGCAATACCGGTGTAAAAGTCCCTTAAAGAGATCTGGTCATTTAAGTCTCCTTCAGGGAAAATATAGATAGATTCTCCTTTTTTAAGGCATTCTACAGCATTTTTGACTACATATTTTCTATGGTCAGGAAGGGCATTTATCTGTTCACCCCATTTCAATATTTTCCTGAATAAAGGAACGGAAAATCCAGGGCCTACAACCATATGTACAGGTTCATCCATAATAGTAATTACAAAAAATGGATCTGTGGAGGAAAAGTGATTTGAGCAATATATCTTTGGACCTGAAAAATTAATATTTTCTTTTCCCCACACCCTGAAATCCATGAAAGTGCGAAGATAGCCTTTTATAAAGCTTTTAACAATGTTATAAACAGTTTTGCTTATTATGTTCATAATTTTATTTTAAAACGAAAATGCTTATAAATTCAAGTTTTTAATTCAACATATAATGAAAGGGGGTTTTCACCCCCTTTCAATCCCCAGGATTAAAATATGAGAGCAAAAAGCTTTAAAGCTTTTTGCTCTCACTGTTCTGAATAAAATTTTGCATATTTTTAATTTTTAAAATATAATTAACTATGTAGAAGGGGAAAGAAAAATGATTAAAGTTTGCGTTACCGGTGCGGCGGGCAAAATGGGAAAAACAAATATTAAAGTTATAGTAGAGGATAAGGAATGTAACTTAAGCGGAGCAGTAGAAAAAGAAAACTCACCATATATTGGTTGTGATGCCGGTGAAATTGCAGGAGTTGGAAAGTTAGGTGTTCTTATAGTGGATGATCTGCAGAAGGCGATCGGTGAATGTGATGTTGTTATAGATTTTTCTTCTCCAGATGCCTTTGATAAAAATATTAAGGTTGTAATGGAAAGTAAAAAGGCGTTTGTTTGTGGAACTACAGGGTTAACTGATGAGCAAAAAAATAAAATAAAGGAAGCCGGCAAGGTTATCCCTGTTATATGGGCACCGAATTTTAGTGTGGGTATTGCAGTTTTAAACAAAATCGTCAGTCTATGCTGTAACGTCCTTGGTGAGGATTTCGATGTTGAAATACTTGAATTACACCATAGAATGAAAAAGGATTCTCCAAGTGGAACAGCTGTAAAACTTTTAAATACTGTAAGGGAAATAAAAAAGACTGAGAATATAATTTATGGAAGAGAAGGGATAATTGGTGAAAGGCCTCGAGGGCAAATAGGTGTTTTTGCAATCAGGGGTGGAGATGTAACGGGTGAGCATACAGTCTACTTTCTGGGGCAGGGTGAAAGAATAGAGTTGACTCATAGAGCTTCTTCAAGAGAAACTTTTTCCAGAGGGGCTATCAGAGCAGCAAAGTATATTCTTGAGAAGGGGGTGGGTTTATATACTATTGAAGATGTTTTGAATCTTCGATAGTTCTGTTATTTTTTGCAACTTTTTTGCTTTCCTTAAAGTATGTGAGAAGCCGGGTTTTATAATTTTTAATGCTGAACGTAGGAAATAATATATGTTTGATGACTTAAGTTTTTTAAGTTTTCATCCCGATTTAGTTTAAGAATATGCTTATTTTATAAAAATTTGTTTTCTATTTTACACTGCTGAGAAAAATGCTATTTTTAGTCACTTTTTGTTTTAAGAAGGAATAGTTTTTGTTTTTGTGGAAAGTAGATAAAGTGTTTAAAATTTAGAGAGGGAAATTTTATTTAACTTACAAATAATAAAAAAATAGTAAGAGGAAGTTTGAGGAAGAAGTTTATGTCGATAAGCTCAATCCAGGAGAAGTTTTATTTGACATCCGAAGCTTTAACATTTGATGATGTATTGATTGTTCCAATGAAATCTGAAGTTCTTCCAAGTGAAGCTGATACCACTACATATTTAACGAGGGATATTATTTTGAAAATTCCTCTGGTTTCGGCTGCTATGGATACAGTAACGGATGCAAATCTTGCCATAGCAATTGCACAGCAGGGGGGTATAGGAATAATTCACAGAAACTTCAGTATTGACAGGCAATCAGAAGAGGTAAAGAAGGTAAAGCGTTTTGAAAATATAATCATAACTAATCCGATTACACTGGGTCCAGATAAAAAAATAAAAGAAGCAAAAAGTGTAATGAGAGAATTTGGTATTTCAGGTATACCCATAGTAAATGAAGAAAATGAGCTTGTGGGAATTCTTACAAGAAGGGATCTTGATTTCTTTGATGTGGAAAAGCAGGGAAATACGCCGATTAAAAATGTAATGACCCCAAGAAAGGATTTGATTACTTATGAAGGAGAAGTGGATCTTAAAAAAGCCGCCCAAATAATGAGAGAAAATAGAATTGAAAAGCTTCCGATAGTTGACAAAAATAATAAAATTGTAGGGCTAATTACCTTAAAAGATATAACAAAGATAGCTGAATTTCCAAATGCTACAAAGGATAAAAAAGGTAGATTAAGGGTTGGTGCAGCAGTAGGTACTGGGGATATTGAATTAGAAAGAGTGAAAAAACTAATTGAAAGTGAAGTTGATGTCATTGTTGTAGATACAGCTCATGGCCATTCAAAAAGAGTTATAGAAATGGTCAAAAAGATTAAAAGTGAATTTCCGGAGGTTAATTTAATAGCTGGTAACATCGCCACTTCTGAGGCTGCAGAAGACCTCATAAAAGCCGGGGTTGATGGACTGAAGGTTGGAATTGGTCCGGGCTCTATATGTACTACAAGGGTTGTGGCAGGAGTTGGTATACCTCAAATTACAGCTATAATGGAGGTCTTCAAGATTGCTTCCAGGTATAAAATTCCTATTGTGGCAGATGGAGGAATAAAGTACTCAGGGGATATTGCGAAGGCTATTGTTGCGGGTGCTGACACAGTAATGATAGGTAATCTTTTTGCTGGGACAACCGAAAGTCCCGGTGAGTTTGTTATCTACAAGGGGAGAAGATATAAATCTTACAGAGGGATGGGTTCGCTGGGAGCAATGCAGGAGGGCTCTAAATCAAGATATTTTCAGGATGATTATGAACCTGAAAAACTTGTACCGGAAGGGATTGAAGGCAGGGTTCCATACAAGGGGGACTTGAAAGATGTTATCTATCAGCTTGTAGGTGGACTCAAAGCTGCAATGGGTTATACTGGTTCAAGAAATATTGAAGAATTTAAAAAGAATGCCCGATTTATAAAAATTACGGGGGCTGGTTTGAGAGAATCCCACCCGCATGATGTTATAATCACAAAAGAAGCACCAAACTATATGGTAGAGTCTGAAGAAGAATAGCAAGAAATTAAAAATTGAGGTATATATCTTATGCAGGAGAATAATAAAATAATCTCTTTAAATATTGAAGATCTGGAAAAAGAAATTGCAAATGGTAAAAATTATGTGCTTTTAGAACCAATCCATGATTCAAAAATGAATGTATTGATTGGTACTACAAAGATACTTACACTGAAAGATATTGAAAAAATAAGAGAAAGATGCCCGGAGGTATTAAAAAATCAGATAAAAGTTAAACATACTGTGCCTCACTATGTGGATGAGGAGAAGAGAGTTCAGTGGATTGATTATATAGTTGCTCAGATAGATAAAAATGACCTTTTCAAATCACTACAGAAAGATTGCAAGGATTTTATTGCAAAATATATAAAACTTACTTTGAAAGATAATGATTATATTATCTGGAAACTTTCTCAGCTTAAGACTTTTTCTAAAAAAATTTTTGAACATACAATTTTTACCTCTTTTATTTCAATTTTAGCTTATAGAGCTTACTGCAGTTTAAAATTGCAGGGAATGATAAACGGAAGTGAGATTGAAAAGGTTATTGAAGCTTCATTATTACATTCTATAGGATTAACTAAGTATAATGTCTCTTTTGTTGAGCAAAAGAGAGTGGATATAGAAAACTCTGAAGAGAATATTTCGTTTTTTCAATATCCGATAGAGTCAATGAGAATTATAAATAGTGAAAAAGAACGCCATGAAATTTCGGAAGAGGTAATTGAAGCGATTTTAAATCACAACGAATACCTTGATGGAACTGGAAACCCGAGAGGAATAGGTGGTGAGGATATTTCCCTGATTGCAAGAGTAGTTGGAGCTTCCCATTATTTTGAATTGTTGCTACGGGGTGAATATACTTTAAAGGCCAGGGAAGCAAAATTTTACTTAGAAAGACTCAAGGCAATGAAGGGGAAGCTTGATCCAGATGTTGTTGAGGCAATTTGCAAGTCCTTTAAGCATATATTTGCAAATGCAACTAAGGAATTTCTTTCAAATCATTAACAAGATGGAAAAATTCATTCAATCTGAAGGTGATAAATAAATCTTTAATGTCTTTGTTTAGACCGTAAAGGTAAATTTTCCCGTTCTGTTCAGCAAGCCTTTTGTATGCTAAAAGAAGTTTTCCTATTCCGCTTGAACCAATAAAAAGCATATCAGAAAAATCAATAATTATCTCTTTATGACCCTTATCAATAATGGAAGAGAGCACTTCTTTAAATTCTCTTGCAGCTGGATCGGTAACAATGTTTTCCATAACTTTTAAGACAATTTTACCTTTGTATTCTTTGATTTCATGCTTCATCGTTTAACTCCTTTTTATAATTTTAAATTATTTATTTTTAAAAATCAATATTATAAAGCTTTTTGGTGAATGAAAGAAATAATTAAAACTCAATTTCTTCTTTCTTACCAAAAAATCTTAAAGGGATGAAAAATTCTGGCACGTAGTAGCCGACTTCATCAATACCCGTTAGCCCCTTGTAGTTTACTTTTACTCTCACATTAACAAAATAGTTTTTTAAACCTTTAAGATTTAGACCTTCATATGAAAGAATATATTCGAGCGGCAGAGAATTTTTTATTGTGTCATAAAGGTTTAAAATCTCTTTTAAATCTTTTAAGGAATAATACTTTCCAAAGGTTTCTGTGGCAATAAGCTTAAGAATTTCACTGTTTTCATCAGTAAAGTTAACTATGTAAACTGGAATTCCATTGTTTTTTGCATAATTTATAATTATGTCAGGATCATAGGTAGAGAAGGAGTTTTCATTTAATTTCCCTGCTGTAAATATTACAATAGCTTTGTTTCTGTTTACATTTAAAAGTTCCCTTATGCTATCATGTAAAGCAATGTCAAATTTTTCAAGTGTATCTGAAAAATCCTGTTTTTTATAGAAATCAATTGGCCAGAGGACACTTGATTTAATTCTACCAGATACTTCTATATCCTTAGAAAGCACCTTTATATCAAGCCAGTCTTTTCCAGTGGTCTTTTCTAAAAAAGTTTTAAAACATTCAATTAAATCATCTTCGTATTCCTTCATGTAGATGCTTTTGTCAATTATAAACTTAACATACATATTTTTCCTGAATTCATAAGTAGCACCAAGCTTCACTATAGGGACTAAAGTTCCTTCTTCGTAAACAAGAAAATTCTCTTCTTTAAGATTGTAAACAGGTTTGCCTGTCCTATCCCATACTCTTATGTGCAGGAAATTCTTGGGATAAGAAGAAGTCCAGATCTGGGAAACATAGACGTTTAAGTTTGCATACTGTAGTTGTAAAGGAGTAAAAACAGCAATTCTTGCTGTATTAAAGTCGGTTTCATATACAATATTTTTTGAATCGACACATACACCAAAGGGTAGGTCAAGTTTTTCTTTTGCAATGTTCATTTTTTCAAACATTTCTTTATTTAAGTCATAGATAAAAAGCCCCTCTTTAGCGTCTGAAATATAAAGCTTATCCCCCTTTAAATAGAGCCCTCTCGGTTGTTTAAGCTCATCTTTACCTATTGAACTGACAAAATTTCCAAAAAGATCGTAAACCACAATCCTTGAGTTCTGGGTATCAGAAATATATATTAAATTGTCCTTGCCACATATATCTGTTGGACGTAGCAACTCTCCTTCACCTATGCTCTGAACCCACTCACCTGAAAGAGTATATTTCTGAACCCTATCATTCCCGTTATCAACAACAAAGATATAATCATCTTTTATATATATTCCCATCGGACCTGAAATGTTTGATGAAGAATAACCATGACCTCCAATCTTTCTAAGATATTTTCCTTCTCTATCAAATACAAATATATAGTCTTTTTTATAGTCCGCTATAAACAAAGTGTTGTTGTAAATATAAATTCCTGTAGGCATTTCAAATTGCGAAAAGTCTCCAATTTTTCTACCTATTTCTCTTATAACATTTCCATTAGCGTCAAATTCCACAACATATTTTCTTTTTGGGGAAGAAATTAAGAAAGAATCAAGTTTTTCATCATAAAATATAAAAGATGATTTTTTAATTTTCTGGGAAAGATTTTTTGCAAAATAGCCCGTAAAAACGTAAGGTATTGAGAAATCATATTGCTTATCTATAGCCATTCTGAAGTAAAGATCATTGAGTTTTTGCTTGAGCAGGTAGTTACCACCACCAAATTTTATAATATTCTCCCACTCCTCGATTGTGTTTTTTACATACCCGGCTTGTAGATAGGAAAGTCCAAGATAATATCTTGCTTTGTTGTTGGGGGGATATATAGAAAGTGAATTATTAAAAATGTTTATGGCTGCTTCATATTCCCTGTTGTGAAATCTTATAATACCTGTTTTAAATTTTTTATCCGAAAGATAGGGAGAAATATCTTCAGAAAAAATTAAGTTTATGCTACATAACATTATTAAAAGAATCAATTGCCAATTTTTTTTAGTTAACTTCATTGTAAATCTCTTCAAAGTAAGTTTTTGATTTTTCCACTATCTTTTCATCCCTGCTAAGGAAACTGACTTCTCTGTTTTGATTCAGGGCAGCATCTGTCCAGTTATGACTTCCAAGTATTACAGTTTCATCATCAAAAATAACCATTTTCGTATGCAAAGTAGATTTAGTATATAATTTAAAAGAAATTTCATTTTTAATCAAAAAATTTGTGGTTTCAGGATAATCTGTTGCCGTGGTTTTGTCAAGAACTATTTTTATATCAATTCCGGCTTTCTTCAGGTTTAAAATTTGATTTAGAATTTCTCTAACAGAGTTATCAGAATATCTTATAACAAACATAATTACCTTTAAACTTCTGGTAGTTTCTTTGAGGTTATTGAGCAAAACATCCTTGTATTCTCTATCGGTGATAAGACTTTGCTTTGCTGAATTTTCTGGAGTATCATCAAAGTAGTAGCAGGATGTCAAACAAAATATAAAAAATAATATTTTTTTCATTTTTTCTCACTTTTGACGAAAAGTTTTTATTTTTTAAGCTTTATAACCTCTAATTTTAATCCATCAACTTTTAAGACTTTTACTTTCTCTCCTTTTTTAATCTCATCTACTGAAGAAGCCCTCCAGATTTCCCCATGAACCTTAATGTACCCCTCGCCACTTATAAAATTATCTATGGCAATACCCTCTTCCCCTTCCATACCTTCCTTACCTGATGATGGTTTCTTTTTCAGTGTTTTAGAAACAGCAAATATCAAAATTCCGAGAAAACCAAGAGTTGTAAATAATACAGTGATGATTGTAGAGGTAGAGACCCTGAAAAATGAATCAGGAGAATTAAAAAGCATGGCTGAGCCAAGCACTAAAGATATAATTCCACCGATAGTTAGTAACCCGTAAGATACTACGTAAACTTCCAGTAGGAAAAGCACAAAGGCAAGAATGATTAGCATTAAGCCTGCAAAGTTTACAGGAAGTATTTGCAGAGAAAATAATCCCAGTATTAAGCATAATGTCCCAAGAACACCGGAAAATATAGTTCCGGGATGAATAATTTCATACAGGATGCCATAAAAGCCAAGAATAAGCAAAAAGTAAGCAATATTTGGATTTGCAAGGATTGCCAGCAACTTTTCTGCCCAGTTTTTTTCTATTACTTTTTTAAAAAATTTTGTATTTTTTCCATAAATTTTGACAAGAAGTTCGTCTTCATTTGAGGCTACAAAATCTATAACCTTTTCTTCTAATGCCTTTTCACTTGTAATGGATACACTTTCTCTTACTGCTTTTATTGCCCACCCTACATTTCTTTTTCTTACCTTTGCAATTGATTCAACAAAAGCCACGGCATCGTTTTCCATTTTTTTCATCAGGGTTTTTGTATTTTCACTTTCTTTTTCTCCCTGCTGAATTGTTACAGGATGGGCTGCACCAATATTACATGCTTTAGCCATTGCTGCATACTTTGCAGCAAGTGTTATAAATACGCCTGCAGATGCTGCCCTTGCTCCCTCAGGATAAACATACACAACAGTGTCTACCTTTGTGGAAAGAAGTCGCTGGACAATATTTCTTGTCGACTCAAATAAACCGCCGGGTGTGTCAAGTAAAAAAATTACCACGTCGTATTTTTCAACTTCAGCAAGCCTTATCACTCTTTCAATAAATTTATCCGTTACAGGTGTAATGGCCTCTTTGACTTCTGCAATTAAAACCCTTTTTTCTTCACAAAAACCATTAAGGGCAAAAAGAAGTAAAAATATAAAAAATACTCTTTTCATAGTTTGTAGATTATTATAACTATCATAAAAATTTTTATCAAGGTATAAAAATTAAAATAGGAGTGATAGCATCGGGCAGTGATGTAATCATCGCCCGATTTGTTTTTTATTTATTTGAAAGGGTACTTCAGCCACTGGCAGATGCAAATTTTCCACATAGTAAAAGCTTGACATAACACGAAAAATATGTTTATCATATTTGCTATCATAAATTTTTCGGAGGAAAAAAGTGTTAATGTCAGGAGCACAAATACTTGTTGAATGTTTGAAAAGGGAAGGTGTTGAAGTAATTTTCGGTTATCCCGGTGGTGCAGTAATTCCATTATTTGATGTATTGTATGATGAAAAAGATATAAAGCTTATACATGTAAGACATGAACAGGGTGCAGCACACGCAGCTGATGGTTACGCAAGGGCGACTGGCAAGGTTGGGGTTTGCCTTGCAACCAGTGGTCCTGGCGCAACAAACCTTGTAACTGGAATTGCAACAGCTTATATGGATTCTATACCTCTTGTGGCGTTGACAGGTCAGGTGGCTACTTCAATGATAGGTAGTGACGCATTTCAGGAGGTTGATATTACAGGTATTACAAGGCCTATTACAAAGCATAACTACCTTGTAAAAGATGTAAATGATCTTGCAAGAATCATAAGAGAGGCTTTTTACATAGCAAGTACTGGAAGACCAGGACCAGTTTTAGTGGATTTACCCAAGGATGTTCTTACATCAAAAACAGAATTTGTGTATCCCGAGAAAATAGAACTTAGAGGATATAAGCCAAAAGTTAAAGTGCATATGGGACAGATTAAAAAAGCTTTACAGCTTATTTCACAGGCAAAAAAGCCTTTAATATACTACGGTGGAGGTGTAATACTTGGGAATGGTTCAAAAGAGCTTGCCGAATTTATAAAAAAAAGTGGAATTCCCTGTACATCTACTTTGATGGGATTAGGTGGTTATCCCGCTGATTATAATGATCCATTGTATCTTGGAATGCTTGGGATGCATGGAACTGTATACGCAAATTATGCTATGCATAATTGTGATCTGATTATTGCCATTGGTGCAAGATTTGATGACAGGGTTACAGGAAAACTTGATGAATTTGCCCCAAATGCAAAGATTATCCATATAGATATAGATCCCACATCAATAAGTAAAAATGTGGTGGTTGATGTCCCTATTGTAGGAGATGTAAAAGAAATTTTAAGAGAAATGAATAAAGAGATTGAAAAGGCAAAGATAGAGCCCTGGATAAAGCAGATTGCAGAATGGAAGGAAAAGTATCCATTAACCTACTCAAAGGAGAGCAGGTTTGTTAAACCTCAGTATGTTGTAGAAAAATTGTATGAGCTTACCAGAGGAGAAGCTATTATTGCAACAGAGGTTGGTCAGCATCAGATGTGGGTTGCACAATACTATCAATTCAAATATCCCAGAACATTACTTACTTCTGGTGGTCTTGGGACAATGGGTTATGGCTTACCAGCTTCTGTGGGTGCCAAGGTTGGCAAAAAGGAGTCTCTTGTTTTTGACATAGCAGGTGATGGATCATTACAGATGAACATACAGGAACTTGCAACTGCAAGATGTTACGACCTTAATATCAAGGTGATTATTTTAAATAATTCCTATCTTGGTATGGTAAGACAATGGCAGGAACTGTTTTATAACAAAAGGTATTCTTCAGTCTGTCTTGCAAAAATGAACGAAAAGAAAGAGATATGTGGCTATTATCCTGATTTTTTAAAAATCGCTGAGGCTTACGGTTTCTGGGGGAAGAGAATATCAAAAAATGAAGAAGTTGAGAAGGCATTAAAAGAATTGATTGAATATGATGGGCCTGGTATACTTGATATTTTGATAGAACCTGAAGAAAATGTTTTCCCCATGGTACCTGCTGGAGCAAATTTAACTCAAATGATAGGAGGGTTGGCATAATGAAGTATACATTGTGTGTACAGGTAGAAAACCATTTCGGAGTACTGGCAAGGGTTGCAGGCCTTTTTTCTGCAAGGGGATTTAATATTTCAAGCCTTGCTGTGGCTGAAACGGAGGATCCAACTATTTCCGTTATGACCATTGTGGTTGAGGGTGATGAAAAGGTGCTGGATCAGGTAAAAAAACAATTGAATAAACTTATAGAAGTTATAAAAGTAAAGGATGTTACCTTCCTTGATCATGTTTCAAGAGAACTTGCATTAATAAAAGTAGCAATTGATTCACAGAGAAGAAGAGAAATTATTGAGATCGCAGATGTTTTTAAGGGCAGGGTTGTAGATATTTCTCCTGAGACAATTACAATAGAAGTTACGGGGGATTCTAAAAAGATTGATGCCATTGTGAATCTGTTAAAAAATTACGAAATTGTTGAAATGGCAAGAACAGGTAGAATTGCACTAGTTAGAGGTTAAAAAGGGACTTCTGTGGTAAAAGAAGGAGAACTTATTTTTTTATACTGTGATGAAAAAACTACATTTTTAATGACATACCATAAGAATCAAAGTTTTTCAACTCATAAAGGTAATGTCATTTTTCCGCAAGAGCTTTCCTTCGGGGATTGTATTTACTCAAATACGGGGGCTAAATTTTATGTAATAAAACCCACACTTGCTGATAAAATGATGAAGGTCAAAAGAAAAACCACTATAGTTTATCCTAAGGAAGCTGGAATTATTTTACTTGAACTTGATGTCCATAGTGGTAGCAGGGTTATTGAAATTGGCAGTGGTTCAGGTGCCTTTACAATTCTTCTTTCAAGCATTGTAGGTGAAAATGGGAGGGTTTTTTCTTTTGAGAGAAGAGCCGAACATCTAGATTTAGCAAAGAAAAATTTTGAAAAGTTTAAAAAGTGGGATAATGTTGAATTTATTTTGAAGGACCCAGCAACTGATAAGGATTTTGGATTAGAAAACATTGATTCTGTATTCATAGATGTACCAGAGCCCTGGACACTTATCGAGCCGGCCCATAAGGCATTGACAGGTGGAGGGCATCTTGGCACTCTTTCGCCCAATATTGAACAGATCCAGCAAACTGTAGAGGAAATGACCAGGGTGGGGTTTGTCCGCATAAGATGCCTTGAAGTATTAACAAGGGGTATAAGGGTGAAAAAGAATATGACAAGGCCTTTTGACAGAATGATAGGTCATACCGCTTATTTGCTTTTCGGGGAAAAAATCTTTACAAATAATGAGGTTTTAACTATCTCTGAATGAAAGTAATTCATCAAATGATATTTTGTTCTTTGCAAGTAAATATTGAAGGTAAGAGCTTTTGGGACTTTCACCATATACATATATTCTGCCATATTTCCTTACTTTGTTCTTTATGTAGATCAATTTCTTTCTTAAAGAATTTATATCTTCCATTTCGCTTTCAAAAAGGGGTGTAAACGGCTTGGGGACGAAGGGATTTATGTCAACTATTATCTCCGGGATATAACCAAATTTTCTTGAGTGATAGATAGATATCTCTCTTACCTTTGCTATAAATGAAATTATCTGGTCTATATCTTCTTTCTCTTCTTCTGGCAAGCCTATCATAAAATAAAGTTTTAATCTTTTGATTCCAGCCTCACAGGCTATCCTTATCTTTTCAAAAATAACTTCATCAGGTATAAATTTGCCAATTAACTTCTTGAGTTTTTGAGAAGAAGTTTCTGGTGCTATCACAAGCGTTTTGTTTTCGTTTTCAACTATTGTTTTCAAAAACTCTTCATCAAGTGTTTCTACTCTAAAGGCAGAAAATGAAACCATAAAACCAGCTTTATTGAGTTCTGTAACTATAAATTTAAAATCAGGATGATTTGTAAGTGTAGCTGCAATAAGCCCTATTCTATCCGTAAAATTCTTGTATATCAGGGCTGTTTGCAGAATTTTTTCTGCAGGAAGTGGTTGATAGTTTTCATAGATGTTTGAAACGAAGCAAAACTTACATCTGTAAAGGCAGCCTTTTGAGACAAGAATTAAGGCTGTATTTTTAAATTCCGCCTCATCAGAAATTATTACAGAATGCGGGATTATCTCATCATTAGATGAGTAATATGGAAGATATGTGCTTGACAAATTATCTGAATATATACCTTTTATCTTCGTTGCCAGTTCGATTATTTTATCTTTTTCCCTTGTTTTCTTGAGTACTTCAAGAAATGGCAATAAGGTAAGTTCAGCATCACCACAGAAGATAATGTCAGCAATCTCTTTTAGGTACTGGGGAATTATTGTTGTGGCTATTCCACCAATACATACCAGGGGTTTTTCTCTATCTTTACTGTATAATTTTATATTAGCATTTAGAAGTATAGAAATAATGTTTAATATGTCATTTTCAAAAGAGATAGAAAAAAATATGATATCAAAATCTTCGATGGGGATTGAATTTTCTACTGTTTTTATTCTCCCATCGTTTAAAAATGCACGTTCACAATAAATCCATGGAGTGGATTGTAAAAGATGATAAACCCATTGAAAACCAAGACTTGATATTCCTATTTTGTACTTATTAGGATAAATCAATGCAACATTGTAAAGAATTTTTTCTTTTTTATACCTGTAGACAAAATTCTCAATCATTATTTTAACCTTAGTATCTTATGAATCTGAGGAATAATTCTTATGTCAAGCTTACTTTCAACCATAATCTTATAAATTGTGGAAAGTAATCTTTCATTCATCCTTATTTTTCTTCCTTCAGTTAAAGGCTGGAAAATGACGGATGTATCTTTACCTTCAAAAGGAGTAATAAGTTTGAATGCATCAATTAACTCCTGTTCTGTTGTCTTTTTAGAAAATACTATTTTTATAATAATCTTGCCTTTTGAGTCAGAAAGTCTTTCTATAAATTTTTTATGTAATTCAAAATAGTTAGAGTTGACTAAAGAAGGCAACTTTATGTCTACAGACCAGAAATCTATCCTTTCGATTAGTTTTTCTGTAATATAAAGAGGGAGTGTACCGTTTGTTTCTATTAGTATTTTTTTATTATGAAGATGCAAAAAGCTTCTTTCTATGAAATTGTAGTGTAGCAGGGGTTCTCCTCCAGTAAAGGAAATGTATTGAAAATTAAAATTTCTCAGAATATCAAAGAAGGTAGAGAGTGTGATAGGATTTGGGATTAATTTTTTTTCAGAAACCCTGCAATACTCTGTTTTTTTCCAGTTCCATTTTGTATCGCAATAGTTACATTTCAGATTGCATTCTGAAAATCTTACAAAAAGAAATGGTAATCCAACCAGTGGCCCTTCCCCCTGGATTGAAAAAAATATTTCAGAAATATTTGCCTGCATAACTCTTTAAAAATTTTTGAAAAATTTTAACTTGAAAATTTAAAATTGTCTAAAAAGTCTTCAGTCATAAAAAATGGCTTTGTATATTGCCAGAGATTCCCTGAGATTTAACCACAGATCAAGAAAGAAATGAATATCTTTCGTTTCGGTGGGGACAAAGAAGTAGTTTTTCAGTTTATACTTTTTTGCAAGAATGGAAATTCTTGGAAGGTGATACTTCTGACTTATAAATGCAATACTTAGAGGTTGATCAAAATTGTCAAGGAATTTTTTCAAATTTTTTATTGTTCTTGCTGTATTTTCGCCATCAGGGTCATCTATTATCTTATTTATATCTATTTCATTATAAAGCAGATATTTTTTCATTACAAAAACTTCATGTTTTCTGCCACTTATGAATATAAATTTCACTCCCTGAGAATTATGAATACTTATACATTTATCAAGTCTATACTTTAAGGCGGGACTTGGTGTTCCATTCTTGTTTATTCCCGCACCAAACACAACCACAATATCTATATTATGGTACCTATAACTATTGTCAAATTTGAAACTGTTAATCCAGAGAAAAGGCAACATTATACATAATAACAAAATCAAAAATATCAACGCAAAAGTAAGTTTTTTCATAATGGCTTGCATCAAAGTATATATTGAGTGAGATCACTACTCTGAATTATGGAAGAAAGTTTTTCTTCCACATATTGTTCAGTAACTGTAATGGTTCTTCCCTTTAATTCAGGAGCATCAAAAGAAATATCTTCTAAGAGATATTCCATAACTGTATGAAGTCTTCTTGCACCAATATCTTCAAGTCTGGAGTTTATTTCATAGGCGATATCTACTATCCTGTTTATAGCTTTTTCTTCAAATTCAAGCTTTACTTTTTCAGTTTCAAGTAAGGCTTTGTATTGCTTAATGAGGGAATTTTTGGGTTCGGTAAGTATTCTTCTAAGATCATCTTTCGTCAGTCTATTGAGTTCAACTCTTATCGGGAATCTTCCCTGTAATTCGGGAATCATATCAGAAGGCTTGCAAACATGAAAAGCTCCTGCCGCTATAAAAAGAATATGGTCTGTTTTTACTATTCCATACTTTGTATTTACATTTGTACCTTCTACAATGGGCAGTAAATCTCTTTGAACACCCTCTCTTGATACCTCAGGACCATAACCACTTGCTTTGTCAGATATTTTATCTATTTCATCTATAAATATTATACCACTTTCCTGAGCCCATTTGAGACCTATTTCTACAGCCCTATCTTTATCAACCTTTTCATCCATAATTTGCTGAAAGACTGCTTCCTTTGCTTCTTTTACAGTCATAACTTTTTCTTCATTAAAATCAGGATTTAGATCACCAAGGAACATATTTATATCATCTTCCCCTTCCATTCCAGGTAAAGCATCCATAAAAGGAAAGAATGGAATATTTTTTCTTTTCAACTGGATTTTTACTTCGTAATCATCCATCTTATTTTCTTTGATATACTTACAAAGTGCATTAAAAACTTTATTGGTTTGTGGAAGAGAAACATTTAGATAGTTTAACAATGTTTCGTATTTCCCTTTTTCTCTTGCCTGATGCATAATTTCACGGGCAATGAACTTAATAACCTCGTTTTCCACTTCTTCTTTTAACCTTTCTCTCATTCTTGATTTTACAAGGTTTATCGAGTGATTTACAAGGGCTCTAATCATATACTCTACATCTCTTCCAACATATCCCCTTTCTGTAAACTTTGTAGCTTCAACTTTTATAAATGGTGCATCAACAATCTGTGCCATCCTCCTTGCAATCTCTGTTTTTCCAACACCGGTTGGTCCTATCATCAATATATTTTTTGGCAGAATTTCGTCCCTCAGCTCGGGTGGGACAAACTTTCTTCTTATCCTGTTTCTCAATGCAATGGCCACAAGCCTTTTGGCTTTTTCCTGACCTATAATGTAGTTATCAAGCTTGCTCACTATCTCTTTTGGTTGTAAGTCCTCTAATGACCTGGAAATTTCTACTACATTTACGAGTTCTATTTGTTTTACTTTCATAAAAATTCCTTTGATTTCAGAGAGTTTCAACAATGATATTGGAATTCGTATAAATGCAAATTTTTGAGGTAATTTCAAGAGACTGCCTTGCAATTTCCACTGCACTCATCTGCGGGCTTGCTTTTAAAAAAGCTAAAGCGGCTGCCTTTGCAAAACCGGCTCCTGAACCTATGGCTATAAGAGGTTCTTCAGGTTCAAGTATGTTACCATCTCCCGAAATTACAAAAATATTGTTCTTATCAGCCACAATCAACATTGCATCAAGGTGACGCAGGGCCTTATCAAGTCTCCAGTCTTTTGCAAGTGCTACGCTTGCTCGTAGAAGATCTCCGGAAAATTCCTCAAGCTTTGTTTCAAATCTTTCGAGCAAAGCAAAGGCATCAGCAGCAGAACCAGCAAAACCTGAAAGAACAGTGTTTTTGTATAATTTTCTAATTTTAACTGCATTACTTTTTATGATCATATCTCCGAAGGTAACCTGACCATCCCCTGCCATTGCGATATGGTTGTCTTTTCTCACACATATGATTGTGGTTGAATGCCATAATTTAGCTTCACTCATTATTCATCCCATTTTTTATAATAATAAAGTATAACATTGAATACACTTTTATTTCAAGTATTCAAGTAGAGTTAGAAATCTATAAGACACAAAATAAAAATTTTTAAAGCCTTTCATTCACTAAACTTAAGGGGATTTTAAAATCCAGCTTTTTCTTAAAAAAACTAAAAATTTATGTTAAAATATGACTATCCCTTTCGAGGAAAGAAAATGAAAAAATTTGTACATCTTCACAATCATTCACACTACAGCATACTTGATGGTGTTGCAAAGATTGAAGAACTTGTGAAAAAAACTAAAGAATGTGGATTTGATGCCATTGCAATTACAGAACATGGAAATCTCTTCAGTGCAATGGAGTTTTATAAAACCTGTAAGTTAAATGATATAAAACCTATAATTGGATGTGAAGTTTATGTCGCTCCTAAAAGTAGGTTTGAAAAGGATAAAGATGAAAAATATTATCACCTTGTTTTGCTTGCAAAAGATTATGAGGGTTATAAAAATTTAATTAAGATTTCATCAAAAGGTTATCTCGAGGGATTTTATTATAGACCCAGAGTGGATAAAGAGGTGCTTGCTGAATATTCAAAAGGTCTTATTGCATTAACTGCCTGTCTGGGTGGGGAAATCCCCGCATTAATCCTTGAGGGTGACGATGAACAAAAACTTTTAAAGGAAGTGGACTGGTATGTTTCTACATTTGGTAGAGAAAATTTCTTTTTTGAACTTCAGGATCATAACATCAGAGAAGAAAAAATTGTAAACAAAAAGCTAATAGAACTTTCGAAAAAGCTTAATATAAATGTAGTAGCAACAAACGATATACATTACATAAAAAAAGAAGATGAAATACTCCAGCATATAATTTTTGCAATCAGAGACAAAACTACATTAAATGATCCAAAGCTTCACAAATATCCCACAAATGAATTTTACTACAAGAGTTATGAAGAAATGAATGAAATTTTTGGAGAGGTACCACAGTCTATTTCAAACACAATTCTTATAAGTGAAATGTGTAATTTAGAACTTAAACTAAACGAAAAATATACACCAAATGTAAAATTACCCGAGGGAGAAACAGCATCAAGTTATTTAAAAAAACTTTGTTTAGAGGGTCTTAATAAAAGATTTCCCGATGGAATACCCGAGGAATATCAAAAAAGAATTGAAAAAGAACTATCACTTATAGACAAGATGGGTTTCTCAAACTATTTTCTTATCGTGAGGGATTTTGTTTCTGAGGCAAAAAGCAGAGGTATTCTTGTGGGACCGGGAAGAGGTTCTGCCGCCGGAGCCTTGATTTCTTATGCCCTTGGAATTACCGAAGTAGACCCTATAAAATATCAACTTCTATTTGAAAGGTTTTTGAATCCCGAAAGGGTAAGTATGCCTGATATTGATGTGGATTTTCAGGATGACAGAAGGGATGAGGTTAAGGAGTATATAAGAACAAAATATGGTTATGAAAATACAGCTGATATAATTACATTTGGCGTGATGAAGGCAAGAGCATCTCTAAAAGATGTGGGAAGAGTATTGGAGATTCCTTTAGAAAAGGTAAACAAAATTACAAAGCTCATAGATAATAAAATTGCCAACGAACCTCTGGATGCGGTAATAGAAATGATACCAGAGTTAAAGATTTTAAAAGAAAACGGGACAAAACAGGAAAGAGAATGGATTGAATATGCATCAAGGCTTGATGGAACTGTAAGAAACATAAGCACTCACGCTTCAGGAATAATAATATCCGGTGTTCCTCTCCTTGAAATAATTCCTCTCTATAAAGATCCAAACAGTGGAATTATAGCCACTCAGTTTGAAGGGGGTTATCTGGAAGAATGCGGTCTTCTTAAAATGGATATACTTGGACTGTCAAACTTAACAATTATTCAGGATACATTAAGAAGAATCAAAGATAATCATCATATCACAGTAGATTTAAACAAAATTCCACTTGATGATGAAAAAGTTTTCAAACTTTTTTCGTCAGGTCAAACAGCAGGAATTTTTCAGTTTGAATCACCGGGAATGACAGAATATTTAAAGCAACTGAAACCCACCTGTATAGAAGACCTTATTGCAATGAATGCATTGTATCGTCCAGGCCCTATGGATAACATTCCCGCATACATTGCAAGAAAACATGGAAAGGAAAAAGTGGATTGTTATCATAAAGATTTTGAACCTATTCTGAAAAACACTTACGGGATAATAGTTTATCAGGAACAGGTTATGCAAATAGCACAGGTACTTTCAGGTTTTTCTTTAGGAAAAGCTGATGTTGTAAGAAGGATAATGGCTAAAAAGAAACCTGAAGAACTTGACAAAATAAGGCCTGAATGGATCAATGGTGCTATCGAAAGGGGTTATCCAAGAGAGCTTGCTATAAAATTGTTTGAACTTCTTATACCATTCTCGAACTATGCATTTAACAAATCACACTCTGCCGCTTATGCAATACTGGCGTATCAGATAGCTTACTTAAAAACCTATTATAAGCTTGAATTTATGGCAGCACTTTTAACAGCAAATATGAGTGATAGTGATGCTTTAAGAAAATACTGTGCAGAAGCAGTTGCTGACGGAATTGACATCCTTCCCCCTGACATAAATCTTTCTATGTGGGAATTTTTGGAAAAATATGAGAATGGTAAGTCTTACATAATATTTGGTTTCGGGGGAATAAAGGGGCTTGGAGAAACATTTTCCAGAGAAATAATAAACGAAAGAAACACAGGCGGAAAATTCAGTTCCTTTGAGGACTTTTTAAAAAGGATGAGGAAAAATGAAGAGTTCAAAAAAACCTATGCAGAGGTACTTATTAAAGCTGGTGCATTTGACAATCTTGTGGATAATTCCAGTTTAATGGCTGAAAAATCAAGATGGCTTTCAGACCTTGAAGATATTATAGAGCATCATCAAAATGTTGAAAAGTATGAAAAGAAAGGCGCCCAATTTTTATTCCATACCGATGAAGTTTTTTTACCAAAACCTTCAAATGTTTGTTCGCAAAAACTATCCACAAGAGATGAGTTTTTAAATGAGATTTCAGTTTTCGGTTTTTACCTTTCCAGAAAATTTTTTAAGGAATGTGAAACAAAGTTTGGGAAATTGTTTTCTATTTCAAAGGATGTTCTGGAGAAGATAGGCGAAGTAAATCTCTTTACATGGGGTTTTATAGCTGAGGCTGTTATAAAAATAAACTCAGGGAAAAATAACTATGCTTTAATAACATTTGACAATGGGAAAGATATTTATAAGTTTACAATTTTTTCTGACAAATATGAAAAGTTTAAGTCTAACATTGTAGCTCATAATTTTATTATATTAAGGGCCAGAACAAAGAAAAATAACAATCAAACGGTGTATGATGTCCTGGATATAAAACCGATAGAATATCTTCGTGAAGAGAGATTTACTGAATTCCATATATGTATTAAAGACAACAATGATAACGAGCCAATGTATATTTATAGAGAATTAGAAAATCTCAAAGAATGGCTTACAAAACCAGAAATAAAAGGGAACTGGAGGATTTACTTCCATATAACAGGTAAAAGAAATATTACAATAAGAGCTTCCGATAGATTCGGTATAAAATACAGCGAACCATTCATTAACAAACTCACTTCCCTTGATTTTGTTACTGGCTACTGGATATATTAAAAAATTATTTTAATCTTGATAAAAAATTCTAATTTATTTAAAATCTATATCATTTTTTGAAGGTAATAATCTGTGAAAAGACCTACAATCGGCGTGCTTATCGGACAGTTAGATGGAAAATATCAGTCACCTATATTCAAGGCTATCTCAAAGAAGGCCATAGATCTTGATGTAAATTTGATTTTTTTAACTGGAAAAACCCCTGATTCCCCGATAAACTTTGAGAAAAACGAGAATGTAATTTATGAACTTGGAAATTCGCCACTGCTGGATGGTCTTATTTTTGTTTCAGGCAACCTCAGTAATTTCCTGACTTATAATGAATTTCTTGCTTTTTTTAATAATTTCAAGAAAAAAGCAAAGGTAAGTATTTCTATTCCAATAAAGGGTTTCCCATCCATAGTAATAAAAAATAGAAAGGCAATGAAAGAAATGGTCAGTCACCTTATAAAAGAGCATGGATATAAAAAAATAGCCTTTATATCCGGCCCGGAAAATCACCCCGAGGCAATTCAAAGGTTTGCAGGATACAAGGAGGCTTTGATTGAGAATGGTATTGAAGTAAATGAGAACTTGATACTTCCCGGAAATTTTAATATAGAGAGCGGTTATACCGCTGTGAGGATTTTGATTGATGAAAGGAATATAATTCCCCAGGCCATAGTGGGTGCAAATGATACTATGGCTCTTTCAGCATTTTCTGAATTGAAAAGAAGGGGTTTTATAATTCCGAAGGATATAGCTATTACAGGCTTTGATAACCAGGAGGATATTCAGCTTACTGAACCACCAATTACTACAGTAATGCAACCATTAGAAGAAGAAGGAAGTCTTGCTTTAGATCTGGTGATTAAAATGATTAATGGAGAAAAAGTGCCTGAAATTGTTGAGCTTGATTGTAAAATTTTAATCAGACAGAGCTGCGGTTGTCTTGGAATACCTCTAATTGAAGAGAATTTTGTTTCACTGGAAGGGGATAGATTCTCTTTTTTTAAAAGTCTTATTAACAATTACAGAATGGATAAGGACTTTCCAACTAAGTATAAAAAAGAGATTGAACATTTCATCGGTTTAACTCTTGATTATATTGAAAATCCAGAAAAACAAAAAGAATTCCTTTACGGCCTCTCTTTTGAAATTAGTCGCTTGAATGGTGATGAGGTATATTTAAATGAAATGTATAACTTTTTTGATTATCTTGCCCACCACTCAAGAGAAAGGGAAGAATTAACCGTTTTTTACAACACTTTTCATAAAGCATTGTATCTCATTAACTTAGCATTCAGGAGAATAGATGGAAGGAGAAGACTTGAGCTTGAGTGGACTTTATTAAGACTTGCCTGGATTACAGAGAGTATTTTTTCTGTTACCACACTGGACGAATTAAAAGAAAAAATTTACCAAGTTTTTGCTCAATTTAATTTTATTTTCTTCTATCTTATATTTTTTAAAACACCTCCTGTAAAAATGAGCAAGATAAAATGGAAACTTCCTTCCAGATCAATTGTAGAATGTAAATATCAAAGAAAGAGCTTCAATCTGTGTAAAACCTCCGAGTCAAGCAGGGAATTTAGAACTTCGGAGTTATTGCCTTCGGAGTCACTACCCGAGGAAAGATTTTCACTTGCAGTAATGTGTCTTTATCATATGGAAAATATCTTTGGATATATGATAATGGAGGTTGACTACAGGATAAGTGAATTAGTGTATGTGTATTTACAACAAATAATCAGCCTGAGTCTAAGAATATTAACATTATGGGAACAGCAGAGAAAGTCTCGAAGAGAACTGGAAAAATTCAACATAAAACTGAAAGAAATGGCAGAAAGAGACGCACTTACTGGATTATATAATAGAAGGGGATTTTTTGAACTTGGAGAAAAGATTATACAAAGCGCAAGAGAAAAAAGACTGACTTTAGGAGTATTTTTTATTGATCTTGATAATTTAAAGTTAATAAATGATAGGTTTGGTCATATTGAAGGGGATGAAGCGTTAAAATCTACTGCATTTATTCTAAAAAACTGTTTTAGAAGAAGTGATCTTATTGCCAGGGTCGGAGGGGATGAGTTTGTTGTAATAGCCATAAACTCAAAGATGGAAAATAATTTTGAGGAGTTACTTATTACAAGGCTTTACAATCTCTTGCATAAGTATAACTTAACTTCTAATAAAGAATATGTGTTATCCTTCAGTGTAGGATATTCCACATTCAATCCCCAGGAAATTACAACTCTGGAACATATAATAACAGTGGTTGATGAAAAACTCTATAGGGAAAAACAGAGAAAGAAAAGTTTTAGATGAATTTTAAGTTAAGCCGGGAAAAAACTGATATATTGAGCTCATTCAAAAAATCACTATCAAAATATGTATCTGCATCTAAAAATATAACCCATTCGCTGTTTTGGGAAATGTACTCTATACCGATATTTTTTGCTTTTGATACTCCATCAGAATTTATAGAAATGACCTTAAACCAGTCTGGACTTGACTTATTGATAATATCAAGAGTTCTATCTGTAGAACCATTTTCCACAACGATAACCTCTAATTTTTCTAAAGGATAGTTTACAGACCTCAGTGATAGAAGTGTTTTTTCAATGTATTTTTCCTCATTATGTGCAGGGATAACTATTGAAAAGAAAATCTTATTTTTCAGGTTGTCTTTCTTCATTACTTTTCCTTGAGTTATCAATTTTAATAATTTCTACTCCTGAGAAGAAAAGATTTTGAAGAATCATAAGAAGTAGAAAGTAGAATACCATTCCAGTGATTGAGAAAATAATTGCAAGCAAGGGGGAAAAGAATTTTAGAAAAATTATGTAAAGCAAAATAAAAGCAAGAATGGGAAAAATAAAGGTAAAAAAGGCAATAAAAATATTGTTTAACTCCCCTGTTTTAATTAAAACACTATCACCCTCATTAAAATTCCATCTGTTTTTGAGCTTTATCAGCCTTACATTTTTAGAGCCTGTGCAAAAAAATTTGGAGTGGCAATTTTCACAAAACAGTAGTTCAGGGGCTAAAATCTGAACTGTAATAAACTTCTCACTAACTTCCTTTACTATACCTTTTTCAAGAATCTCCATAGCCATTCCTTAAGCTGAATATGGTAATACGTTTTTTTGAAAATTGCAAACTTTACCTGTGGAAATGCATTGTAATCAATTAGTATATTTGATAAAAATTGAATATTGAAATATAATTAAATACTAATTTGCCAGGAGATGAATAATGCTGGATCTCAAACTGGATATAGTTTCAGTCGGTAAAGATGAAACTTTAGTGTATGACGTGGCCATTATTGGTGGGGGGCCGGCAGGATTGACAGCAGGTATATATTCGGCAAGGGCATTGCTGAAAACTGTGGTCTTTGAAAAACTTGGCTGTGGGGGGCAGCTTGCTATTACAGACAGAATTGAGAATTATCCAGGATTTCCTGAAGGGATAAACGGATTTGAGCTTTCAAATAAAATGAAAGAACAGGCGGAAAATTTTAAAGTTAAATTCGAATTTCTTGAAGTGGAGAGTTTAATTAAAGATGAAAATTCAAATTGTTTTCTTATCAAATGTGGAAATAAAAACTTTATGGCAAAAGCTGTAATCTTTGCTACTGGAAGCACTTCAAAAAGGTTAAATATCCCTGGGGAAAATGAATTCTGGGGAAGGGGAATATCAAGTTGCGCTACCTGCGATGGAGCATTGTTTAAGGATAAGGTTGTTGCAGTTGTCGGAGGTGGTGATTCTGCACTTGATGAAGGACTTTTTCTTACAAAATTTGCTAAAAAGGTATACATTATTCATAGAAGGAATGAACTTAGAGCTGCAAAAATTTTGCAGCTAAGAGCAATGAATAATCCAAAAATAGAGTTTATTTTTGATACAGTTGTTGAAGAAGTAATAGGAGAAAATAAATTGAAACAATTAAAGCTTAAAAATCTAAAAACAGGGGATATCAGTTACCTTGAAGTAGATGGGATGTTTATTTATATAGGACTTTTGCCAAATACTGAGTTATTAAAAGGTTTTTCAGGGGTACTTGATGAGAATGGATTTGTAATTACAAACGAAAAAATGGAAACGAATGTTTCTGGACTTTTTGCGGCAGGGGATTGCAGAAATAAGATTTTAAGGCAGGTTGCCACTGCCGTTGCCGACGGGGCTATTGCAGCTTACAGTGCTGAAAAGTATTTAGAAAAGTTAGAGTGTGAAAATAAATTGTAATTGCTTGAAGAGGTGCAAAATGAAAGCGAATGAGGTAAGACAATCATTTTTAGATTTTTTCAAAAGTAAAGGACATACAATAGTACCCAGTGCATCGCTTATTCCCGAAAATGACCCTACTCTTCTTTTTACCAATGCTGGTATGAATCAGTTCAAAGATGTATTCCTTGGTGTTGGGAAAAGGGATTATGTGAGGGTTGCAAATACTCAGAAGTGCATGCGGGTTTCTGGAAAACATAATGATTTAGAAGATGTTGGTAAGGATGGATACCATCATACATTCTTTGAAATGCTTGGTAACTGGTCCTTCGGTGATTATTACAAGAAAGAGGCTATAATGTGGGCATGGGAATTATTGACAGAGGTCTGGGGTCTGCCTAAAGATAAGCTTTATGCCACTGTTCATTTTAATGACGATGAGGCTTTCTCTCTCTGGGGAGAGGTTACAGATATAGACAAAACACACATTTTGAGGTTCGGAGATAAAGATAATTTCTGGGAAATGGGGGCTACAGGTCCATGTGGGCCCTGTTCTGAAATACACATAGATAGAGGAGAGGATGCCTGTGATAAAAAACACATACCAGGTCACAAATGTGAGGTAAATGGTGGATGTGCAAGGTTTATAGAATTGTGGAACCTTGTTTTTATTCAATACAATAGGGAGGAGGATGGAAGTCTTACACCGCTTCCAAGCAAACATGTTGACACAGGAATGGGTTTTGAAAGAATTGTAAGTGTATTGCAGGGAAAAATTTCAAATTATGATACTGATTTATTTGAAAAAATCATTGCTTCTATAGAAAACCTTTCAGGGGAAAAATTCAGTAAAGAAAATGCCGTACCCATTAGAGTTATTGCTGATCATATACGCTCCCTTACATTTGCCATGGCTGATGGTGTAATGCCTTCTAATGAAGGTCGTGGTTATGTGATAAGAAAAATACTGCGAAGGGCTATAAGATATGGAAGATATATTGGATTTGATTCACCTTTTTTACATAAGATTGTTGATGCTGTTGCTTTAACCTATGATGGTGTATTTTCAGAGGTAAATGAAAGAAAAGAAATGGTGAAATCTTTAATTTTTTCTGAAGAAGAAGCTTTTTACAGAACTATTCACAGAGGGCTTGATAAGATAAATGAAATGGTTGATTTATGCCATAAAGAAAATAGAAAAATTCTTCGTGGTGAAGAAGTTTTCTTTCTTTATGATTCCCTTGGAGTGCCAATTGATTTTATAAGAGATGTAGCTTCGGATGAAAAGATAACTATCGATGAAGAAGGTTTTAACAGGTTGATGGAAAAACAAAGGGAACGAGCAAGGGCACACTGGAAGGGAGAAGGTATTGATGTTTCTTTCATAAAAGGCAAAGTAGCTAAAACTGAATATGCCGGGGATGAAAATTTTTCACTAACTTCGAAAATTCTAATTTTATTAAAGGAAAAAGAAGAGGTAAAAGAGTTAAAAGAGGGTGAAAGTGGTGTTATTGTTGTAGAAAAAACTCCATTTTATGGTGAGAAAGGAGGACAGGTTGGAGACAGAGGCTTTATTAAAAAAGGTGATAATATTTTTGAAGTAATTGATACAAAAATTGCGGATGAAATTTATTTACATACTGGAGTTGTAAAAAAAGGAAAGTTTAACCAAAGTGATGAAGTAATACTCGAAATTGATGCTGATAGAAGGGCAAAAATAAGAAGAAATCACACCTGTACCCATTTACTTCACAGGGCTTTAAAGAAGGTGCTTGGTGAACATGTTGCACAGGCAGGTTCTCTTGTTGGGCCTGAGGGTTTTAGATTTGATTTTACACACTTTAAAGCCCTGACGAAAGACGAAATTGAACAGATAGAAAATGAAGTTAACAGAATTATACTATCCAATTTACCTGTTAAAATTTCATTTATGTCTAAAGATGAGGCTATAAAAAACGGAGCTGTTGCCATATTTGAGGAAAAATATGGAGAAATAGTAAGGGTTGTTGAAGTTGAAGGATATTCTAAAGAACTCTGTGGTGGCTCCCATGTTAAAAGTACTGGAGAAATTGGATTATTTAAAATTACATCTGAATCTTCTATTTCAGCTGGAACAAGAAGGATTGAGGGACTTACTGGAACAGGTTTATTTGAATACTTGAGAAAGATTTATTATATTATAAATGGAATTAGTCTATCACTTAATGTAAGTGAGGATAAAATCTTAGATAAGATAAAGTCTTTAAATGAAGAATTGAAGTTAAAGGATAAAGAAATTCTATCCCTTAAAAAGCAATTAGCTTTAAGTAGAATTGAGAAAATTATACAAGAGGCAGAAATAGTAGGTGAAGCCAGGGTATTTATAAAAGAAGAGGATATGAACATAGAAGATATGGTTAATCTTGTGGATTTATACAGGGATAAGGTTGCAAACGGGTTGATTCTTCTTATTTCCAGGGCTTCTGATGAAAAGGTTAATATTGTTTGTGGAGTGGGAAAATCTTTAGTTCCAAAAATTAAGGCAAGAGATTTGACGAAAAAAGTAGCACAGATTCTTGGAGGCGGTGGCGGTGGAAGAGATGATTTTGCTCAGGCGGGTGGAAAAAATCCTGATAAGATAAAAGAAGCTATTGATTTTGCGAAAAATTTTGTTTTAACTTCTATTGGATGAAGATTTTTTAAGTCAAGAAAATTTATATACTTCCGATAACAATAAAAAAGTTTTATTCAGGAGAGAAGTATGCCTGAACCTGAAGAAGTCCAAGTTGAGGAAGAGGGTGTAGCTGCACCGGAGGAACAACCTAAGCCGTCGTTTTCTATTGGAAAATTGATAGAGTGGCTTCTTTCGAATATTATTCCTGTAATTATTGCTGTGGTACTTTCTACAATTGTGGCTTTTTTGATGATAAGAAGTATGCTTGCAAAGAAAAGTGAGGAAGTTTATAAAACTGTCAAACTTGCTCCAAAACCTGCTCCACTTGCAATATTTAAGCTTGAAGAGTTCAGAATAAATACGGCTGATATTGATGAATCGCATTTTGTAAGGCTTAGGATAAACTTAGCTTACGATAACAAAAATAAAAAACTTGCCACGGAACTTGCCCAGAGGATAGAACAGATCAGAGATATAATTATAAGGGTGTTGAACTCAAAAGAGAAACAGGATATTGATGAACCGATTGAAAAAGAAAAATTGAAAGAAGAAATTAAAAAACAAATAAACAATATCTTGACATCTGGAGAAATTGAAGATATATATTATGATGAGTTTGTAATTTCATAAATTTTAAATGAGAGATATTTTATGACAGAGATTCTCTCTCAAGAGGAAATTGATGCATTATTAACAGCAGTTTCAAGCGGGGAGACTCTTCCGGCTGCCGAAGTTCCACAGAAACCGGCTGCCGGAGTAAAAAGAGAAAAGAAAAGGGTTAAAGTTTACGATTTTAGAAGACCTGATAAGTTTTCTAAAGATCAGATAAGAACTTTGCAGATGATGCATGAAACTTTTGCCCGTTTGACAACAACTTCGCTTTCTGCACAGTTGAGAACTCTTGTTCATGTTCATGTAGTTTCCGTAGATCAGCTTACATATGAGGAATTTATAAGGTCTATTCCTTCTCCAACGACACTTGGTATAATCAATATGGATCCACTTAAGGGTAGTTCAGTTATTGAACTTGATCCAAGTATAACTTTTGCAATAATAGATAGACTTTTCGGTGGGAAGGGAGAATCCTTAAAAACAAACCGTGAACTCACAGATATTGAACTTTCAGTTATAGAAGGTATTATTGTGAGGCTTCTGGGAAACCTGAGAGAATCCTGGACAAATGTTATAGACTTAAGGCCAAGACTTGGTAATATTGAAACTAATCCTCAGTTTGCACAGATTGTTCCACCAAACAGCATGGTGGTTTTGACGACTTTTGACACAAAGGTTGGTGATGTTGAGGGAATGATGAATTTCTGTATCCCCTACATTACAATTGAGCCAATTATAAATAAACTTTCCGCGCAGTACTGGTATTCAAGTATTAGAAAAGGTATTACTACAGAAAATCTTGAATTAATAAAAGAGCAGATTGAAGATATACCTATTAAGATTATTGCAAAGCTTGGGGAAACAGAATTGAAATTCAGTGAGGTTCTTCAGATAAAGGAAGGTGATATTATAAGGCTTGATAACTCTGCAAACTCTCTTGCTGAGGTTATTATTGGAAAAAGTGTAAAATTCAGGGGTAAACCAGGAATTGTTGGCAAGAGAAGAGCTATACAGGTTCAGGAGGTAGTTTCTACAATTACTGAAGATATGCTTCAGGATATACTTATGGGAGAACAGGAATAAATTTTCTAAAATTGAAGTCTTTATATCCGATAAGGTAAAGTAGTAGTTATTTTTTTTATTTTTGGGAGGCAATTATGAGTGATGGCACTCTTTCCCAGGAGGAAATTAACGCATTATTACAGGACAGCGATGAATTGATTACTGAAACTCTTGGTAATGCTTCTATGGCCGGATTTGGTGGAGGAAGGACTGTTTCTGTGGAAACTCTCACAGATAGTGAAAAAGCAAATTTAGGTGAAATATTAAGAGATATAGGGCAGGCGCATGCGAATGAAATTTCTACTCTTACAAATTTAACGTGTACCTTTGGTTCACCTTTTGTTGATGTGGTAAGTCTTGATGTTCTTAAGAAAGATTTCAAAGGGAAAAATCTTGTTGCAAAAGTATCACTGGCAGGTGGAGTAAATGGTGAATGGACATTTGTTATACCTGAAAAAAGTGTTTTAGCCATTGGGAATATTATCATTGCACAGGAAGATAATACAGAGGTTACAGATCTTGTAAAGAATCAGTTCGCAATGGTTATAGATCACCTTGTAACTTCAATGGTTTTCCGCCTTTCGGAAAAGCTTGAAAAACAGGTAACTCCAAGCAATCCAGTTATAGATTACATAGAAGATTCTTCTGCTCTGACATTTACTGGTGGTCAGAATTTTGTAAGATTAAGTAACGTTTTTAATCTTCAGGGCAAAGGGAATTTAAAATTCTTTTCTGTAATTTCTGTTTCGATGGCAAGAAGTATTTCAAGCACCTATAATATGGTTAAGTCAGCAAAAACCGCTCAATTTTCAGGACCTGCAGTTCAGCCTACGGGTGTACCAGTGAAACCAGTTGCCTTTGAACCTTTACAGATGGGAATGGCTTCAGAGGGAATGGGTAATATTGCACTACTTTTAGATGTGCCAATGAAGGTTACAGTTGAGCTTGGACGAACAGAGAAACCAATCAAAGAAATTCTTGGACTTGGAGAAGGTTCAATTATTGAATTAAATAAACTTGCAGGTGAACCTGTAGATATACTTGTCAATGATAAACTACTTGCTCAGGGTGAAGTTGTTGTCATTGATGAAAACTTCGCGGTAAGAGTGACTAAAATTGTAACACCTATGGAAAGAATATTCGAAGCAAGTGAAGGTAAAATCTAACTCCTATGTATCGCACTATTTATGGGCCTGTTCCGTCAAGACGTCTTGGTATCTCTTTAGGTGTTGATATTATTCCTTATAAAATTTGTTCGTTTAACTGTATATACTGTGAGTGTGGGAAAAACACTCAACTTACAGTAGAAAGAAAGGATTTTATTCCAGTTGAAGTTGTAATTGAAGAAATAAACGATTATTTGTCTAAAAATCCTTATCCTGATTTTATTACAGTTTCAGGTTCAGGGGAACCCACTCTTCATTTGAAGTTAGGTGAACTTCTTAAAACACTAAAGAAACTTCATCCAGATGTTAAAATTGCTGTTCTTACAAACTCAAGTCTCATCCATTTGAAAGAAGTTAGAGAAGAACTGTATTTTTCAGATGTTATCCTTCCCTCACTTGATGCGGCGCTCGAAAGCTCTTTTAAGTTGATAAACAGGCCACACAGTTCAATAAAACTTGAAGAGATTATAAAAGGACTTATAGAACTTAGAAAGGAAATTAAAAGTGTATCAATTGACAGGCAGATATGGCTTGAAATTTTTATAGTAGAAGGCATAAATACAGATGATGAGAATATTTCCGCATTAAAGAAGGCCTGTATTGATATTAATCCCGACAGAATTCAATTAAATACCCTTGATAGGCCTGGTGCTGAAAGCTGGGTTAAGCCTGTAAGCAAAAGCACTCTGGAGATGATTAAGCAGAAACTTGACTTACCAAATGTTGAGATAATTTCGAAGTTCAAACACCGTGATGAAATAAAACATTACAGAGTGGATGTTGAAAGCGCTATTCTTGAACTTGTGGAAAGAAGACCTTCTACATTATTTGATATTTCTGAGATTTTGGGAATTCCTGTGGAAGAAGCAAGAAAGTATATGGAGATTCTTGAACATGAGAAAAGGATCTATCCAAAAATTGTTTACGGTGAGAATGGAAACAGTATTTTTTATCTTTTAAACAGAGAGAAAAAGTTTTCATAAGAGTTTTTCTATTCTACTGAGTTGCTCATTTTTTAGCACCAGCACATCGCTCATATTAGAAATATAAAGTTCACTATTACTTTCATTAATGACTATAGAGTTTTTAAGATTGTTATAAATTACTTTTCCCTTAATCAGATTGTTATTTTCGTCCGAATTGAATATTTTAAATAGATCTCTAATTTTTTCTATTATACCTGCCTCACTTTCAATGTTGGTAGCAACAACACCTTCTGATAGAATTTTTGTCTTTATTTCCAGACTTTTTATATTACCAATAATTTTGTTCCATTCTTCAAGATAAAATGTTTTTTTATTCCACATTTCTTCACATTCGAAGTATATTTCACTGCTTTCTTTTTCTCTACAGAAAATTTCTTTCAATTTCAAAGCGTGAAAATAAAATACTTCACAAAAATTCAACAGATTTTTATTCTTTTTTTGCGGGTCAATAATTTTTAAAATATCTTTTACAAGGTAAAAACTTTCTTTTTCATTTTTTTCTATAATGTCAGCTATCTCAAGAAATGAATTTTTTATTTCATTTTTAAATGAAAAAAAGATAACAGGTAGTGTGTAATTTGAGTGGCTGGATAATATTTTTTTTATTGTTTTGAAAAAGTTTTCAATTTTTTCAATTATAATGTTCCCTTTAAGAAATATTACCTTTGTTTCATTTGTGCATGATGTTATAAAAGATGAAATGAGAAAAAGCTTCTCAAAGAGGTTAAGTTCTTCTTTGATAAAAAGTATTTCTCTTACATACGGTGGGTAATCAAAGGTGCTTTTTTCTATATTTTCAACGACTAAAAAGTTAGTTTCTGGATTTATTGTGGTTATTGTATCGATAGCCCTCTCCAAATGTGTAATACCGAATTTATTGAAATTTTCTAAAGGAATGGGGTTAGAATAAATTGGGAAAAAATCCAGTGGTTTTGAAAGATCAAAAACAAAAAGCATGCTAACTCTCTAAAAATTTTTTTATTAAATCCTCAATTTCTTCTAAGTTTTCTGGCTTCACAAATATAATATTCGGAATTTTTTTAAACCATGTTATCTGTCTTTTTGCATAGTGCCTTGTTTCTTTTTTGATGAGTTCTTTCATTTCTTCAAAGCTTAGTTTTCCATTAAGATACTCCTTTACCTGTCTGTACCCTATACTACCTAAAGCGTAAGCATCAGAACCAAACTTTTTTATAATATCCCTGGTTTCTTCAATAAGCCCTTTTTTTAACATTTCTTCAACCCGATTATTTATTCTTTCGTAAAGTTTTTTTCTATCCACATCAATATAAAGTATAAGCCATTTGAAAGGTATTTTTTGATTATTTTGCTGTAATTGTGAAATTGGTTTACCTGTAAGCTGGTAAACCTCTAAGGCTCTTATTATCCTTCTTCTATCATTTGATGAAATTTTAGATGCACTTACAGGGTCAACTTTTTTTAACTCTTCATAGAGGTATGATATTCCCTTCTGTGATATTGTTTCTTCAAGTTTTTTCCTTATACTTTCGTTCCTTGGTGGGGCAGAAAATAGGCCAAAATACAGGGAATTAAAATACATTCCTGTTCCACCCACAAGAAATGGAACCTTGTTTCTTGACTGTATGTCTAAAATAGCTTTTTCCGCAAGGTTTTTATAAATTCCCACATCTATTTGAAAATCAGGCTCAAAAACATCAATAAGATGGTGTTTTATAGATACAAGGACTTCGGGTTCGGGTTTGGCTGAACCAATGTTTAAATATTTAAAGATTTGGACAGAATCACAGGAGACTATTTCACCATTATATTTTCTGGCAAAAAAAAAGCCAACGCACTCTTACCTGAAGCCGTTGGCCCTAATATAGCAACAACCTTACTATCAATATTCATTTTTCCTGCCCTGGTTGTTCTAAAATATACTTTGTTTTTCCAGAGAGGACATCTCTTATAGATAAAATAGTTACCTTTTCTTTTGAATGATTTGAGAGGGGAATTTCTAAAAGATCTTCATTCTTCTGAGATAAAAGTCTTGCATATTTACACATTGCAACAGTAGCCTCATATTTGTTGCCTTTAAAACTCAAAATTTTCTCAATGAAAGGATCCATAATCTATCCCTCCCGCGGAAGTAAAATTCACCTTAAAGATTATAGCTAAATTGAAAAAAATAGTCAAATTTTCGAATTGCTTCATAATAAATCTACTCGTTTAAAACCTACAAACTATGTTAATTTCAAGTAGATTTTGTTTTGAGGCAATGAAGCCAATTTCAAGTAGATTATTATTTGACGCAACAGGGTTATTGAAGAGACATTTTTAACCATTCGTCAGGTGAAAGAAATCTTATATTTCCATCTGTTAGTTTTGCTTTAAAACCCCTTGTGAATTTTTTAAACATATTAACCTCTACTTTCATTTTGCCATTTGAATGCACAAGAAGTATTGAATTTTCAGGAATAAACTTTTGTCCAATCCAAAAATTTACTCCCAGAGGAATAAGGTTAAGTTTAGCAAGGACATTTAAATTTTCTTTTTTATACTTTAATCCTGGAAATCTAAAAAAACAGGATGGAACAATACCATTTTTAATCATCATAAGTTCGGTATTTGTTATCTCTGTTATTAACTTTTCTTCTGAAAATTCATCTTTTATAATATGATGATGATATGTATGATTCCCTGCAAGAAAATTCAAATTATTTGTCTTTAACCACATTAGATCGTCTTTGTGGATTTCTATCCACTTACCGGAAAAGAAAATTATAAAAGGGATACTAAAGGATGAAACCCTCTCAATATCTTTAATTGTAATGTAAAAATCATAATCCATTTTGTTTGTAGACGGGCAGAGATCTGTCGTAAGAAGAATGCGAAAGTGGTTTGTTATCTTCTCATTTTTTTTAACTTCTGCAATAGTATTTTGGTTGGAAAGAAAATGGGTTTTTACTTTCCAGTAGAGGGAATTTGTAAAATCTTTTTTGTCAAGCAAAATATAGTTAGTCTTTTTAATCAGAGATGTATTTAGCTTTTCAGGGTCAAGACATAAATAAAATTCCTCTTCGTCATAAAAGGTCATTTCTCTTATAATTATCAACTTTTTTTCATTCATTAAGACATATTTTTCAACAAATCTGTATGACTTTAGTTCATTAAGATTTGCATTTAAACAGAATATAGTATTTGAAAAGGAAATGAAAAGAAAAACTAAAAGGATTAACATAAGCACTCCTTATAAAACTTCTAATCATAACTTGTTGAGCAACTTATTATAAAATACATACTCGATAGGTGCAAAAAATTGTTTTTTAGTGTTAAAATTTTTCAAAAACTGGCAATAAAATTCTTAAGGTTTTATAATAAAAGGTTAAAATCTGGAGGTCTTTATGCCAAGGGTTAGTGGAAAAGCTTCTACTGTTTTATTTTCACCACATATACATGACAGATTCTCCTTGCATTTTGCAATGTGGAATGTAGTTTTAGCATTATTGCCTGCTGGAATAGCGGGTGTCTACTTTTTCGGTATTAATGCATTAAAGATTATTATCATCAGTGTGGTTACTGCACTTTTAACTGAGCTTTTGATGAATTTACTAACAAAAAGTCAGATGACAATTCTGGATGGAAGTGCTATAATTACAGGTTTACTCTTTGCATACAATCTTCCACCTTCTGCTCCATGGTATCTTGTGGTAGCGGGGTCTTTTTTTGCCATAGCTTTTGTGAAGTGGGCTTTCGGTGGTCTGGGTTATAACTTTATGAACCCAGCTTTAGGTGGGAGAATATTTGTGCTTACAGCATGGTCTGGTATTATGGTTGGCCACTGGTCAAAGACAGTTCCAGATCTTATGAAATCAGGTCTTTCATTTCTTGAAGCTTCAAAGGCTGTAATTTTACCTGATGCCATAACAACAGCAAGCCCGCTTACTTTACTTAAGACTACAGGATTAGAAGCAGCTTCAAGCTTCAATTACTGGCAGTTATTCTGGGGAAATATTCCTGGATGTATTGGTGAAACAAGTAAATTGGCTATTCTTGTCGGTGGAATATATCTGCTTGCCCTGAAAATAATAAACTGGGAAATTCCTGTAATTTACATTTCAACAGTGTTCATTCTAAGCTGGCTTTTCGGTGGACTTCCATTTGGTAAAGGCTTGTTTGCAGGTGACCCCTTCTATCATATTCTCTCAGGTGGTCTTTTTCTCGGGGCATTCTTTATGGCTACAGATTATGTGACATCACCCATTACTTTCAGGGGAAGGGTATTATTTGCAGTAATGCTTGGGATACTCACAGTAATAATAAGGCTCTGGGGGGGATATCCAGAGGGTGTGAGCTATGCAATAGTAATTATGAATATATTTGTGCCTTTAATTGACAGGTATATTACTAACCCGATTTATGGAAAAGCAAGGTAGTGGAGGAATTAATATGAAGAGGTATTTTAAAATTGTTTATCCTATAGTTTTGATAGCTGTAGCAATGGGGTTTTTACTGAGTATAACATATCAATCCCTGGAAAAAAGGCTTCTTCAGGCAGCTGAGATGGAAGAAAACCTTACATTAAAAAGTCTTTTTCCTTATGCAGGTACTTTTGAAAAGAAGGAAATAGAAAATACATTATACTATGAGGCAAAGGATAGCGAGGGGAAAACTATTGGGTATATATTCAAAACATCGAATAAGGGATACGGTGGCCCTGTGGAAGCAATGGTTGCTATAACAAATGGATTTGTGGCAACCATCAAAATTCTATCTGCTGCTAAAGAGACACCAGGACTTGGCACAAAGGCAACAAAGGAGGAGTGGCTTTCCCAGTTTTTTGGTAAAACATATAAGGATATTCCGCAGACAAAGCCAGAATTTAAGGAAAAAAGACTTGATGCAGTATCAGGTGCTACATTGACATCCCTTGCTGTTGCAAGGGACATTTCTGATGCCTTTAAGATATACAAAAAGCTTGGCTATATAGTTGAAGAAGTAGATTTAGATTCGCAAACTCATGCTACAGAAAATACAAACTCTGGAGGTGGAAAATGAAAATCAACTGGGGTGAACTGACAAAGGGAATCATAAGGGAAAATCCCATATTTGTTGTTGTTCTTGGTCTATGTCCTACACTTGCGATTTCAACTCAAACCATAAATGGTATAGGCATGGGTATAGCTGTAATCTTTGTGCTTGCCTGCTCTAACTTTCTTATTTCAATCTTAAGAAACTGGATACCAAATGAGGTAAGAATTCCAGCTTACATTTCCATCATTGCGACATTTGTTACAATTGTATCCTTGTTAATGCAGGCATTTACTCCTGATTTAAACAGGGCTTTAGGTATTTTTATACCTTTGATAGTAGTAAACTGTATAATTCTTGGAAGAGCAGAGGCTTTTGCTTCAAAAAATGATCCATTCCATTCCATACTTGATGGAGTAGGCATGGGACTTGGTTACACTTTAGCTGTTACAACCATTGCTTTAATCAGAGAGGTGATTGGCAGTGGAACTATAACCTTGCAGCTTGCTGGGGTTGGTCCTGTGATAGATTTAAGAAAATACATTTCTGATCCTGCTGTGGTATTCATTCTTCCACCAGGTGGATTTATAGTGCTTGGGACTCTTCTTGCTTTTTTCCAGTATATAAAAAACAAAAAGGCAGCAAAAAAGAAATAAGGAGTTAAATTATGGATGTGAATAAGATTTTTACACTAATTGTAAGTGCAATATTTATAAATAACTTTATATTTTCAAGGTTCTTAGGACTGTGTCCTTTTTTTGGGGTTTCGAAGCGACTTGATTCAGCAATAGGAATGGGTTTTGCTGTTACATTTGTGCTGGTAATGTCAACAATAGTTATTTATCCTGTAAACTATTACCTGCTTGTCCCATTCCATCTTGACAGATTTCTTCAGATAATAGTATTCATTTTCGTTATTGCTGCGTTTGTTCAGCTTGTTGAACTTGCACTAAAAAAGCTTATTCCATCCCTTTATCATATGCTCGGAATATATTTACCGCTTATCACCACAAACTGTGCGATACTCGGAACAGCTTTTATTGTGGTTTACGAAAAGTATACATTCTTAGAAAGTGTTATTTTTGCTTTTTCTGCAGGGCTTGGATTTACACTTGCTCTTGTTATGATGGCCGGGGTAAGAGAGAAGTTGCAGAGAGCAAAGGTTCCTAAGGCTTTTAAAGACCTGCCAGTTGCCTTTATTTCAGCAGCATTAATGTCGCTTGCAATGTTTGGATTTATTGGACTTGTAAAATGAAAGGATGTAAAAAGTTTCTTATAGTATTGCTTTTGATAATTTCGGGTTGTGGATGTGAGAAAAAGGAAGATGAGAATACTGGAGGTATTGGTCCAGACGATATAGTTATTCTCAGTGAAAATCAGCTTTCTAACTTTATCAAAGCTCTTCCTGAAATACTCAAATTCGCTTCAGATTATCAAAAGACACTTACAGAAAAAGAAAGAAAAAGTCCTGATGCAAACAAAAAATATTTCCAGACAATAAGAAACAGTTCAAGAATGAAAAAGGTTGCCACAGATTGTGGCTTTAAATCAGTTGATGAACTACTTGCGGTATATAAAAATGTGGTACTTTCTTATGTAAGCATCAAAACCGAACTTAAAAATTTTGAAAAGGATATAACCTACCTTTCAAATGCAATATTAAGTAATGAACTGATAATAAAAAAGGGGTTTGAGAGCAAGAAAATTAACGAGCTCGAATACAAAGAGAAATTGAAATGGGTAAATATTGACAAAATCAGGTTTTCAAATATAATCATTGTGAAAAAATTTGAGGGAGAACTTGATAGAATTGCATCCAATTATAATGAGCAAACAGACTAAAATATCTATGCTTTTTTATTCCATTTTATCAGGGTTAATTTGTTTTTTTACTGGTTTCATTCTTTCCCCATTTTTTTCCAGGGAAGTTGTTGATTTTACGAAAAATTTTTATTCATCCATTCCCTTTAATGCGTTAAGTATTTTTCTAAATAACCTTTCCATAGCCATTTTTATGATTGCTGGTGGAATAGTTTATGGAATTCCTACTTTAATTTTTGGTGTTCAAAATTTCTTTGTTCTTGGTGTCCTGAGCAGATACTTCATTGAAAAGATGGGTTTAAATTTCTATCTTCTTTCATTGCTTCCCCATGGAGTAATAGAAATTCCAGCAATGATAATTTCATTTTACTATGGAATAAAGGTATGTTATCTAAGGCTAGTAAACACTCCGCCACCTGAAACATCCAGAATAATTAGGAAAGCTGTCTTTAATATAACTCCTCTATTCTTTTTTGCTGCAATAGTAGAGGTGTATATAACGCCTGTTATATTGACATATTTTAATTTCGTTTTAAAATTTTAATAGGAAAAAGTATGAAAGAGAAAGAAAAAATAGTAAATGAATTAAATTGTATTCTTAAAGAACTTGAAGCGATTCATTTGAAAAGAGATATAGAAAAGAAATTTAACAAATATAAAACCAAATTAAAAAATCTTTGTGAAGAAACTTCAGAACTAATTTTTGAACTTAACAAAAGCCTTAAGGAAAGGGAAGATTTAGAAAAAAAGCTTCAAGAACAGTACAAAATGTTTGAATCTGTAATTAAGAAGCTAAATGTGGCAATATTTATATTCGATGTTGTGAATGGAAAGTTTGTCTTTGAATATCTAAATCCAGCTCATGAAATGCTTACAGGTTTTAAAACAGATGAAGTAAAAGGAAAAACGCCTTATGAATTTTTACCCCCGGATGTTGCCATTCAGGTTGAAAGTAACTACAGAAGGTGTGTAGAAGAAAAGAAAGCTATAGAGTATGAAGAAAAGCTTATACTCAAAGGGAAAGAAACTTTTTGGTTTACAAGGCTTATTCCGCTTATTAATGAGAATGGAGAGGTTTTTAAAATTATAGGTTCTTCAATAAATATTAATGAATGGAAAGCAGCTATAAATGAACTAAATGAAAAAAATCTTTTGCTTGAAAAAATCTTTGAAGTGTTGCCCATTCCTGTTTTTTACATTGATAGTAAAAAAGAACTATTAAAGATCAATAGTGCATTCCAAAAGGTCTTTAATATACCGAAGAGTTTTGTTTTGCTGGATTTAAAAAAGGTTTTTCCGGAAAAGATAGTAAAAATTTTAGAAGAAAAAGAAATTGAAAATTCAGATGTTCCACTCGAATTTGAAATTAAATTTACTCCAGAAAATGAACCTGAAGAAAAACATTTATTCTTCAGGATTAGCAAAATAAAAGAAAAAGAGTTAACGGTTTGCAGTGTATTAGATATAACTACTCAAAAAAAGTACCAGAATTTTTTAGAAAAACTTGCTTTAAAAGATGAGTTAACAGATCTTTATAACAGAAGAGGGCTAAAAGAGTTTGTGGATAGAGAGTGGAGAAATGCTATCAGGTATAAACAACCTATTTCAATTCTTATGATAGACATTGACAATTTTAAATCTTACAATGATACCTACGGACATAAAATGGGGGATATATGTTTAAAAAGTGTAAGTGAAGCAATTAAGAAAAATATTCTAAGACCTATGGATATAGTTGCAAGATATGGAGGAGAAGAGTTTATTGTAATACTTCCAAACACACCATTTGAAGGGGCATTGACTGTGGCAGAAAGAATAAGAAATGCGATAGAAAAATTAAATATTCAACATATAAAATCACCTTTGGGAAAAATAACTGTATCAATAGGTGTTTCAACAAGTGTTCCTGAGAAACTTGAAAATTTTGAAACTCTCCTTGAAGAAGCTGACAAAAATATGTATACTGCAAAAAAGAAGGGCAAAAACAGAGTAGAAGGGTACAAGATTATCTTTAACTAAAGAGAAAGATTACCACTTTTCCTGGTGCACCTTATCGGAAATATACACTAAGTTAGGTTTCTTTTTCTCAGCGGGATATCCAAGAACCACAAGCGAAAAAGGTATAACATTTTCGGGAATATTCAACAATTCTCTGAGTAACTCCATTCTTTCTTTTTTAGGATAAAGACCAACCCATACACTTCCAAGACCAAGGGTTGTTGCTTCGATGAGCATATTTTCTGTTGCTGCTGCACAGTCCTGTGGTAAAAATTCTGGTTCTTTCATTCCTTCCGGAATACCACAAACAAGTATAGCACAGGGAGCCTCTCTACACATATTTGCATAACCATGCCTTTCAGCTATTTCATCCAGCACCTTTCTTTCTCTAATAACTACAAATGCCCATGGCTTTGATCCCCAGGAGCTTGGTGCTGCCATACCGGCCATAAGAATTTTTTTAATGAACTTCTGGGGAAGGAGCTTTGACTTGTAAGAACGTATGCTTTTGCGTTTAAAAATGGCATTCATAAAACTAACCCCAGGCTACTTAAAGTTCTCTAAAAGCAAATACACTCCACTCAAAACAACAAGAATTCCACAAACTATCCTGAGTATTTTAACTCCCCTGGACCTTCCTGTCCAGTTTAAGTAACTCTGCACCCAGTTTACAAAAGTCCCGGCAATTACGATTATAGCAATGTGTCCAATGGCAAAAGCAGAAAGTAAAAAAGTGGCATACATAAAACTCCTCTGTGCCGTTTGAAACACAACAAGAAGTGGCGGCATCATAAAACCAAATGTGCAGGGGCCTAAAGCAAGCCCGAATATCAGTCCTAAAACAAAAGCTCCTATTGTCCCCTTTCCCTTCATATCTGGACTTATGGCCTTGAATTGTGGAATTGGAATTATATCCATAAGCCATATACCAACAAGCACAAAAACTATCGCTACAATTATCCTGCCGATCTTTCCAATGT
>Ga0078972_1000793_pt4 | contig 50724 bp, 52 predicted proteins | sample YelNatPaOPGAMG01_FD_67568 | JGI IMG/M metagenome (GOLD analysis project Ga0078972, IMG submission 67568) | Hot spring thermophilic microbial communities from Obsidian Pool, Yellowstone National Park, USA - OP-RAMG-01 (SPADES assembly) (version 2) | ecosystem: Environmental > Aquatic > Thermal...
GACCGTTTGCCGCTCTAAAAAGCGCGTTCCAGTTAATCCCATAGCTTGATGAATCGTTTAAATCAACCTCAACAATTTTTACTTCCAATAACACTTGAGAGCTGTAGTGCGATTTTAAATTTTGTATATATTTTGATATTAAGTTTAAATTTTCTTCTTTGTCTCTTATCAACAAAAGACCAATTGACGGATCAAGCGAGTACTTGCCTTGTTTTGAAAGCATTGCTTTAAGTGTGTTTTCTATCTGAGCATAAATGTCTGTTGAAGATGTGCCTATTGAGTCCGTGATTTTAAATTCTCCAGTTAGTGGTGTTGAAGTAGACCCGCCTGTTGCACTTGCTGCAGATTGACTTGCACTACCTAGCACATCCCCACCAACACTTATACTTGCCTGTTTTTTTGAGGCTATAAAGTTTAAATAAAACATCTTTGTGCCAAATTCTTTTACATAAAGCGTCTTGCCTTTTATTTCGTAAACCAAATTTAAAGACTGTGATAGTGCATCAAGCGCTTCTTTGATGGGAGTATGCTTAAACGACACAGTAACAAGGGGCACATAGTAAATTTGCTGCTGATTTTGCTCATTTTGAGTTTGTGGAGATTGTTGCATGTTAGGCACTTGCGCTTGAGGAGGTTTTGCAGTGTTAGGTACTTGTGTAGTTTGCGCTGATGGGTTAGGGTTTTGAGGCAAAGCGGGGTTTAGGCCAACAAATTGAGGAGAGTAGGAAGCGCCTGGGTTAGAGCTGTAGGGTAAATTTTGATTATAAGGGTTGTAGGGATTATAGGGAGGCTGGTAGTATGGCTCTTTCTGCAAAACAGGTGTCTTTGGCTTTTGTGTAATACTTTCTAAGTTTGAATCGATAACCAAATTAAGCCCTGCAACCTTTGCTATTGTATAGTAAACATCTTTAAAGTCTGCATCTTTTACAATCAAGTTAATATATTGAGTATTAGCTGGCGAAACCTTTTCAAACTGAGGCTCATATGAAACTATGTTTGGCTGTGGCGCAGAAACACTCTGTGTCTCTGATTTGATACTAAAATCGTTTTTTGCAATCTCATTGCTAGTAGCACACGAAGTCAACAAAAAACACAAAAATATATACTTAAGGTATTTTGACATAAAGTGTTTGCCTCCCTATAGGTGTTTGCAAGATAACATAATCACTGCCAATTTTCAAGACCTTGAAATTTTCACCACTATCGCCGCTTCTATAAAACCTGCCATCCAAAAAACAAAAATAGCCCGATTTGTCCTTTGATATGATTGTAAGCTGTGGCATATTAAACCCTTCAGTAGCGTTATTTTGAACTAAAGCGCTTTTATTAACAAGAAATACCTCTTTAGGCTCGATATTAATTTGCTTTGCAGATGTTATGCTTTTAATGTTTAAATTTTCAATATCACTTAAGTTCTGCGGTATAGAAATATTGTATGGTTTTTGCTTAATAGGCCAAGATATACCAAGCAGTATAATTAAAAAAGGCACATAAATGATAACGTAGTTTGATTTCATAATCCCAACTTGATCCCATCAATTGTGCAATTTAGTGTGTTGTTTGCAGATTGAATTTTTGCATCTTTTACTACAACTATACCAGAACCATAAAGGCTATTTATTTGATTAATAAGCTCTTTTAAACTACTGCTTGAAAGACTTATCTTAAAATTTGTTTTAACATTGGTATTGATGTTGCGAACTATTGACTCATCTTTTTTTAAAATACTTAATTTTTCCTTTATGGTGCTAACTTTAGCATTATAAGACAACAGCGCAGTTTGAGCTTGCTTTAGCATATTTAGTTTAGCTACAGTATACCTGTAAAATGCGATAGAAAAAGCTGCAAAAATTGATACGATTAACACAATGAATAAGCCCTTTTTAAAATGATACATTTTTGCCCTCAAGGTTTACATCAAACAATAGTTTACCGTCTAAATAGTAAAAATTAGACAAACCAATATTATAATTTTTTGATACTTCTCTTAAAAAGGTGTTAAACTCGCTTTTTGTTTTATCTAAAGTGCCAAAGATAACACCTTTTATATTAACAGAGTATTCACTATCAAATGTCTGGTTTGATATGGTATGCGTTTGGTTTAATGTGGCATTTTGTGTATTTGGGAATTTGCTGTTTGTAAAACTTGCTTCTATAAAATACAAATTTGGCAGTTTGTATGTGGAAAGGTCAGCCAAAATGTAGCTTAATTTTGGTGTTTTTGAGAGCTTTGCGTATAAATTTATACTATTTTGAAGGTTTGTTGCATTTACATTTGTGTTAATAGAGCCAATATTTTGCTGAAAATCAGCCAAAGCGATATTGAGCTTTTCTGTTAAACCTAAAATCTTAAAATAGTTAATAAAACCTGCAAACATTACAAACAAGCCCAAAACAAACACAATGCCTGCAAGCTTTATAGCGTTTCTTGAGTGTTTAAATAATAGATAATTATCTTGATGTTTAGGTGTTAAAAAATTTATATCGTTTTTATAAAGCAACCCCAATAATTCAATGTAATCTAAAACCTGATCCTGTGGCACATTGCCAATTTTAAAAGCGGGGGTTACAACTTCAATGTTAGCCTCATTTAAGATATCTTGAAGCTCGCGCGAGCCCAAAAAATATATGTTTTTTATTTTGTGTTGAGCTAAAATGCTTTGCGTAAATTGAATAAGCTCTTGAGCTTCAACGCCAAAGCCTTCTTTGCGTATAGTTTTTGCATTTAGCAGTCTATCGTCATCAAACGCAATTGTTTTTATAAGCTCATCCTTTTCTATAATTACTAAAGCTGGCAAATTATCGGGTAAGTTAGCGCAAAACAAATTTTTAACTGCAATTTCTGTTGGCACGCACTGTTCTATTGTGCAGTTTAGGTTATCTAAAAAATCAAAACTGCCCTTGTCTGTCGCTACATAGTAATAGGTAGCTTTTGTTTTATCAACTTGCTTTAATTTTTTAAAACTTACTTCAAAATCCCCACCAAAAATCCCAAAATTGTTAACTACATTTTTTATAGCTGTATAGGTTGCAAGTTTTGATAGGCTGACAAAATCTCCCACATCTACATATAAGTTGGATTCAAAAGACACACTTATTACATCTTTTTCGCTAATAACTTGCGCTACAGTTTCTGTATCAGTTTCTTTAATATCTAATATCTCAAAAGAGGGTTTGTTTTTATAAGAAATAATCTTAGCGCCTTTTTTTGAGCAATATAAGAATTTTCTCATTTAAAACCCAAACCTCAGTTTAATATTCAAGCTTTGTAAAGCTTCCTTAACGATAGCAAAATTTATTCTATTTGTATTGAGCGAGTATGCTATAAAAAGCGCCCTAGAGCAAATTGTATTAATTAGTCTTGGTATGCCGTTTGAGCTTTTGACAATGGTTTTTAGTGCTACATTTGTAAAAGACAAATCGCCTTTTTGAACTTTTGATAATCTAAACAACACATAATGCAAAGCTTCATTGGTAGATAGCTGATCTAATAACTCGTAAACACTTATACGCTGTCTTAATTGGCGCAAAGCATAGCTTGAGAGTTTTTTATCAAGCTCGGGCTGACCCACAAGCAAAATTTGCATCAATTTAGTTTTTGTGGTTTCTATATTTGATAGCAGCCTTAGCTGCTCAAGCGTCTCGTTTGGCAAGTCCTGCGCTTCATCAATAATGATAGCCAATCTCTTTTGCTTGTAAGAAAGCTCTAAAAGGTAGTCTTGAAACCGCCTCAAAAGTACCTCAAGGTTAAGGTCATTATCAACCTTAACACCCAAATCAGCCAAAATTGCCAAAACAAGCTCTCTTGGCTGCAAAATTGGTGAAATTAGCACTGCCGTTTCAAAATCTCTAAGGTGATTTTCAAGCAGCATCCTAACAAGCATTGTTTTGCCACAGCCTACTTCGCCCACTACCGCTGCAAAAGCTTCGCTTGAGTTAAAAAAATATTTTAATACTTCCAATACCTGCGTGTGAGACTTGCTTGGGAAGTAAAAATCTAAATCAGGCGTAAGCCTAAATGGATCATCGCTTAACTTAAAAAAATCAAGCACCTCTTGATTCACCTAATCGCTCCCATCTTCGACACGAGTTGATATACAGGTACAATTAAAGCAAGCACTATGATAAAAAAGAATACACCAGCTACAGTCATCACTATTGGCTCTATTGTTTTTTCCATTACTTCAACCATACGATTAACTTTAGTATAGTATGAATTTGCTACATAGCTCATCTGTTTATCAATCTCACCTGTCTTTTCGCCAGCCGATATCATTCTTACTGCAAATGGTTCAAAAATCTTGTTCTTTTTAAACGATTCGCTCAAACCTAGACCGTTTTTTATATTTGTGTTTGTATTTTCAATCGCAAACCTAAATACAAGGTTTTTAAAAGCTGTTTTAATTATATCAAGCGAGTTTGTTATAGATACACCTACTCGCAAAAGCAGCGCTTCATACTCAAAGAAAAAAGCCAAATTACTCGTTAAAATTAAAGCACCAAATATAGGCAACTTGTAAATTATTTTACTCAGCAAAAACCTGCCCTTTTCGTTTATCTTTAAACCTATAATTATTGCGGCAATTAAACCAAAAATAGCAGGAAAAATCCAATAGTAGTGATTTAAAAAAGCTACAGTTTTTATAAGCAAAATTGTAGGCAAAGGCAACTTTAATCCCATTGTGCTGAATACTTTAGTGAGTTTTGGCAAAACATAAAAAAGCCAAAACGCAGCAGCGCCAAACATAGAAACAGTTACAAACAAAGGGTACATAAGGGCACGCTTTGTGTTTGATACAATATCATCAACCTTTTGCAAATGCTGTGCAGCATCCTTTAAAACGCTTGAAAGTGAACCTGTTTCTTCGCCTATTTTCACCAAATGCACAACTACATCTGGAAAAGCTTTATGTTTTTTTAGCGCATCAGAAAAGCTCATACCGTTTCTTATATCAAAAATAACCTCTTCTGTTATAAGCTTAAAGCGCTTGTTTTTGGTATTTAGCGAAAACTCATCTAGTGCTTCAAGCAACGATATACCGCCACCTACCATCAAAGATATATTGTTGCAAAACTCTATAATTTCTTTACGCTTTATTGTTGGCTCAAAAAATGATAGCCTCACAGGTTTTAATTTTACTGGTATTAAGTTATCCCTTTCAATTCTAGATAATAAAGCTTCTTGAGATGGACTTGTCACAATACGCACTATAAGGTTGCCTTCATTGTCTATTAACCAAACTTTATATTTCATCTACCAAATACCCTTGTGACTTCTTCTATATCTGTAATGCCTTCTATTATTTTCTTTTTTGCATCGTCTAAAAGTGTTCTCATACCGCTTTCATATGCTTCTTTCTCAATTTTATAAAGCGGCTCATCCTGCGCAATAAGGTTTCTTATTGTATCGTTTATAGTTAAAATCTGCGAAACAACCGTTCGGCCAGTATAGCCAGTAAAATTGCACTTTGGGCAGCCTTTCTTTTTGTATATTTTAACAGGTTTGTCAATACTTAAAAACTCCATATCGTCCCTTAAAGTTTCGACTTCTTCTTTGCAAAATGGACACAGCTTTCTAACAAGCCTTTGGGCAACTATAGCCACCAATGAGCTTGCAATTAAAAAGCTGTCTGCGCCTAAATCTTTTAATCGTGGTATAATACCTATGCAGTCATTTGCATGAATTGTAGAAAGCACTAAGTGTCCCGTCATAGAAGCCCTAATAGCCATCTGAGCTGTTTTTGAATCACGTATTTCACCAATAAGCATTACATCTGGGTCCTGTCTCATAAAAGACACAATAGCACTTGAAAAGTCATAGCCTGCAAGCTCATTTACCTGTGTTTGACGAGCCATCGGGTATTTGTACTCAATGGGGTCTTCTACAGTCATTATGTTTTTTTCCAAAGCATTTATGCGGCGCAGTGCTGCATAAAGCGTGGTAGTTTTTCCACTGCCTGTTGGTCCGCTTATTAATATTATACCGTATGGTTTGGAAAAAGCTACTTCTAATTTGGCAAGGTCTTTGCTGTCAAAGCCCAAATTTGGCATAGAATACAAACTAGAGCTTGCGCCAAGTATGCGGATAACCACATTTTCGCCGTAAATTGTGCGCACAGTTGAGACTCTCATATCGTAAATTTTACCCAAAAACTCAAAACTTATGCGCCCATCCTGCGGTTTTCTCTGCTCTGATATGTCCATACCTGCCCTTACTTTTATGTTTGAAATAAAACGATTTGTAATGCTAGATGGCATAGAATATACAAGCTGCAAAACGCCGTCAATGCGAAAATGGACATGTAAGCTTTTATCCGTAGGTGTTATATGTATATCGCTTGAGCGCATATTAAGGGCTAGTATAAAAATGGAGCGTGTAAAGTCTTCCATATTGATATCTGTATTAGGGTTTGCTCTAATGGTATTTATAATACGCTCTATATCTTGTTCAATGGGGTGTTCTAATAGGTAGTAGTTGGTTTCAATAGCCTCTTGAATGTCAGTTTGGCTTGCAATGTAAAAACTTGGCTTTAGATTTGTCATTCTTGATATTAAATCAGGCAAGCGCTCATCATCTGGGTTTGCAATTGCGACACTCAAAGCGTTGTCCTTTTTTTCAAAGGCAAATACTTTCTGCTGCCTGCAGAAATTCAAGTTTATAAGCTTCATTGCACTTATATCGGGTTTGATTTCTTTTATATCCATAAATGGCAGATTAAATTGTTTTGATAGGCTCTGAGCAATTTCTCTATCCGTTACAATACCAAGTCTAACTAAAACTTCGCCTAAAAGCTCGCCTGTGGCTTTTTGCTCTTTTAGCGCAAACTTTATATGTTCGTCAGTTATATAGCCGTCATCTTTTAATAACTCACCTAATCGTTTTTTAGCCATAGTAAATCATTGAGTTAATGTATATTGCGCTTGTATTGGCTGACCATTTAAAGTGCAAGATACAACAAAGGTGCAGGATTTGCTGCCACCTTGAGCGTTAATTGACAATAAAACTACATTGCTTGATTGAGACTGAGCAATACAATAACCACTTTGAGTTGCCCAACAACCAGTTGCTCCAGTAGGTGCTACTACTGTAAGTGGATTTTGGCTATATGTACCTGGTGGTGGGGAGAATTGAGAGTTTGATTGAGAATTTGTTTGAGAATTTGAAGTCAGTGTGCAACTTGTTCCACTACAGCTACCAGTATAGCTATAATTAGCGCAAAACTGACCTATAGCGTTTGTAATAGAAAGAGCCTCTACGATATCATCGTAGTTTTGTGACAGCGGGTACTGCTGTGAAGCAAAAACACCGTTTGAGTTTGTAATTGTGTTTGGGCTATCAAGTTTATTGTTTGCACCGCTTGAAATTAAAACAAATACATCGGGAGGAGGGGCTGTTTGGTTTGGGCTGTTTATAGTGCGCACATCAGAAGCGCCCAATGTAGGGTTTTGGCTATAATAGTAGTTTAGCGCATACAAAACAGCACAAAAGTTATTTATGCTGTTTGTGCTTGTAAGGCTCATACTTGTTGCTGTTGCGCCGTTAATCGATATGTTAAGAGGCCTGTTATTTACAGCATAGTAAAATGTATTGCCATATGCGTCCTTTTGCAAACCACCAATGGTTACATAAGGTAAGTAGCCAATATTTTGTGATTGAGATGATGTGCCGTTTGTATTAGAGCTTGCAAGCGGTGCTTTGCCGTTTGCCATAATGTAGCCAATAAGTGCATTGTAGTTTTGATTTAAAAGGCTTTGGTTCTGAGTGTACTTTTGCTGGTTTATAAGCCCGGGCAGTAAGCTAACACCAACACCAATTAATAAACCAATTATAACAAGCACTATAGCAAGCTCAATGAGTGTAAAACCTTTTTTCATAAAATAAATACGCTTCGCGCTTTCTCCTTGCGAAGCGTAAAAAATTGAATAAGTTAGGCATTAATCATACTAGGTATGTGGCTGATCGTTGTAAAAAAAGATAATAGATCCTCCAGTCCAAGATCCGTTTGTAATTGTAGGATTTTTAAAATTTGCACTTGTTAATGGATAAACCCATTGACCATTAACTAGGTTACATCCCATCACTTGTTCGTCTATTGGCAAATTTGCTAGATTAGCACCAGCTGGATAACTTGTCATTTGATGTGGAGTAAATCCTATTTGTGTAGTATAATACCTAACGCTTCCAGTGGTAAAATCATTGCTGTTACCATCAATTTTTGATTTTAAATAATTAATATAGCCCGCCTCAGAGTTATTCCAGTTTCCGCCGCCAGTTGGGTTTATTATAATTGCTGGATAATAGTATGCATTACCTGAAGCATCAGTGTATTGTACAACCTGGAAAGCTATTGATAGGTTAACATCTCCTACAGTATATGGGTTTTTTAAATCCAATATATCGTTAAGTCCTGCATTATACATAGCTGACAATGGAAAAATACCATTTTGATTTTGACTTGGGAACTGCCCTGTCCTATCGTAATATGCCATAGCCGCCGTTTGCGCTTTCTGAACCGGGTTTGTTACAAAGTTTAGCATCCTTGCGTTTTGAATTAAATCCTCACCTTTTAACACTGCCGCAATAATTAAACCAATAACCACCAAAACTATTGCAAGCTCAATTAAAGTAAAGCCTGCATTTTTTGAGCGTTTCATATATACCTCCGTTTAATTTAAAATAGCCCTACTATTATTATCGGAAAAAAACTATAATAGTCAAGTTTTTTTCAAAAAAAAATTTTTTATAAACTTACTAGTTCCATTGAGCTTTTATGTCTAAAACTGGCGTAGTTGACACCATATCACAATTGTCAATTTTTATATAATTTTCACCAACTTCTAAAATAGGTACAATAGACACTCCAATGTGGTTTGGCCTTTTTGGTGAGTGTGTTGCAAAAACCCCATATTGAGTTTTATTTGGGTTATTATGAGGTGGTGTTGCAATCAAGCTAAAATTACTAAACTTGTGAAAATAAAACACTACCATTATAAACTTAAATTCATTTAAGCGAAAAAGACCCTCTTTGTACTCATCAAAAATGTGTATAATACCTTTAGTTTTTTGTCTTTGGCCAATCTCAAAATCTGACTCTACCCATCCTATGGGCTTTACATTGATTACTAAATCTTCAAACATACCTACCTCAAGGTTTTTTTAGTTTATAAACAAAACTAAGTATTTTGGCAACCGCCTCGTAGAGTTCTTGCGGTATTTGGCTATCAATATTTAATTTATACAGCTCTTTTGCAAGTGTTGGCTCTTGCTTTATATAAACATTATGTTCTATGGCGGTTTTTTCAATTATAAAAGCTAAATAACCTTTGCCTTTTGCAACAACTTTTGGTGCGCTATCTTTATCTGAGTCGTATTTTAGAGCTACTGCCTTTTTTATATCATCGTTTTTTGAAGACACCTATACCTCTAAGCGAAAGCGTTATCCAAAAGCCAATATTTTTATTTGCTACATAGGTATTGCCCACCTGTTGAGGCACAGCATTTTGAAAAACATCCATACCAAAACCCCAACAATCACTTGAATAATAAAAACCAGCCCTTTTGCTTGGAAAGTAACTATCAAGTATATCTCTATTTAAGCTAACATAGGTATAGAGCCTTTTAACTGGATAAAAAAATAAGGAATATGTAATACCATTGCTTGTAGTGTTGAAATCAAGGTCTTTTGCTGTGGTGTAGCCAACTGAAAAACCAAAAGTTTTAAAATTAAAGTTTAAGTTGTCAGCTGTGTATGTAAATGTATGCTTTTGCCACTGGTAATAGGCTTGTGAAGAAAAATTAAAAAAAGAAAGTGGCGATATACGAGTCTCTTCGTAAATTGGACCATTTGTATAAACATACTTTGGAGAAATGTAGGCTTCTATAGGATCTAGCGGTTTTATAGGCGCATTTGCAAAATTAGTAAAACGGTACTGTTGCGTTATTTTATTGTAAAAAATTTCTCTATATGAAGCCTCATTTTTATCATTTATGCTTTTTTTAATTATGGTATTTTCAAGCGTCAAGTCCAGCGCGCTTTTTTGCGGGTATGTATTTACAAAATCTGGAAACTCCTGGTTAACTTTTGGTACAAAGGTATAGCTAATTTGCGGTGCAATGATATGTTTTAACTTATTACCGCTTGATAAATCATATATTTTAAAAAATGATGTTCTAGCTGTCAGATCAAGCTCTGGCACAACACTTGAATGCTCGCCAGTTAAACCATTTGAGTAATTTGAATAAATATAATGTAAGCCAGCTTTGGGCAAAAAATTGATAAAACCCAATTTAAACGGATAAGATAGGCTTGGTGAAATATCAAGTAAGTTACCTCTTAGGCCATCTTGTCTGTAGTTGTATGAGTAAAGTGTAGAAAAATCTAACGATAAGGCTTTATAAACATTCAAATTTGACGCTTCAAAAAGAATCTCGGGTAGTTTTTGAAGCGTTTGGGAATTATTGGACGCTACCAAATCTTGATAATAATAGCTATTTACGCCTAAAAAATAGGGCCCTTTTTGCAGCAGGTACATAAGTTTGCTTGTTGTATAGCGGTTACTTGTAAGCTGCATATTGTCGTCATTTATAACACGCAGGTTGTTTTCATTGCTTAAATAATGAATATCTGCCTTTAAATCGCCGCTGTTCTTAAAATTTGCATCTTGAGTAATATCAAGGTTAAGTCTTGTGCGTTTTGTGTCACCAGCAGGAGGTGTTGTATCGTTAAACAATTCAATATCCCATTGGCCTTTTATATTGTCAGTCCAATAGTATCTATACTGCGTATTTAAACCATAGCCAATTTTTCCATCATACTGAGAAGTAAATGTGGCGTCTTGAGATTTATTAATTGCCCAATAATAAGGCTGATAATACTTAAACCCGTTTGTTTTAGAATAACCAAAACTAGGAAATAAAAAACCGCTTTTTCTCACTAAAGGTTCTTCTATGGCAGGAAACGCAAAAACAGGTACTTTGCCAATATTAAACCATAATGGATAGCTAAATACATAGTTGTTTTTTACAATATAGGTATTTTTTGCATGTATTGACCACTCTGGCGCATATTTTTCATTAAACGACAAACACGCTGGACAATCACACCCAGTGATAGTAGAGTTACTTGCGTAATAATGGTCTTTATCGTCCATAATAATGCGTTTTGATTTAATGTATAAGTGACTTTGTGCAACAAACGCAATAGCATCATCCGCAAAACCTCGAAAAGTGTCGATATTAACTACAGCTTGAGTTCCTTTAACCCAATCGCCTTTGTTATCGTAAATTTGCACATTGCCGTAGAGTTGCACTATGCCGTTTGTTTTGTTGTAAATTGCTTTATCTGATTTTAATATATGCTCATCCTTTGTAATTTTACAATTGCCAACAGCAATGTATGTGGTGATTGCTTCATCGTATGTAATGTGATCTGCTTTTATAAAAGTAGGCGTTTGATTTGAGCTTGCATAAGATATATTAATAGTAAATAAAACGATTAACAAAACAAAAAAGAAGTACTTCAAAGCGCATAAACCTTAAATGAAATTTTTGGAAAAATTTTATCTCTAAACTCCACTGTTTCCAAAAAAGTCTTATCAACAGCTTGTTTTTCTAAAAACTCCAAAAGCGTGTCAAAACGTTTCAAGTGTAGTTTTGTGCGCTTTATAGCATAATCTACCATAGTGCCTGTTTTCATAATAAAAGCCCAATCAGAGCTTTGCGCAAGCAATAACTCGCGTGCCATTTGATTTAATAAACGCTTGATTTTTTTATCTCTTGTATTTTTGTACAATGTTGCTTTTTCAATCATTTTTATGCCAGCTTCAAATAAAGGTCTATATATCCATTCATTTGAACCTTCGCACCACACATCGCCGTAGCCTTTATAACCCCAGCTTGACTCGCACAAATTGCTCATCTGGTTGGTTGGAAATTTACGCAAGTAATCTTTAGCACTGATAAATTCAACACCAAAGTCCTTTATCTTATGCGCTTGCCTAAAAATTTCCTCTAAAAAGCTTATGCCTTCCCACCACCAGTGACCAAAAAGCTCACAATCAAACATAGCGTTAATTATAGGCTTTCTATCCATAATGCTATTTAAGTGCTCAAATTGCTTTTGTCTATTAAATAAAAAATTTGCAGCGTGACTTGCTATTTTATTTTGGGCCCAAGCAGGATTATATGGTTCTTTGTTGCCTAAATCTTCAGAGTCAGAGGTAATTCGGTAATACTTTAAACCAACAAAACGCCTTTGGCCATCTAAGTGTAAGTATGGTTTTATATAATCATAGTTTTCATCAAAACCAATATCTCTATAAAACTCTCTGTAATCAAAATCGCCTGGGTAGCCTTCTTTAGCGCTCCATACCTGTTTTGACGATTCAGGATCTCTGGCAAAACAAGAAACTAAGCTTGGCGTGTACATTGGCGCATAAACACCATATTTTGGCATCTCATCAGCATACATAATAGCGTGCGTTTCTCCAAAAAAATACTCTATATTATTTTTTGCCAAAATCTCTTCAACACCCCTATAATAACCACATTCTGCAAGCCAAATACCGCTTGGTTTAAAACCAAATGTTTGTTCAAAGCTATCTACACCTACTTTTACCTGTGCTTCTACCAATTTTGGCAGTGCTTGCATAAATGGCAAAAAACCATGCGTGGCGTTGCAAGTGATAAGCTCTAGTTGGCCGCTTTTATAAAACCTCTTAAAACCTTTTGTAAGATCAAAATCGTACTTTTCTAATACTTCTTGGTTTGTATGTATCCATTTTTCATACATCAAGATAGATTCATAAAAAGGAGTATTGATTTTGCGTTTTTTTTCTTTGCCTATAAGTTCTTTTAACTTGTATATTTTTCTTTCTAGTTTTCCCATTAAATAACCATCTTTCATCATTGCAGCAAGCGTGGGTGTTATGCTCATTGTTAACTTAAATGGTACATTGTCATTATAAAGTCTCTCAAACATAGATAGTAACGGCATATATGTTTCAAGACACGCTTCATAAAACCAATCTTCTTCTAAAAAATCTTCAAACTCAGGATGTCTTACAAACGGCAAATGCGCATGTAAAACTAAATTTATATATCCACTCATATTACCCCCATTGATGTTTGAGAAGGCTCTTTATAGTCAGCAAAAGCAAAATGTATAATTTCTTCAATTTTAACCTCTTTTTTCTCAAACTTATCAAAAACTTTCGTGGCCATTTTTATAGTTGTGTTTGTTGAAATTGCATTATTTGGCATTCTGACGAAGTTTGATTGCAAAAGTCTAACAAATTTACTTTCGTTAAAATAACCCAACTGCAATACAAAATTCGCAGACGGTGCAAGACCGTTTATTCTATACCTTCCACAATAAGCACCTACAAAAATATCTCTATACCAATTAAACTTACCATCAAAAAAATTATCAATATTTGTTACATCAAACAACCTTATATAGAGCTTACCATCAAATTTTTTATCATACTCCCAAAATGTAAATAGATCTGTAGGGTTTACAGCAAATGCCACAAAACGAGCGGTACAAAAACACTCTTTAATAGATGTATCCTCTACCTGCTGCCAGTATGTACCAGAATAATACTTAATGCTTTCAACATAGTCTTGCTCGCTTGATTGAATATTTAAACCATACATTGGCTACCCTCCTATTGTATTTAAACATACTAAAATTTGATAAAAGTGTCAAATAAATACGCATTTTAAACGTCTATTGTTGCCATACTTTGAGTATAATTTTCAAAAAACTTGACTTTATAAAAATTTCTTTTAATCTTTAAGTTTGGGGGTGATAAGTGAGGGTTGAAAAGAAAAGAAAAAAAAGTAAGTTGCCAATTTTTGTATTGGTTTTGGTTATTTTAGTAATTATTCAAATGCTTAGGCCCATTGGAAAGCCAAGTGTTAAACTAGTGAAATTTTCACATCAAGCGACAAGCGGCAACCTAAACATAGTCTGGCCCCCACACACGCAAGATGCGATTGCTGTTCAAAACGAAGGCTTGATTGAAAAAACGCCAAATCAAACCCCTTTCCCCACAGCAAGTGTTGCAAAAATAATGACGGCTTACATTATACTTAAAGACCACCCGCTTAAATTTGGCGAAAATGGTCCTACGCTAACGATTACAAACAGGGATGTACAAGAATACATTGCCGATAAAGAAAGCGGTCAATCGGTTGCAAAAGTAGCGGTTGGCGAAAAACTAAACGAAAGGCAAATGTTAGAAGCCCTGCTGTTGCCTTCTGCAAATAATATTGCGACTATACTTGCTAGGTGGAATTCAGGCAGTGTAGGAAATTTTGTTGAAAAAATGAACGAAACAGCAAAACAATTGGGTATGACAAACACTCACTACGCTGACCCAGCAGGCATAAGTTTAAATACACAAAGCAGCGCATACGATCAGGTTTTGCTTGCACAAAAAGCTTTTGAAATACCGACCTTTAGGCATATTGTGGGAATGCCTCAGGCAACTTTGCCCGTTTGCTCTACAGTCTATAATGTTAACTATGTGCTAGGGAAAGATGGTATTGTAGGTATAAAAACAGGTTCTATGCCTCAAATTGGCGCTAATTTCGTTTTTGCTGCAGAGCACTTTGTAGGATACAAGCAAATAACAATCATTGGGGCAATATTTGGTGCACAGGGCAAAGAGCCTCTAATGCAAGCGCTAAATGGTGCAATAACAGCTATAAACAGCACAAAACCATACCTTGACCTGAAACAAATTATTAAGAAAAACCAATTAATTGGTACTTTATACTACCCAAATGGTTTTAAAACGCCTGTAATCGCAAAAGATTCTATTTACAGTGTAGTATGGCCATCAAAAGAAATAAATATTGAAGTTAGAGTTGACAAAAACTTACAACTACCCATAAAAAAAGGTCAAGAGGTAGGCGATTTGATTGTAAACGCTAAGATAGTAGCATTACTTGCAAGTACCAATATAAACAAGCCAAACATAATACAAAAACTAACTAGACTATAGCTTATTCAATTAGTATCAAGCCGTATAGAACGCTTTCGCTAAAATCTATATTAACAATAGAGCTTATCTCTATGCCTACAGCATCAAGTGAATATCTCACCAAAGATGGCTTCGAACAAACTTTTTTATCATAATAGGAACATACTTCACACAAATTACAATTGCCTGGGAAAAGTGCATATGAATATAATTTATTCTGTGAAAAAAATAGCTTTTCTTTGTCAAGCAACATTTTTAACATTTCTCTTTTTTGAGCTTCAAAGAAGTTAATATCAATAAAACATTTTATTAGCAACGCTTTGGTATAACTAGAAAGCCATTCTTTTGCAAGATGATAGTCAGGCGCTTTTGGTGGACATGAAGGATTTTTATCGTATTGTGGACAGTTTGTGCATTTTATTATGCTTCTTGGCGAGATTTTAATGTTGCTTGCATCTATAATTTTTTCAAAAATAATATGCATATTTTAAGATTTTTTTAGAGTTTTTGAGTAGCTATCTTTTAAATCAACCGTTTTGTTGAAAACTAGATGGTCTTGCGTAGAGTCTTTGTCTTTACAAAAATAACCTAATCTCAAAAACTGAAAATTCTCAAAATCTTTAGCCTCAAGCAGTGATTTTTCTGCTTTTGCGTTTTTTATAATTAACGAATTAGGGTTTAAGTTTGATATAAAATCACTTCCATCAACAGTTTCTTCGGGATTTTCTTTTAAAAAGAGTTTGTCGTAAATCCTTAATTCTACATCAATGCAGTCTTTTGCGCATACCCAGTGAATAGTGCCTTTAACTTTTCTACCATCGCTTGTCCAACCACCTTTAGAGGTTGGGTCGTATTTACACCAAACAGTTATAACATTGCCATTTTCGTCTAATTCATAACCTGTGCACACTACATAATAAGCAAACACTAACCTTACCTCTTGACCAACAAACAACCTATGAAAACCTTTTGGTGGTTCTATTTCAAAATCGCTGCGCTCAATATACAATTCTTTGCTAAAAGAAACCAATCTTTTACCAAAAGAATCATCTTCGGGATTATTAGAAGCCTCAACATACTCAATTTTATCTTCTGGGTAATTTTCTATAATTAGCTTTATAGGGTCTTGCACAACCATTGCTCTTTTGGCTTTTTTATTCAATATTTCTCTTGAGCAGTGCTCAAGCAAAGCATAATCTATGATACTGTTACTTTTTGTTACACCAATTTTTTGTATAAAATCCTTTATAATCTCACTTGTAAAACCACGCCTTTTTAGCCCTTTAATGGTTGGCATTCTAGGGTCATCCCAACCGTTTACATACTTGTTTTGGACTAAGTAAAGAAGTTTTCGCTTGCTTAAAACCGTGTAGGTCATATTTAATCTTGCAAACTCGATTTGCCTTGGATGAAACACACCAAGCTGATCTAAAAACCAATCATACAATATCCTATGGTCTTCAAACTCCAGCGTGCATAGAGAGTGCGTAACTTTTTCTATGGAGTCTTCTAAACCATGCGCCCAATCGTATGTAGGATAAATACACCATTTATCTTTAGTTCTATGATGAGGCGTCTTAATAATGCGATACATTACTGGGTCACGCATATTGAGGTTTGGGTGAGACATATCAATTTTTGCTCTTAATACACATTCGCCTTCTTCGAATTCTCCATTTTTCATTTTTTCAAACAATTCTAAGTTTTCTTCGATGCTATTTGCCCTATATGGGCTTTCAATGCCGCTTTGAGTTAATGTACCTCTAGAGTGTCTTATTTCTTCTGGACTTAAGCGACATACATAAGCTTTGCCTTGTTTAATAAGAGCAACTGCAAACTCATACATTTGCTCAAAGTAATCGGATGCATAATATACTCTGTTGCCAAAATCATACCCAAGCCACTTAACATCTTCAATAATAGAATTTATATAATCAAGATTTTCTTTTGTGGGGTTTGTATCATCAAATCGCAAATTGCACTTGCCGCCAAATTTCTTAGCTATCTCAAAATTTATCACTATAGCCTTTGCATGACCAATGTGTAAATAACCGTTAGGCTCTGGTGGAAATCGCGTTTGGACATAGTTAAATCTACCGTTTTTTAGGTCTTCTATAATAATTTCTTCTATAAAATTTGATGCTTCAAACATTTCCATAAGCAGCTATTGTACATAAGTTAATAGAAAAAATCAATATTTGTGCAAAGAGGAGCTCATTGATTTAAAGACATTTGAATACAAAAAACTTGTTAACATAGCACTCAAAACTAGCATGCTTGCACTTTTATCATCCAAAACACCAAAGCTTTTTCCAAATTGAGATACAGCAACAAGCAGTGTTAAAGGAAAAGAAATCCCCATTGGGGCAATTAAAACTTCTTTTACTTTAAAATCAGAAAACAACAGAACAAAGCTAGATAAGTATCTAATTAAAACGATAATTATTGTTACCAAGCACGCATTTTTAATCATATCTAAACTAGTCATTGCACTTAAATCAAAAGATAACCCCACATGTATGAAAAAAATAGGCACTAAAAAGCCGTTACCGATAATCCCAAAACTCGTTTTTATGTTTTCATTTTCTTGTAAAGATAAAGAAAAAATAAGACCGCTTATAAAAGCACCAAGAATTGGTTCTATACCCAAAACACTTGACAAAAAAACAAATACAATTAAGTTTAAAAAATTTGTTCTAATTCCTGTTTCTGTTGTATTGCCTGTTTTTAGAAAAATTTCACTTAGATGCGGAAACCACCATAAAAAAAGTTTAAGGAGCTTTAAAAATAAAACAGATAATACAATAAATACACCCAGTTGAACCATTTTTATTAAAGATTGCATGCTAAAGCCAAATTTAAAATACAGGTTAAAAATAATTATCGCAAAAAGACTAATAATTTCTCCTATGCTACCTAGAATCAACACTTTTAAGCCAAAAGGCTTATTTATCATATTTTGTTCTTTTAAAACAGGATACAGCAAACCAATAGATGTTACACAAAATGCCAAAACAAAAATTATTGGCTTTTGTAACTCTTTTGTCATAAAAAACCCAAACGCAATAACAACAGCAAAATATAAAACAAATACAAATGCATCTTTCTTGGTAATATGTTTCAGTGCTTTTATATCCAATTCTAAACCCGCCATATACATTAGTACGATAAAACCGAACAAAGCCAAAAAATTTACTACAATGGAATTATGCCATGTTAAACTTAATGTATTTTTTATTGCAATGCCATACAAAATCTCGCCAACAGCTGAGGGAATTTTGAGTTTTTTCGAGATAAATGGCATTAAAAACATCCCTAATATAATAAGCAAAAGTCTCAAAATATCGCTATCGCTCATAATGGGATTACTAATACGCTATTTTTTATCTTTTTTGCAATTAAATAAGCAATATGAGGTTTTAAAAATGAGATTTTGGAGTTTTTGTCGTAGTTTAAAACAACAAGGTAGTTTGGAAAGTTTTTAGCGTATTCAATAGTGCCAATAACGGGGTTTTTTACTTGCGTTTTAAAGCTAATCTTTGTTTTATACACACTTTCAAAATCTCTCACCAATGCTGCAGCCTTTCTTATTTGAATTTTTTCGCTTAAAGAAGATAAACTGTCTGGCATAACATTTAATAAAACTCTGTATTCTATACCGAATATTTTTGATAACTCAATCGTAGTTTCAAGTACAGATAGCATATCAAAAGAATTCATAACCGCTATTATACCTTTGTAAGGGTAAGCTCCTTTAGCAATTAAAAACGGTTTTGTGCAATTTTTGAATATAAATTTTGACTTTAAATGCAAAAAATCGTTAAATTCAGGCAAAACATAAACGCCTACGTCTTCTTTAAAAGAAAATACTTCCGAAATTTTATCCACAATAATATCTGGCACATTTATCTTTGGGTGATTGAGTCTGTCTGATAAAGGAAACTTGTATGAAATAAGTGTCCATTTGGCTTGTAATTTTTCTGCCAAATACATTGTCTCGTTTATTATGCTTCTTTGCTGGTTTTCTAAGGCTACACATTCGTTGCCATATTGGGATGGAAACTGAGGTATACCTTTTAGCAAAATATTTGCAATATTCTCAAGTGTTTTTGGTTGACCAACAAGTATCACTTTGTCATTTATCTTTATAATCGAATCTCCATTTGGTATAATAAGCTGATCTTTTCTATAAATAGCAGCCACATGCCATGTTTTTGCTTTTAATGTGCTTAATTTCTTATCCGTTAAATGCGATTTTGATAAAACACTTACTTCTATAATCTCAGACTCACCAAGTCCTACATTTATTGCTTTTGAGTAATTTCTTTTAAGCCTGCCAATAACTGTTTCAACGGCCAAATCAATAGGCTTTATTATTTTTGCATTGTATTGTTTGAATTCTTCTTCATGATCACTATCGTAGGATAATACTATAATAGGCTTATCCAAATGAAAATTTAGCCTTATAATACGGCATACTTCAAGGTTTACATCGCTGTCTTTAAATGTGGTTATAATAGCTGTAAGATTTTTTAAATCGAGTTTTTTCCAGGTAAGTATACTACTTGCGTCTGCATGCATAAATTCACAGTTTTTGAATTGTTCTTTAAGCGAGTTAATCTTTATAGAATCAGTATCAATTGCTACAACTGGGTAGAGTTTTGATACTTCCTCAAGAAGCTTTATTTCAAAATATCCAAGCCCACATAAAATTACAAATGGTTCATCCATAAATTTTAAGCGGTTTAGGTTTTTTAATTAACATTGAACAAATTATTGCAAAAACGGGCAGTACCTCAATAATGTAAAACACTGCATTCAACCCAAAATGATCGCTAATCAAACCAAATAGGCTTACGCCAATGCCGCCAGTACCAATTGCAAAACCTGCCGCAATACCAGAAGCAAGTGCCTTTTTGTGAGGCAAAAATTCTTGAGCCAACACTACCGTAACAGAAAATGTTGATATCAAAACAAAACCAACTAAAAATGCAAAAACAAACAAAGCTGCTTCATTTTTTAAATTATTAAAAATTATATTTAAAATTAATGTCATAATCATAGTAATCATTAAAGTATTCTTTGTGCCAATTCTATCGGCTAGTATACCGCCAAAAATAGTGCCCAAAGCACCGCCTGAGAGTAAACAAAACAGCAATGCTGAAACAAAAGATGGCTGGTCTTTTAGATACAATGCATACTTAAATGGTAAATAAGACATTAAACCAAAATATATCCATGTCCTAAACAAAATGTACAATATAAGCAAAAATAAACTAACCTTATCTACGCTAAATTCAATGGGTAAATTTATTTTTTTGTTATCTGTTTTTTTTGTTTTTTTGCTAAGAAGCAAAATTTGTATCAAAATCACTATAGGCAGACTTACAAACAGCACACCCAATGTCCCTTTCATATCAAACTTGTATATTAAAAAGTACATTAAGGGTGGACCTATAGCAAAACCAATATTGCCACCCAAAGAAAATATACTCATACCTGTAGCCTTTTTTTCTCCTGTATAGTTACTTGCTTCATTAAAAGCCATAGGGTGAAATGCGCTAACACCCAAGCCACTTACAGCAACAAGCAAAAGCAAAAGGTAAAAATTATGCGCTAAACCAGAAAACGCCACACCCAACGATGCAAGTAAAATCCCCAAAACTATTAAATACCTCATATTTTTCTTATCGCCAATGTAACCAAAATATATTTGTATAACTGAAGAAAAAACATTTGTCACAAGCAAAATAATACCCGTTTGCGCATAATTTAGATTAAATTCTTTTTTAAAAAAAGGCAGGCAAGCAGGTACAGCACTTTGATTTATATCAGTTATAATATGCCCAATAGACAGCAAAATCAAAGCAAACCAGTTCACAGTACAACTATACCAAATTTTTATAAAAAACGCTAATTTATAATTGTTAATTTGTTAATTTATGATATAATGAAAATAATAAGACAATAAAATACAAAAGATTAAAAATGCGCTAATACAAGATGTTTCACAATCACGATTATATAAATTTAGCAATAGGGCTTTTGTTTAATAGATTTTATAAAAACCAATATAAAACACTAAAACAATACTAAAAGTTTTTTTAGAAAATAGATTCAATAGCTTTAGATTGCATAAAAAATGTGAAACTTTGCTATGTATCAAGCCAAAAAAAAGGCAAAATGCTGTAGTTGAATTTGAAACTTAATCATTTATTTGGTATAAATACAACAGGAGGCAAAAAATGGATAAATTTTTTATAGCAGGACCATGCGTTATAGAATCAGAAATGATTGTTTTAACGATAGCTGAAAAATTAAAACGTTTAAGTGAAAAATTCAATATAGAAATTATTTTCAAAGCCTCTTTTGATAAGGCAAACCGCTCAAGCATAGATTCATACAGAGGTGTTAGCATTTACAAAGGCATGGAAATCTTAGCTAAAGTTAAAGAAACTTTTAATATGAGACTAACAACAGACATCCACCTGCCAGATCAAGCAGATATTGTAAAAGACACCATTGATATCATTCAAATACCTGCATTTTTGTGCAGACAAACCGATTTGCTAGTAGCGGCTGCCAAAACAAAACGCATTGTAAATATCAAGAAAGGGCAGTTTATGGCGCCGTGGGATATGAAGTATGCTATTGAAAAAGTTAATCAGTCTGGAAACAACAATGTATGGTTAACAGAAAGGGGCAGTAGTTTTGGGTATAATAATTTAGTTGTAGATTTTAGAGGTATGCTTATTATGAAAGAATTAGGCGTACCAGTTATTTATGATGCTACGCATTCTATGCAACTGCCAGGTGGGGCAAAAAGCAGTCTTGGCACGCCCCAATATGCGCCAATCCTTGCAAAAGCAGCAGCAAGTATAGGTGTAGATGGTTTATTTTTTGAAACGCATGTTAACCCTAAAGAAGCGCTATCTGATGCTTCAAATATAATCAGCCTTGATGAGTTTGAAAATGCAATACCAGAAATACTAGAACACTGGCATATCTCAAAAAAATATGAAGCTCATTTATAGATACATTGCCAAAAGGTTTATAAAGGTCTTTTTACTTGTTTTTGTTATAGCACTTAGTCTTTTTTATGTAATAGATTTTTTTAATAACCTCTCAACACTCATATCAAACAAAGTAAGTTTGTCATTGGCTTTGTACTATTACCTAGCATATACACCTAAAATGACGTATGTTTTGCTGCCATTTGTATTTAGCATAAGTACACTTATAACTCTCGGTTATATGGCCTACACAAATGAAATATTAGCGATAAAAAACAGCGGTGTAAGTACATTAAAAATAGCTACACCAATATACGCCATTGTCATTTTTTTGGTTTTATTTATGCTAGCCCTTGATAATTTTATAGTGCCATACACATACGATAAAGCTTTACTCATTAGAGAAATATACATCGAAAACAAAAATCAAAATCTTTGGGCTAAGGAAGGTAATGTGTTTGTAAAAATCAACTCAATTTTTTACAATCAGAAACTAGCCAACGGCGTTGAAACATATTTTGTATCGGATAATAGTATAAATAAAGTGGCTTTTGCAAAACTTGCAAAGATAAATAACTTTTCCTTGACTTTAGATAATCCTAATATTATAAAATTAGAAAAAGATAATATTGAATTATCTTCGCAAAAAAAACTTGATTTAGATGGATTTAGTTTTATTAGTTTTGTAAAGAGTTTAGAATACCATACACCAAATATATTTGAACTATACAAAAAATCAGAGAGTTTCTCACAAAATCGATTTTTATACATATCAGAAATTACTTTTAAAATTATCTATGCTTTAAGCTTAATCGCCATTTTGCCCTGCTTGCTTTTTATGAGTATGAATATTTCTGCAAGGAAGGATGACTTTGTACGCAAAGTTTTTTTAGGTACATTGTATTCTTTAACTTTTTTTGGACTATTGATGCTTTTTAATGCAATGGCTCAATCTAAGATTATTAATCCGATATTTCCTATATCAAGCGTAGTAATTATATGGTTTTTGTATTTTATAAAAAAAGTTATGGAGAATTAGTATGAAATATATTTATGTAGTTTCAGATGGCACAGGCGAAACTGCCCTTAGGTTTGTAAGAGCTTTTTTGGTTCATTTTCCAAAATCTGAGGTTACACTTAGGCGTTTTGGAAATGTAAATATAGAAAAAGCCGCCGATATACTAAAAAAAGCACTTATTGAAAAGCCGCTTGTTGTAACAACAATTGCAAATAATGATTTAAGACTTACAATTTCAAACCTTTTTATTCAAAACAATATCGACATAATGGATCTTTTTGGTTATTTTATAGAAAAATTTGAAACTTTTTTACAGGAAAAAGCTATAAAAGCCTCTGGTCTGCTTCATACTATTAGCGATAAATACTTTGAAAAAATAAAAGCAATCGAATACACAGTAATGCATGATGATAACAAAAGCGCAAAAGATTTAGACAAGGCAGATATCATTTTAATTGGCTTGTCGAGGACAAGTAAAACACCTCTTAGCATCTATTTATCTCAAGAAGGCTACAAAGTAGCTAACTTTGCTATAGTTAAAGAAGAAAAACTCCCAGACGCACTGTATGGTATTAACCAAGATAAAATATTTTTCTTGTGCATAAGTCCAGAGCGTTTGTACGAGATAAGACAAGAGCGGGCAAAGAAACTTGGAGTTAAATCTTACGCCCAAAAATCAAGAATTTACGAAGAGATTGAGTATGCAGAGAGTTTATACAAAAAACACCCACAATGGAAAAAAATCGATGTAACTAAAAAGTCGATAGAAGAAGCAGCAAGCGAAATAATTGAGTACTTATCAAAAAAAATTTGATTTTTGTAAGTTTTCATTATATAATCAAACAATTAGGAGGTGAGTTTAATGAATATAGGTGAAGTTTCATTGGCTATTATAGCGGTAGTTTACTTAGGATTTGCTATTGCAGGTTTGGTTGCCTTAATTTTGGTTAAAAATCAGTATACTCAAATGCAGAAAAAGATTGACGAGATAAAAAAAGAAATACAGCCATTTGTAGCAGACTCAAAAGATATGTTTTATAAAGCTACGGATATGGTTAATATGACAAGAGAAATAATGCTTAGCGTTAAAGAACTTTCTATGAAGGCAAAGGACACGGTATCTGATGTTTTAGATGGCGCAAAAGAAGCTTCAAATTCAGTTAGCAACTTAGTAATTGATACTAACAAAAAAGCAAAAGCGCACATTGAATATGTTTTTGATAGAGTAGAATCAATAGAAGAGAAACTAGACGAGGTTTATGCTTACTTGTTTGGTATTGCAAATTTTGTAAAAAAATTTAAAGGAGATAAAGATGAGTAAAAAGTACCTGCTAGGCATTGCATTAATTGGGGTTAGCGCAGCTGGAGCAGCGGTGTGGTGGTTTCTTAAATCCGAACAATCAGAAGAGGCAAAAAATAAACTATCCACTCTAAAAGACATAAGCATTGAAACGCTCAAACAACAAAAAGAAAATATCGAAGAAAAAATAGAAAATTTAGCTTCAAAAATTGCCCAGAACTCAAAAGAACTTGTTGAAAAAGGCAAAGATTATATCGATGAAAAAAAGAAATTCTTAATAGAAAATATAGAAGAAGCACAAAAAGCTATACAGGAAGAAAAAGAACGCTTAAAAGAAATTAGAGCAAGACTTAGGGAAAAACAAGAAGAAGAGGTTATATAAATTTTAACCAAGCAACAACAAAAAACATATCTTGAACATATAGCTTTCTTTGTTTTAATTGTTGGGTTAGTTTATCTATTATTTTTTAAGGTAGTCTTTTTTACAGTTATATTGATATTTTCTTATTTTTTAAGCGAAAGTATTTATCCTTTCGTAAAACTTACTAGCCGTATTGGGGTACCTGTATGGCTTTCTTCTCTTTTGGGTATTTTGATAGCATTGGCTATCATCGTATTCATATTTTCTCTAATTGTGCCTATATTGATTCAACAGATAAATAATCTAGATAAATCGATACCTCAGCTTATTGTGAACCTAGAAAATGCTTTAAATCACCTGTACTACTCTATTTTGGCACGCTTTGGGTGGAGACGAGAGGTTATAGTTTTTTTGAATAATCTAGTAAGCAATATACAATCTTCTGCACCCACTTTTGCGTTATCTTCTATGTTTAGCATAATAAAAGGTTTAACTGCATTATCGGCTTTAGTAATAATCCCCATTATATCCTACTTTATGCTTATTACAAGGAATTATTACAGAACAAGTTTAAAAAACTTTATATACAATATTTTGGGTAAAAATTATTTAAATGTTTTTATTCAGATTTATGAAATGAGTATTGGGTATATAAAAGGCCTTTTAATTGTTATACTAATTGTTACTGTGCTTACATACATAGGTTTTAAGATTGTTGGGCTTGATTACTCTATTATATTTGCTTTACTTAGCGGTCTTGCTTACATTGTACCCTACATTGGAAGTGTAGTAGCTATTATTCCACCGCTATTTTTAGCTATTGCCGTAAATAAAAGTGTGCTTTTAACGCTTGAAGTAGGCTTAATCTTTATTTCGATTCACTTTATTATTGGCAATATTGTAGCTCCGTTTATTTTCTCTAAAGCAATACATATAAATCCACTTTTCGCGCTTGTTGCTATTTTATTTTTTGGCGAACTCTACGGCATATTAGGTATCATATTTGCGATACCCATTGCAGGCATTATAACTATAGTTTACAAAAACTTTGAGCCTATACTAAAAAAACGAAGGGAGCAAGATGATAAATTATAAAGACAGCGGTGTAGATATTGATAAGGGGAATAGATTTGTAGATAGCGTTAAAAAATTATCAAAAGGCTTGCCAACTGAAGGCTTTATATCAAAAATCGGGGCTTTTAGCAGCCTTTTTAGTTTAAATCAGTTTGGGTGTGATAGTGTTATTGCAAGCACAACAGATGGCGTTGGCACAAAATTAAAAATTGCCTTTTTAGCAGACAAACACGACAGTGTAGGCATAGACTTAGTGGCTATGAATGTAAACGACATCATAACAACAGGCATTATGCCTACATTTTTCTTAGATTATATAGCATATAGTCAGTTAAGCGACAAAGTATTGGAAGATATATTTAAAGGTATAGCAGATGGCCTAAAGCAGTCAAATTGTGCAATAGCAGGTGGTGAAACTGCACAAATGCCTTCAATGTACAACAAAGGCGAGTATGACTTAGCTGGTTTTTGCGTAGGTATCGGTAAACAAGATGAAATTTTTAACGGAAATATAAAAGCGGGGGATTGTTTAATTGGTATTGCTTCAAGCGGTTTTCACTCGAATGGATACTCGTTAATAAGAAAAGCGTTTTTTGAATTAGCTAAATACAGTCTAGACAATTTAATAGGCACTAAAACACTTGCAGAAATTTTACTTACACCTACAACCATTTATGTGCCACACATCAAGCTCATCAAACATTATGTTAAGGCAGCAGCACATATTACAGGCGGTGGTTTTATAGAAAATATACCACGATGCTTGGAAGGTTTCGGTTGCGAAATTAACACGCAAGTTATACCAACGCAAGAAGAATTTTTATTAGTTCAAGATATAACTAAACTCCAAAAACAAGAGATGTACCGTACATTTAATATGGGCATTGGCTTTGTGGTTGTGGTTGAAGAGTCAAATAAAGATATTGTATTAAACACTTTACAATCGCACAAAATTAAAAGTTATCACATTGGGAATGTAGTAAAGGAGAACGGCGTTTGTTTAAAATAGTATGCATGCTCTCTGGCAGAGGCTCAAACTTTAAAGCAATACTGGATAACATAAAAAACGGCATGCTCAAAGCTCAAATCGTATGTGTTGTTTCTGATAAACAATGCTTGGGCCTTGAAATTGCAAAGCAAAACCACATAGAAGCTATCTTTTTAGACCCAAAAGGACTTACAAGAAAAGAATATGCACAAAGACTCATAAAAACAACCGAGCCTTATAAGCCTGATTTGATAGTGTTAGCAGGTTTTATGCGCATATTGGATGATAGCTTCGTAGATGCATTTGAAGGAAAAATTGTAAACATTCACCCTTCCCTATTGCCGCTTTTTAAAGGCTTAAACCCACAAAAACAAGCACTAGAATCAGGTGTAAAAATTAGTGGAGCTACTGTGCACTTTGTTACAAATGAGCTTGACAGCGGCCCAATTATCATTCAAGCAGCGGTTTGTGTACATAGTGATGATACACCAGAAAGCCTTGCTGATAGAATTCTAAAACTCGAACACAAGATTTACTCAATTGCAATAAAGTTAATTATAGAATCAAAAGTAGCATTCATTAAAACAAATTCCGGATACAAAGCTAAGTTTAGAGATATAATCGAAACGGAAAATTTTATTATCAACCCACTTATTTAGGAGGCATTCAATGGAGTTTGAACCCACAATTGGCTTAGAGGTTCACATTCAGCTTTTAACAGATAGCAAAATATTTTGCTCTTGCTCGACAAAGTTTGGCTCGCTGCCAAATGAAAATGTATGCCCTGTGTGTATGGGTATGCCAGGCGTCTTGCCTGTTTTAAACAAAAAAGTAGTAGAATTTGCGCTAAGGCTTGGAATTGCGCTAAATTGCAATATCAACAAATACTCTTGCTTTGCAAGAAAAAATTATTTCTACCCTGATTTGCCAAAAAATTATCAGATTTCACAATACGAATTGCCTATATTAACGGGCGGTTATGTGGAAATTGAAGATGAAAATGGCTTTAAAAAAATACCGCTTGAGCGTATTCACATAGAAGAAGACGCAGGCAAAACCATACATACATCAGATTCAAGTTTGATAGACTACAACAGAACTGGCACAGCATTGCTTGAAATTGTATCAAAACCAGATATAGAAACGCCAAAGCAGGCTTATGAGTATTTAAGGTCGCTAAGAAGAATTGTGAGGTATTTAGGTATTTGTGATGGCAACATGGAAGAAGGCTCATTGAGGTGCGATGCAAACATATCTATAAAACCTAAAGGCCAAAAAGAATTAGGCACAAAGGTCGAAATTAAAAATATGAACTCCTTTAAGCATGTCGAAAAAGCACTAGAGTATGAATGGGATCGCCAGCTCCAAGCCGTTATGGATAATGATCCTATTATTCAAGAAACACGCCTATTTGACGAAAAAACACTCACAACAAAACCTATGCGTTCAAAAGAAGAGGCATACGAGTACAGGTACTTTCCAGATCCTGACCTTGTACCTATTTCTATAGATGATGATTTTATTCAATTTGTAAAAGGCGATTTACCAGAGCTTCCATTTGATAAAATACAGCGATTTATTGAGCAATACGGTATAAAAGAAGAAGATGCAAAAACGCTTGTTGAGTCTAAAGATCTAGCCAATTATTATGAAGAGACTGCAAAATTATCAAACTCCAAAGCGGCTAGCAACTGGATTTTAACCGAAGTTTTGGGATACTTAAATAAGGAAAACAAAGACATCACACAATGCAAAATAAAACCCACCGATTTAGCAGAGCTTATTAATTTAGTTGAAAATAATGTGATTAGTGGTAAAATAGCAAAAGAGGTTTTTGCTAAAATGTATGAAAATGCCCTCTCGCCCAAAGTAATTATAGAAAAAGAAAACCTAACTTTAATCCAAGACACAAGCATTATAGAAAAAGCCTTAGATGAAGCAATAGCATCTAACCCAAAAGCAGTTGAACAGTACAAAGCTGGCAAAAAAAATACAATTGGTTTTTTTGTGGGAGCTGTAATGAAAGCCACAAAAGGCAAAGCAGACCCAAAAATCGTTAATGAACTTATAATAAAAAAATTGGGTGATATATGAGAACCGTTATTCACTCGGGGCTAGTTATTGATCCAGCCAATAACATTGAAAAAGTTACAGATATTGTAATAAACGATGATAAAATTGAGCTTGTTGGAAACGCAAATGGTTTATCAATAGATAAAGAAATCGATGCAAGTGGTTTAGTAGTATGCCCTGGTTTTGTTGATCTCCACACACATTTAAGAGATCCGGGCTTTACAAAAAAAGAAACTATAGAAACTGGTGCAGCAGCAGCAGTAGCGGGCGGTTTTACAACTATTTGCTGTATGCCAAACACAAACCCGCCCATAGACAATGAACTGGTAGTTTCATATATCTTAAATAAAGCCTCTAGTGTAGATATATGCAGCGTCCATCCAATTGGTGCTATAACAAGAAATCAAGAAGGCAAACAGCTTTGTGATTATCTCAGTTTAAAAAATGCTGGGTGTGTAGCCTTTAGTGATGATGGAAAGCCCGTTTCAGATGCAAATTTACTATACACTGCGCTTAAATATACTAAAGACAGCAAAGACTTCATTTTTGCGCTACACGAAGAAGACTATAGTTTTTCTAAAGATGGTGTTATTAACGAAGGCAAAACCGCTTTTGAGTTAGGATTAAAAGGCATACCAAGCCTTTCTGAAAGTTCAATGATAGCGCGTGATATCGAAATATTAAGGGCTGTCAAAGATGCTCGTTTGCATATATGTCATGTTAGTGCAAAAGAATCTATAGCGCTTTTGAATAATGCTAAAAAAGAAGGATTGAATATAACTTTTGAAGTTACGCCCCACCATCTTGCGCTAACAGAAGAAGAAGCTTACAATTACAACTCTTATGCAAAAGTCAACCCACCGCTAAAATCAAAAGAAGACATAGAATCAATTATAGAAGCACTCAGACTAGATTTAGTTGATGCTATTGCAACAGACCACGCTCCGCATGAGATTGATTCAAAAAATGTACCCATCCAAGATGCAAGTTTTGGCATAAGCGGTCTTGAAACAGCTTTTGGTGTTGTAAATACCTATTTGGTTAAAAAAAATATTATAAGTTTATTCAAAGCAATAGAACTACTCTCTACTAAACCTGCTAAAACATTTAAATTAAATTCAGGAACGCTAAGTGAAGGCTCACTAGCAAATATTGTTTTGCTTGATATACGCAAAGAGTGGGTGGTAGACTCAAATAACTTTAAATCAAAAGGTAAAAATACACCGTTTAACTCAAAAACTCTCTTTGGAAGCATAGAACAAACAATTTACAAAGGAAAAATTGTATATAGAAGGTGATGCTATGTTATTTAAAAAAAAGAAAAAAAATGAAGAAAAATGGATTAAATGCCCCTCTTGTGGTGAAACTACCTATGTTGACGAACTAAAGCGTAATTTTTGGGTATGCAAATGCGGGTATTATTTTAGGATATCGGCAGAAAAACGTATCGCTATAACAGTCGATCAAAATAGTTTTAAAGAATTTGACCAAAATATAAGAACTAAAGACCCACTAAACTTTGTTGACCTTAAACCCTACAAAGACAGAACAAACGAAGCTATCGAAAAGACTTCTAATAAAGAAGCGGTAGTGTGTGGCACATGTACTATAAAAGAAAAACCATGTGTACTTGTAGTAATGGATTTTTCCTTTTTGGGTGGTTCAATGGGTTATGCCACAGGAGAAAAGATTGTCAGATCCATAGAAAAAGCAATAAAGCATAGTTTACCGTTAATTATTATAAGCTCTTCTGGTGGTGCAAGAATGCAAGAAGGCATACTGTCTTTGATGCAAATGGAGCGCACTTCTTTTGCTCTAACTAAATTAGCAGAAAAAGGGTTACCGTATATTTCTGTGTTAACAGACCCAACAACAGGGGGCGTATCTGCAAGTTTTGCAATGCTTGGAGATATTATCATAGCTGAGCCAAAAGCTCTCATTGGTTTTGCTGGCCCGCGCGTTATTGAACAAACCATAGGTCATGCCTTGCCAGAAGGTTTTCAGAGGTCAGAATTTTTGCTAGAAAAAGGTTTTGTCGATATAATATGTGAAAGGAAAGACTTGCCAGAACAAATCGCTAAATTTTTAGATTTTTTTAACAATGGACGATGAGCCCATAGCAATTGAAAAAATTGATGCTATCGAAGATCTTGGTAAAAAAGAAGAAAGCTATTACAGACACCAAAAACAACCACCCAAAAAACAAACGCCTAGTAAAGTTTCATACAAAGAGCTTTTTATAAAGCATTTTCAAAAAAACCTCGATAGTTTTGATATAAATATTGTTATAAAAGATGGTAGAAAGATGTTCCTGTTTTACTCTAAAAAGACTCACAAAGAATTTTTCCAAGATTACGATTGTGTGTGTGAACTACTAAATTTTTGTGATAGAAAAACAGATCCAATAGGCATTAATCTTGATACAAATGTGTAGCGCAAAATGTTATTTTTTTGCATTATAAAAAGATTTTGGGACAGGTTTTTTCTGTTTTCGCCAAGCAACCAAGAATTATTTGGCTTTGCCGCTGAATCTATTTTACAAAAATTTCTTACACAGAAAAATTATACAGCGTTTTATAATCGCATACTCAAAAGCCCCTACAACAAACATCACTTCTTAGAAATTGACGCAGTTATTTATCACAATAACACTATTTTTTGCATAGAGATGAAAAACTACAAGGGTACTATATATTATGCAGCCAATGTTCAAAACGATACGTTTGACTCTTACAAAACCAACACAATAATACAGCTAAAAACCGACAAACACTTAAACCAAACGTTCAAAGCATTACCTAACCCGCTTGACAAAACAAAATTTTTTACAAAACAACTAAGAAATCACTTGTTAAAACTTGATAATCGCTTTTCAACAGTAAAATTTAAAAGTGTTGTAGTCTTTTTAGATTCATCAACTAATATTGATAACATCCATTCATTTGAAGAAGGGTTAATATATTTTTCCCAATTGGAAGATTTTTTAGAACAGCAATCACAAAACGACGCCAATTATTCATGGGTATTGGATTATTTAGAGAAACTCCCAGCCTTTGATAAAATAATTACCGTAAACAATCAAACAATACAGGGTATTTTGAAAGAAATAATCATCCACTGCCAAAAACAAAACACTAAAATAGACTTAAAAAATATTAGAACAATAGATATAAAGCACAAACTCACAAGTTGCAACGCTAAAATAACGCTTCAAAATACCGATCTAACAACTTGCGAGTTTGTGTGCGATAAACTAATAGTTAGCTTAGACAAGTTTGGCACACTCCAAAAACACAGACTTTCAAATATAAACAAAATTATCGTGGGCACACATAGCCTAAGACCACTTTAATAATTTGTTTTACCTTGGCAAAGCAAATGGTCCAACCACATAACCCCATGGATTTACATGTATTTCATACTGCTGTTTATTTTGATTTTCAACTGTGGCATAGTAAGCTGTGCCTCTTGGAACTTGAATTTTTTGAATGTTTAGCACTTTGTAGTTTTTCATGTTGTTTGTGTCTAAAAACTGCCTAATCATATCTTTTGCTTTTGCCTCTGTAATATTTTGACTTGGATATTGGGATTGACCAAAGCCTCTCATCATTGGACCAGGACCACCACCATAACCATACGGTCCAGCAACGGCTAGACTGTAACTTAAAAATACACCTGCTAGAGCAAGAGCTACTCTTTTCATAAAAAACCTCCATTCTAAGTTTAGTTATAATATAATAATCTTACAACAAAAGTCAACAAAAAGATTACATTAATGTAATTAATTTTGGAATAGATTTTGCTAATATATAATTGGGAGGTAGGCTATGAAGTGGAAATACTTAAGTTTAATAAGCATTGCTTTTATGCTTGCTTCATGCTCAAGTGCTCAAATCAAAGCAAATTACGAAAAAATGCCACAATATGTAAAAGACCAGCCATCGGTAGAAGAAAATAATAAAACCGCTTTGGGATCTTTATGGAGTGATAGTTCTTCTAGTCTTGTTGGTGATATAAAAGCTTCACATGTAGGTGATTTAGTAACAGTAATTGTAAGCGAACAAACGGCAAGTCAAAATACTTCTCAAACACAAACAAGTGAGTCATCCAGCACAAATAGCGGCCTTACAACTTTACTTGGTATGCAAAATCGCATTTTTAGCGCTCTTAATTTAGCAAATGGAGGCAGCAACAATCTATCAAACTTCGGTGGCTCAAGTAGCTACAAAGGCACTGGCACAAACCAATCAAGCAATACACTAACAGCAACACTAGAAGCAAGAATTATTAAAGCATTGCCTAATAACAGGTTTTTTATAAGGGGCGAAAAACAAGTATATACAAATGGAGAAGAAAACACAGTAGTATTAACGGGAATAATAAGCAAATACGATATTTCAAGCTCCAATACAATTGATTCAAGCTTGATTTCTGATGCTAAAATATATTATAATGGCAAAGGTGTTGTAAGTGATACACACAACATAGGGTGGCTTGCGAAATTATGGCAACTTATAAGGCCTTTTTAAAACTTTTAGTATTTATTATAGTTCTTTTATATGGTACAGGCGCTTATGCAACTGATGTTAGGATTGGAGACATTACAAATGTAAGAGGCGTTAGGCAAAACCAGCTTGTAGGATATGGTCTTGTAGCAGGACTTGCTGGCACAGGTGATGGCACAAACGCTAAATTTACAATACAATCTATTATCAATACGCTAAGAAGATTTAATATTAACCTGCCTCCTGCACTAACAGCAAGTTTACAAACAAAAAATATTGCAGCCGTAATGGTTACTGCTAACTTGCCACCTTTTATCAAGGAAGGCTCTAGAATAAATGTAAACGTGGCTTCTATCGGCGATGCCAAAAGCTTGCAAGGTGGAACGCTTCTTATGACGCCGCTTATTGGAGCAAATGGGAACGTCTATGCAGTGGCGCAGGGTCCTTTGTCAATTGGTGGTTTTAGTTTTGGCACAGCAGGGGGCAATGTAAGGCAAAATTTTCCAACAACAGCTATAATACCAGATGGCGCCTTGGTAGAGCGTCAAGTTGAGGTTGACTTATCTGGTATGGATAAATTGTACTTTGATTTAAATCATCCAGATTTTACTATGGCAAATCGTATACAGCAGGCAATTAATTCACATTTTAAGCAATACATCGCACACGCTAATGATTCAGGTAGTGTCATTGTAGATGTTCCAGATTTTTATAAAGGCGATATAGTAGGCTTTGTATCTGCAATAAACCAATTAACAGTTGAAAACGAAGTAAAACCAAAAGTAGTGATAGACGAAAGAACAGGTACAGTGGTAATTGGCGGAAATGTAACAATAAATCCCGTTAGCGTATCACATGGCAACTTAACTGTAACAATTAGCCCAAACAAACAGGTGTCGCAACCAGCACCATTATCAGCTGGTCAAACAACTGTTACGCAAAACCCTACTATTACAGTAAATCAAGAACAAAGTCATTTTCTAAACTTTTACAAAGGTGCAACAGTAAAAGATCTTGTTAATGGCCTAAATAAAGCTGGCGCTACGCCAAACGATATCATTGCGATACTTGAAGCATTAAAACAGGCTGGGAGTTTAAATGCATCGCTTGAGGTAATGTAAATGAATGTTGATAATATAACTATAACAAACAAAACGAATAATAATGATTCAGAAAAACTTCAAAAACTAAAACAACTATCAAAAGACTTTGAAGCAATCTTTATTGATATGATGCTTAAAGCTATGAAAATTGGCGAAGATGGTACACTGGGTAATTCTGCAGAAAACAGCATATACCAGTCAATGTATCAAAATGCGCTGGCAAATCAAATTGCTAACACAAGTAGTTTTGGTATTGCAAGTTTAGTATTCAACGCTTTAAAAAAGACTGTAGAAGACACAAAAGCACCAAAAATACAAAAACCCATACCATTAAATCAAAACAATTATGTACCATTTAAGGTAAACTTGCCAAAAGATATTCTGAATACAGTAAAAAAAGCTTCTACTATATTTAAAGTACCAGAAAAACTCATTTTAAGCGTTATAAAAGCAGAGTCTAATTTTAACCCAAATGCAGTCTCTCCTAAAGGTGCAATGGGGTTAATGCAGCTTATGCCGCAAACTGCACAAAGTCTTGGCGTAACCAATGCCTTTGACCCTGTGCAAAATATTATGGCTGGCACAAAATATTTAAGCAATTTGATTCAAAACTTACAAAGTGTTCCGCTTGCTTTGGCTGCATACAACGCAGGACTTGGCAATGTCAAAAAATTTGATGGCATACCGCCGTTTAAAGAAACTGTTCAATATATTCAAAAGGTAATTTCATACTATGAAAAAGCTTAAATTTTTATGCTATCATCCGATACATATACTAGGAGGTGAAAAATGAAAATATCAGATATATTTGGACCCAATATAGATGCTATAACAAACCAGAAAAAAACTCAAAAAAATGCACAACCTCAAAACGCACAAATTGAAGAGACAAAAAACAAAAATGCACCACAAGACACTGTAAATATATCTCAAGCAGCCAAAGTATTATCCAACTTAGCTGACTTTGAAGCCAATCACCAAAAAAATCTTGAAGCAGTCCAAAAAGCTTATGAAAACGGCACATATAAGCCAGATTTGACAAGCTTAGCAAAAAGCATACTAGAGGAAATAAAGAATGGATAATTGTCTTAACGATTATTTAGAGGCTTTAGTAGCAAACTATAAGCATTTAATCGAATTGTCTCTCAAAGAAAGAGCATATTTAATAACTATGAATAGTGAAGGTCTATTGAATATTTTAAAAGAAAAAGAAGATTACTTAAACGAATTAAATAGGTGTCTAAATCATATAAAATCAATAGGGACGCAAACGTTTCACTTATCAAATTATAAAAGTAAGATAATAGAATTATCAAGCAGATTTCTTTTTGAAAATACCGTAAATGCAAAAATTGCTCAGCAACACTTAGCATTTTCACATTCTATACTAAATCTATATACAAACTTTATACAAGTTAATGAAACCTACAACAAAAAAGCTTATTTGCCATACAAACCAAGTTTTAATAGAGTGGTCTAGTAACGCAAACTTAAAAATCTCTTTTTATGCTACCTGAATGTAACCATCTATGCCTAATTTGTAGGCGTATTCTAGTATTTCATTCCATTGCCTAGATATCAGTTTTTTTGAAACCTCTGGATAGTCAAATGCTTTATAAGCAGGAAAATACTGCCTCATTAGGGAAATTATTGGGTTTTCTATATAATTTACTACCCAATCCAATACTCTTTTTGAGTTATCAATATTATTTGGTAACACCAGATGTCTAATAATTAAGCCTTTTGTAGCCAAATTATTTTGCAAGGTTAAAGGACCTTTTGTTTCTTGCATCTTTAAAATAGCTTTTGTTGCCACTTCAAAGTAATCAGCTACGCCCGAATACCTTTTAGCTAAATCGTTATCAGCATACTTTAAATCTGCTAAGTAAATATCCACATAATCTTTTAAAAATTCTATAACTTCAACTTTATCGTAGGAGCTTGTGTTGTAGCATATGGGTATAGTAAGGCTTTTTTGCCGCGCTATATAAATAGCTTTACATATCAAATGAACAAAATGAGAGGGTGTTACTAAATTAATATTATGTGCTTTGCGATTTTGCAAATCTAAAAAAATATCTGCAAGGGCATATTCGTCTACCACTTTATAAGCACTTTTAAGCTGACTTATTGGATAATTCTGGCAAAATATGCAAGCCATATTACAGCCTGCAAAAAATACCGTTCCACTACCTAACTTGCCGCTAATTGGGGGCTCTTCTCCAAAGTGCAAGTTAAAACTTGCAATTTCAATTTGATTTTTCGTCTTGCATAAACCTTCTTTTTTGTTTCTATCTACTTTGCAATTTTTAGGACATAATCTGCAAGAATTCGATACTAATTTTTCTATATCAAGCAAACCCTAACCACCTCATATAATCTTCAATACCAGCCTCTATATCGTATTTTGCAACAAAACCCATTTTGCTTGCAGCTAAGCTTACATCTGCTAAAGTCTGATCTTGATAAAACTGCGTGTAGGGATTTTTAATATAATCTGGCTCAAGGTTTGTTCCCAAAACCTTATTTAACACTTCAACGATTTTATTAAAACTTGTAGGCTTTCCAGTACCCACATTATAAACACCAGATGGCGCTTCCATTGCTCTTATATTGGCTTCTACCAAATCCTTTATATAAATCTGATCTCTAAACTGTTCTCCAAATTCAAATATTCGAGGCCTTTTGAGTTCTCTCATCTGCAGAGCCAATTGGTAAATCATACTTGCTGCTTTGCCTTTAAAAGACTCCCTTGGTCCATACACATTAAAGTATCTTAAGCCCACGCACTCTAAATCGTAATTTTCTACATACTTTTTTGCCATATTTTCTAATATATATTTTGAAAAAGCATAAGCATTCTTTGGTTCTCTTTGTGAATTTTCGCTCATTGGTATTGTACCTTTACCATAAACACCAGCACTTGATGCGTAAATGACTTTGGCTTGAGAGTTAATAGCAAACTCCAAAACATTGCGAAAACCTTCAATGTTGCTTCTTAGCATTTCTTTATCATCTGGGTATGTTGTGTCTGTATTTGAAGCTTCATGAAAAATATAATCAGGCTCAAAATCTAAGTAATGCTCCCAATCCATATTTTCTTTAGAAATATCAGCAACTACAACATCGCCTTCAAAACCTTCTAAATTTTTATAAACACCCTTAGAAAAATCATCCACAATGGTTATGTTATCGGCCATTTTTTGAAGATGAAGAGCAAGATTTGAGCCAATAAAACCAGCGCCACCCGTAATTAGTATATCCATAAACCCTCCATAAATAAAAAAGGAGAGGTTTTTTAAAAACCCCTCCTTCACACAAACAATTGCGCTTTTATTGTTTTTTTTTGCGCACTAATATTACTTAATACCTGCCATTTTCTCTAGCATATCTGTGGTTACAGATTTTGGTCGCTCAATTGCATAACCCAGTGCTCTATCCCAAACTAGGTTAGCAAGAACACCCAACGCTCTTCCGATTCCAAATAGTACTGTGTAGAAATCATACTCTACAACACCATAATGCCACTGGATGCATCCAGAGTGTGCATCTACATTTGGCCATGGATCTTTTACTTTTCCAAGTGTAGACAAAATCGGTGGCACTACTTCGTATAGCATAGAAACCACCTGGAATATTGGGTCATCTGGTAAGTGCTTTAGTGCAAACTCTCTTTGTGCCATATAGCGTGGATCTGTTTTTCTTAGAACTGCATGACCGTATCCTGGTATTACTTGACCGCTGGATAGTGTTTCTTCTACGAATTTTTTTAATTCCTCTTTAGTTGGAACCTTTCCACCTAACTTTTTATCTATGGTTTCCTGGATCCATTTTAGCACTTCTTGGTTAGCAAGACCGTGCAATGGACCTGCAAGTCCGCACATACCAGCTGAATATGAGTAGTATGCATCAGACAAAGCAGATGCTACAAGGTGAGCAGTGTGAGCCGAAACATTACCGCTTTCATGATCTGAGTGTAGTATGAAATACAATCTTGCAACATCGTCATATGGCTTATCAATGCCCATCATGTTTGCAAAATCACCACCTAAATCAAGATCTGGGTTTGATGGAATATGAGTATCACTCTTGTATTTCATTCTGTAAATGTATGCGCCAAGTGAAGGCAATTTTGCCATTAAATCCATTGCATCTTCATACATTGGCTCCCAAGCGGTGTTTTTGTTGAATTTGCCTGTGTTGTAATATTCTGCAAATTTTGACTCTCTTTGCATTGCCAAAATACCTGCTGCAAACATAGTCATAGGGTGTGTATCTCTTGGCATAGCCTTTAGCGTATCTTTTACATACTCAGGTAAAGCTCTCCTTTTTTTAAACTCTTCTTCTACTTCTTTAACTTCTTTTTCGGTTGGGACCTCACCTGTAAGCAATAGGTAAAATTGGCCCTCTACATATGGCATTTCAGAGCCTGGCACTTTGGGCAGTTTTTCTAAAACTTCAGGGATGGTATATCCGCGAAACCTAATGCCTTCCTCTGGATCCAGATAAGAAATATCTGTTACCAAAGACTTAATGCCTCTCATTCCACCAATAGCCTGCGAGATAGTAACCTCGTCAATTTTTACATTACCAAACTCTTTGAGAAGCTTAGTAGTGCGTGGTCTGTGCTGAGCAATTTTCTCAGCTAGTTTGTCCTTCAAAAAAGACATATAAAACCTCCTTACATAAAATTTCTAATTAACAATTTACTCTAACTAAACTGTTTGTCAATATGACTCTATCCAAATTTGTATGCAACACCAAAACCACCTCTTGGGTATCTCCATGTAATATAATCGCAGGCAATCCTGCAAGTGCCGCATTCTACACATGCATCGTAGTTTATGGATAATTTTTGCTCTTCTTCATCATAAGAATAAACGCTAGCTGGGCAAACATAAGTACAAGGCCTGCCCTGACACTTTTTGCAGGCTTCTGGATCACTTACGCCAAGATGAGAGCCTTCTTCGTCTACATTATAACCTACTAAGTATAATTTATCTTCAATTCTCATCCTAATTTCCTCCACAATGTAAACATATCTTTTGCCAAATTCCAGTAACCAAACTCTTTCTTTACCTTATCTTTGATATTTTTAATCTTATCGGGTTTTGATACACCATCTACATTGTAAATGCTGTACATTGAATCAATAATCAACTGCGGGTATTTTGTTAATAAGTAGCGTTTTTCTTCAAGCAAATGAGGCAAGTTTCTGTACATTTTAAGGTCTTTTAATACAAAAGACTCTTCCATTTTGGCTTGGTATGCACTCAATGCTTTTGCACTAAAATCATTCTTATCTTTTGCTTCTAAATAGGTTCGTGCAGCGAGTTTGCCAGATTCAATTGCAAGGTTTGAACCTTCTCTGTGTACACTGTTTACAAGCATAGCAGCATCGCCAGCTACCATCAAACCATCTGTATATAATTTTGGCACAGTATAATAGCCACCTTCTGGTATCATGTGAGCTAAGTATTCTTTTGTCTCACCGCCTGCAATTAGCGGTGCAATTGCTGGGTGAGTTTTAAATTTTTCAATTAAATCATTTGGGTTTACCTTATGTTCAATTAAATCCTCAATTATAGTACCTACACCTATGGATAATGAATTTTTATTTGTGTAAATAAAGCCCATAGATTCCATACCTTCAAAATATGGACCTGTAATTTCGATTGTAACGCCATCTGAATCGCTTGATACGCCAAATCTGTCATTAATTACATTTTCTGGTAAACCGATAATTTCTTTTACGGCTACTGCCACTTTATTTGGAGTGATTTTTTCTCTAAGACCTAAAGATTTTGCAAGAAATGAGTTTACACCGTCTGCTGCTATAACACAATCGCAGTACAAATCACCATCTGGTCTATCTGTTCTAATACCAACAACTTTGCCATTTTCAATAATTGGGTCTTTTACCACTGTTTCATTTATGATTAATGCGCCAGCTTCTTGGACTTTCTGAGCAAACCACTTATCAAATTTAGCTCTAAAAACGCTAAAGCAATTGTATGGTTCTTTGTTAAATTTTTCGCTTTTGATACCCGTAGAAAAGACAGAATCCTCTGAGATAAACCACATCTTCTGCTCGATTATGTGCCTTTCTAAGGGGGCTTCTTTGTAAAATTCTGGGATTAAGTCATCTAAAGCTTTTCTATAAAAAATACCGCCCATCACATTTTTCGAGCCAGGAAATGTGCCACGCTCAATAATCGCAACATTAACCTTTGCTTTAGCTAGCACATACCCTGCGGCCAACCCAGCTGGCCCAGCACCCACTATAATAACATCAAAATCCTTCTTTCTCATATCTTCACTCCCTATTTAACCAACTTTTGTTTAAACATTTCTGTCATTTTTGGTAATATCTGCAAACAATCACCAACAATCCCATATGTAGCCACTTCAAATATTGGTGCTTGAGGATCTGTATTTATTGCAATTATGATATCCGAGGATTTCATACCCGCTACATGCTGCACAGCACCAGAAATGCCTGCTGCAATATAAATTTTTGGGTGAACCGTCTGACCAGTCTGACCAACCTGTCTTGATTGTGGCGCCCAACCAGCCTGAACCACTTTACGCGACACAGCCCAGGTACCACCTAGTGCATTTGCTAAATCTTCAAGTAATTTAAGGTTTTCTTTTTTACCGATACCTTTACCACCAGAAACTATTACCTCATAAAAACTTAAGTTTACTTTTTCTTCGCCTGTTTGAACTTTCTCAATAATTTTTTTGACTATTTGGTCTTCAGTAATTTCGTATTTGTCTTTTATCACTTCTGGCGTTGTAGGATTTTTAACTGCCTTAAACACACCTGGTCTTACTGTGGACATCTGAGGCCTGTTGTCTGGACAAAATATTGTAGCCATCAAATTACCGCCAAATGTAGGACGTGTCATTAGAAGGTTTTTGTTTGATGGATCAACATCTAGCGCCGTCGTATCAGCGGTTAAGCCAGCGGATAGCTTTGTTGCAACTGTACCTGCTAAATCTCTGCCAAGTGTAGTAGCTCCGATTAAAGCCACCTCTGGTTTATACTTATCGATTAAATATACTATCGAATCTCTCCAAGGCTCTGTTCTGTATTCTTTTAAAACAGGGTTTTCGATTATATAAAATTTTTTCGCACCATATTCGCCTACTTCTTTTGCAAATTGCTCAACTTTATCACCAACGGTAAATGCACAAACTTCACAATTAAGATCTTTTGCAAGTTCTGCGCCTTTGCTTAATAACTCAAGAGAGACCCTCTCAATTTTACCGTCATTGTGTTCTATAAAAACCCACACATTTTTATACTGTGTAATATCTTGCTTAATCATCTATCCACCCCTTAAACCCTTCCCAACTGCTTAAGCATTGGTTCTATTTTTTCATAAACTACACTTATAATCTCATCTAGACTACCTTCAATCATCTCTCCGCGCTCTCTTTTTGGTGGTGTAAATGCTTTTTTAACTTTTGTTGGTGAGTTTTTCAAACCACACTGAGAAGCATCTATTGTAGTATTGCTAGAGTTAAGCAAAACAACAGGAGTTTTCGCAGCTTTTATAAGGTATGGGAGCGGAGCAAATCGTATATGATTGAGTGTTTCTTCTGTCGTAATCATGCACGGCATTGGTACTTCAACAGTTTCAGTGCCACCTTCTAAAAGCCTTACGATTTGAATTTTTTTTGCTGATGGATCAACTTCTTTTATCTCAACAGCATATGTAACCAAAGGAACATCAAAACGCGTTGCTATACCTGGGCCCGTTTGCGCTGTGTCACCATCGATCGCCTGTTTTCCTGCCCAAAATATATCAACCGGACCAACTTCTTGGATAACTTTTTGTGCACCTGCCCATAATGCATAACTTGTTGCTAAGGTATCGGATCCTGCAAATACCCTATCGCTTAACAAAAATACATTATCTGCACCCATGGCAAGAGCTTTTTTTAAAGCCTCATCCGCCATAGGAGGGCCCATACACAAAACTGATACACTACCACCAAATTTGTCCTTTATCTGGACTGCTGCTTCAATAGCATGCGTGTCAAAAGGGTTTATAATAGCTGGAACACCTTCTCTTATGAGGGTTCCAGTTTCATAATCAACCCTAACTTGAGCCGCATCTGGAACTTGCTTAATAAAAACTAATGAATGCACTCAAAACCTCCTTTTTGATTTTCCCATATAGTTATCTTATTTTTATACAAAAATAAAAATATGTCAAGCACAAAGTAGAATATCAACCCACTTTTGTAAATTTTACACCTATATCAGATGGTTTTGCAAAATACAACCACGAAGTAACTATTGCATCAACACCTGATTTCACATAATCTGCAATGTTTTTATCATTAATGCCACCCGCTACGGCTATTTTAATATTATTATTGATGTTTCTCAAGTGCATTACGGCTTGTCTTGTGTGCTCTATATCGAACTTGTCTAACTGCAAAAAATCAATACCAGCTTGTGCAAGCTTAACTGCCTCATCTAAATTTTCTACTTCAACACAAACTACCTTATCATAAGCTATACGCTTGATTTCATCAATTTTGCTGATTAACTTATCAAGTCCACCCATAAACATAATGTGCTCTTTAAATATTAAAATAGTTTCAGACAAACCTAACCTATGCACACTTGCGCCACCGCTTAAAATAGACTTTATCACAAGTTTTTTTGCAAATGGAAAGGTTTTGCGTGTGGTGGCAATTCTTACATATGGGTTAATGCTTTTTGCCAAATCAACAAAATTCTTTGTCTTAGTGGCTAACCCACAAGAATGCTCTAGTAAGTTAGAACACACTCTATAGCATTTTTGCACATTTTTGAAATCTCCGCTTGCTTTTAATAAAAAATCGCCTTTTTTAAGTAAAGCTCCAGAAGGTTTAAACTCCCTTACCAAGATATCAAAACGCTCTAGCACCATTTTTGCTTCTTCGGTTGCACAAACCACTAAATCTTGCCTTGCTATATACTCTATTTCGCAACTTCCTCTTAAACTCAAAATATCTGTAGTTAAATCACCGTATGGTAAATCGTCATTTATTAATCTATCTATCTCTTCTTGCAAAAAATACATTTGCCCTCCTTTTTAGGTTTCAAAACCATAGGCTTTTAGAATCTTTTTTACTTTTTTTGATTTCATAAGCTCTAAATATTTGTAAGCCGCGCTTTTGTTTTTTGAGCTATTTAGTATTACCACTGCTTGTTGTATCGGTAAATAGAGCTTTTTATCAACCATGCAGTAATTTTTCTCTTTTGAGCCAATCACTAAAGATAGCGGCAAAAAAACCAAAGGAGCATTGTTAGTTTTAGCATACTGCAAAACCTGCAAGGCGTCTTTGCCTTGCACAAAACTTTTTTGCGCTAAATCAAGCAAATGTGCATTCTCTAAAGCTTGAACTGTGGCTTTGCCATATGGACCAAGCGCTGGGTTAATTATGCCAATGTAACCTTTGGTTTTTTCTACATTGCCTATACAATTGGTTTTATCTAATTTATAGACATTTGAGTATAAAACAAGCACGCCTTTTGCATAAACAAAGTATGAGTTCTCTAAAGCTAATCCTTGCTCGATAAGTCTTTTAGGATACAGCGTATCTGCTGATATGAATATATCTGCAGGGTAGCCATTTTTTATTTGCTCAAAAGCTACACCTGCTATAGTAGGTAGTGATGTAATTTCTATTTCAGAGTATTGGTTTTTAAATAGTTCGTTAATTTTTTCGATTGGCTCTTTCATGCTTGGAGTATAGATTATTGTTAATTTCGAGCCAAAACTCACACTATAGGCAATCAATACTACAAAAATTACTAATAAACTACGGCGTAGCATACCCAAAATCTTTAAATATTTTTTTTGCTTGGCTTGATTTGATAAAATCTAAGTATTTTTGAGCCAATGCTTGATTTTTTGAGGATTTCAATACAACCATTGCTTGATTTATAGGCTTATATAAATTTTGATCAATTTCGCAATAATGACCGCTATTTGATTTAATTACTAATGCAAGCGGTATAAATGCTAGCTGAGCATTGCGTGTTTGTGCAAATTGTTGAGCCTGCGATACATCATTTGCAAATACAATTTTTTTCTCTACTTTATCATAAATATTTGCAGCTTTTAAAGCTTCAATAGAAGCTCTTCCATAAGGCGCTAACTTGGGGTTTGCAATAGCAATATGCAACACATCTTTACTTAAAGAACTCTCTATGCAATTATCGTTTAGTTTTATATTACTATTTGTCCAAATTACAAGTTTGCCAACAGCATACACATAATAATCATCGCTTGAAGCAAAACCTTTTTTTACTAATTCTTGTGGGTACTTTACATCAGCTGACATAAAAACATCTACTGGGTAGCCATTTGTAATTTGCTGGTAGGCCGCACCAGACACAAGTGGAATTACAACTACCTTTGCAGATTTATTTTGTTTTTCAAATTCTGCATTAATGGGTTTAATAACTTTATCGAGGTTTGGTGCAATAACAACTTTTAGCTCACCCGCAAAGGATAACTGCACAAAAAAAACCAAAAAAAGTACCGCTAATAAACTTTTCATCAAAGCCTCCTTTATGTTCTATAATATTTTATATAGCGGTGGTTGTCAAGAAATATCTAAAACAATCGAAACAATTTTATATACAACACAGAAAATCTTTTTGTTAATCGTTTTTATATAAAAAGTTACACTATCTTGTTACATACTATTACACTTATGAGCAACTAAATAAAATCTTTTAATCTATCTATGATAAAATTTTTTGATAGTATGCCGCTTTTTTTGTTATCTATATTAAAAGTTCTACAAGCATAATTAACTTCTTGAGGTTTTTTTAGCGTATATATATCAATACCATCTACATATATAGAAGGAGATCCCAAAAAATTTACCTCTTTGGCTTTTTCGAGCGTTTCTACATCGATCTTTTGAACATCAATATTTATACCAAGTTCTTTTATAGCCTCTAATAAGTTATTCAATGTAGGTTCAGAATTTGGACAACCGCTAAAGTACAAAAACTCTATTTTTTTCATAAATTCTCCTTATCAATATTTTTGCATGCTTGCAAAAAACTCTCTAAGCTATCTTTTAAGTTTGTCAAGGACAAAATCCATAACTTTAGCTCAGCTTTGCCTTTGTCTGTTAGCGTGTAGATTTTTTTGTAGTTTCCCCTGCCTTTATCGTTGATATCACAAGATGAAATAACAAGCTGGTCTTTTTCCATTGCATTGAGTGTTTTGTAAATATAACCAAAGTCTCCTACATCTTCATACTTTATACCCATATCTTGAAGCGCTTCTATAATTTTAAAGCCATGTTTTGGGCCTTGCGTTAGAATGTAGAGCATAAAAGCCCTTAAAAATCTTGGAGGGCGCTCAGCTGGATAGTTTTCGCACCATCGCTTAATTTTAACCATTTGTTTTACTTTACTTTCTTCAGCTTTCATAGTTTAATCTCCTATTAAATGATCAAAATCTTCTTTTGGAAGCGGCATAGAAAGCAAAAACCCCTGAGCAGCATCACAGCCTAGTTTTTCTAACATACTCAGTTGTTCTGTGGTTTCTACGCCTTCTGCAATTGTTTTTATGCCTAAATTATTCGACAAATAAATGATAGTTTCAATTATAGATTTTGCCTTTGCATCAAAAAGCATCTTTTTAACAAAAGATATATCAATCTTGATATAGTCAAATGGCAACTCGCTTAAGTAAGACAAGGAAGAATAACCCGTTCCAAAATCATCCAATGCAAGTTTTATATTGTGACTTTTTAGTTCATTAAATAATACTTTGTAATAAGACAAATTTTCTATAAATGTGCGCTCAACCATCTCAAGGATAATTAAAGAAGGGTCAACTGAACTTGATTGAATTATTGATACAATTTCATCTATAAAATGACGTCGTTTAAAGCTAATTGGAGAGATATTAATAGAAATGGGTATTTTATGTTTTCTTGTGCTGATATCGTTTACAACTTCGTTTTTTATCCAATCCTCAACATCCAAAATAAGGCCTGTTTCTTCCAAAAACGGTATAAATTCAAGAGGTGAAATAATTTTATTGCCTTTTTTCCACCTAAGCAAGCTTTCTGCGCCTATAATTTTTTTGCTTTTTATATCAAAGTAAGGTTGGTAGTAAATCAAGAATTCTTTGTTTGTGAGTGCTTTGGTTAAGTTATACCTTAAATAAAGCCTCTCTTTAGCGCTTGCTTCGACTTCTTCTCTATAAAAGCCAAGCGCACCTTCTCCTTTTTCTTTGGCGTCTGTCACAGCAATCTCTGCTTTTTCTAATAGCGTTTTTGAATTTTTTGAGTCTTTTGGGTATAAACTTATGCCTGCGTTAAACGAAAGCTTTACCGTATTGCCATTTATATTGTAATCATCAGAAAGCACCTTTATAATGTTTACCATTAAGACTAAACTATCTTCTTCAAACGAAAGGTCTTTTATCAAAACTGCAAACTTATCTGATTCTAATTTGGCTACTATATCAATCTGTCTAATAGTTTTGCCCAACCTATTGGCTATTGCTTGGAGTATTTGGTTTCCAAACTCAAAACCATAGGCTTTGTTAATATTACCAAAATTAATGGGGTTTATAACGGCTACTGCACCTATTTTGTTTTCAATTTCTGCGCGTTTTACAAACCTTTCTATATAATCAAGAAACGCCTGACGTTTGGGCAAACCAGTAATCATATCAAAATTTGTTAGATAGTTAATCTTTTCATACAATGATTTTTCTTTTGATATGTCTTTGGCTATGCTAACATAGTACTGTATTTGATTATTTTCAATAAACGGCACTATACTAACAAGTGCATTAAAAAATGAGCCACTTTTAGTTTTATATGTAAGAATATCAGAAAAGATTTTTCCAGATTTTAAGGTTTCATAGAAATTTGTTGCAAATTCCTTACTGTGTGTTTTAGAGCTAAATATAGAATGATGTTTACCAATAACTTCATCTTTTTTAAAACCTGTAATTTTTTCGACTGCTTCATTTACATATACAATATTAAAGTTTTTATCCATTATGCCTATTAAACTTTCATTTTTATCTATTGCAAGCATTACAATATTGCGCCAGCGTTGGTTTTCTATATTATCCAGTGCATAGTTTATATCTAAAGTTATTTCTTTTAGTAAGTTAAATATGCTTTTGTTAAAAAAGTTAATTTTATCAGACAAAGCTACAATAGCACCAATTGATCGATTATTTTTGATTATAGGTATTGAGCAACACGAGTGAATACCAATTTTAGCAGCTTCAAGATTAAACGGCCTCAAATCTTTTGTGCTTGCATCGTTTATAATGTAAACGCGTTTATTTTTGATAGATTTATACAAAGGAAAGCTATACAAACCAAGTTTATCTTTATCTAGCGTTTTTAATAGACTAAATTGTTTGGATACAAAATCTAAAAAACTTCTGTAAGTTGGACTTTTTACACTTGAGGCTTTTATATAAAGATTATTGTCTTCATCAACAAGGGCTACATAAGCAATCTTAAAATTTGCGTACTCAACAAGGATTTTTGTTATTTTATCAAATATAATTTCTTCGTTTGTTTCGTATACGAGCATTTGATTAATCTCAGACAAGGTTGCATATATACTTGATAAATTTTCGATTAACTGAAGATGCTTTGTTTCTTTTGTAATATCCCTTGCCAAATCAACAAATCGGCTTACTTCACCGTTAATTTTTACTGGTATAATCAAAGAACTAAGGTAAAACAACTCTCCGTTTTTATTTTTATTTACAAAAGTACAACTGCAGCTATCTCCCTTTAGTAAGGTGTCCCACAAATTTTTATAAAAATCATTGCTGTGGTAGAGCGATTTAAAAATAGAAGGTTTTTTGCCTATTAATTCTTCAATACTATAGCCAGATATATCGCTTACCGTTTTGTTTGCATACTCAATTGTCCCATCAACGCCTGTTATTACAACCCACTCAGAAGAAGACCATATAGCCTCATCTAACATAAAGCTATGCTGTTGATCTTTTATTTTTTGGATGGCAAAACTAATGTCTGATTGTATTTCTTTTAATATATCTAAATACTTTTCTTTGAATTGATTAGCAATTTTTGAGTGCAAAAGCATTACATACCTAACCTTATCGTCTAATAAGATTGGTATGGCACATGCAGATAGGATGTTGTGTTTTTTAAAGTAATCACTCCAAAAGCGCAAACCTAAATCTTTTTCTACATTAGAGACTATTGAGATTACACCAGAATTAAACGCTCTTGAGACAACACCAAGTCCATAGTCTAATTTTTTGTCTGCGGAGATTTTTAAAGTTTTAAAGTCATTTAGAATTGTTTCGTTTTGAGCGTTTGCATATTTTATGACAAAATTTTTACCAGCATCGATGTATCCTACGCTTACAAGATCAAAATCCAATTTTTCCACTAAGATCCTACAAATAGACATTAACAATTTATCTTCACTGTTTTCAAGCGTAATTAATTTGTTTATCTCTTTTAGTGCAAAATATAGTTTTTCGATTAATTTTTGTTCTGTTATATCTACAAGCACACCAAACGCAGTATGCTCGTTTTTATAATTGACTGTGTTTGCAAATAAATTGGCATAAATGATGCTCTTGTCTTTTTTAAGCATCTTTATTTCACTGTAGTTAGTAGAAAATCTTTCGCCTCTAAAGCGTTTTTGTAAAATTTCATTTATTTTAACTTTCTCTGATTCATTATAGAATAAATCAATAGGCTTTATACTTTTGATTTCATCAAAAGTATACCCCAATATATCTAATACCCTTTGATTAGCATAAATATAAGAATCTTTACCAAGCATATAAACGCCAACGGGTGATTCTTCAGATAGTACTTTGAATAGCTCTAATGATTCCTGCAACTGTGCCTGCAAATTAAAAAGATCCGTTAAATTCTCTACGAAGCCAATGTTTTTAAAGACATTATCTTTTTTTTCAGTTATATAAACATTATTTTTTAGATATAAATAAGAGCCATTTTTACTCAAAAATCTATAAGTGCAACTTGTCGATTCGTTGTTTTCTAAAAGTGACAATTTACTTAAGATCGTTGGTTTATCTTCTTCATGGATTTTGCTGAACCATAAGTTTGGGCTTGATAGCTCTTCTTTTGTATAACCCGTTAGGATTTCAATATAATCGTTATCTAGTAAATCAATGCTTAATATTTCTACCCTTTCATCTTTTATACTAACCGTAGATTTATAAATAATTATAGGTAACTTTTTAAACAATTCTTCTTTCATTTTTTGAAACTTTTGTACATAACTAAGTTTATTATAACAAATTTATTAGAATAGGCAAATTTTTACAGCTTAGGTTTTCCTTTCAAACTGACCAGATTTGCCACCACTCTTTTTAAGTAAATAAATATCTGTTATTTCAATAGATTTATCAATCGATTTACACATATCGTAGATGGTAAGTGCAGCAATTGAACAAGCGCACAGGCTTTCCATCTCAACACCGGTTTTGGCTGTTATCTTAGCTGTAGAAACCACTCTAATAGTACAATTTTCGTCGTTTAGTTCAAAATCGATATTGATTTGCTCGATGTTTAGAGGGTGACACATTGGTATTAAGTGGGGTGTTTGTTTTGCGCCCATTATACCAGCAACACTTGCAACAGCCAACACATCGCCTTTTTTAACTCTACCTTCTTTTACTGCAAGGTAAGCTTGCTTTGAGAGCTTTACAATTGCTTGCGCTTGAGCTACTCTAAGTGTTAGATCTTTGTTGGATACATCTACCATTGTTGGTTGATTTTGTTTATTAAAATGCGTAAATTCCACCTTTATCCTCCAAGGTTAGAAAATGATTGATGAATGTTTGTCGTAAGCAGTTGGTGTTGCTTGGGCTTTCTTAATACAGAATTTTTTAAAAGTTCCTTTGTTTGATTTAAGCTGCCTTGTCTTAAAACTTCTTTAAAGTTAATTTTTATATCATGCCCAAGACACAAAATCAAGTTGCCATCAGAAGATAGCCTAATACGATTGCAAAAAGCGCAAAAGTTATGCGAAAGCGGTGTGATAAACCCAACACGAGTATTTTCAACTTCACAATATTGGCTTGGACCATTTGTTTTATAGCTGGTGCTTTTTAACAAATAATGTTGTTGGATTATATTTTTTATTTCATCTATCGGGACAAAATTTGCTTTAAAATCCTCATTAAAATCTGTAGGCATATACTCTATAAACCTTATTTCATAATTGCGCAACAGTGCAAAGTTAAGCAAGTTTTCTATGCAGTCAATAT
>Ga0078972_1000968_pt2 | contig 50714 bp, 52 predicted proteins | sample YelNatPaOPGAMG01_FD_67568 | JGI IMG/M metagenome (GOLD analysis project Ga0078972, IMG submission 67568) | Hot spring thermophilic microbial communities from Obsidian Pool, Yellowstone National Park, USA - OP-RAMG-01 (SPADES assembly) (version 2) | ecosystem: Environmental > Aquatic > Thermal...
CAAGCCGCAAGCAACACAGCAGCGGCGACGCCGGAGCTTAAACCGAGCCGCTTTTCCATGGTTCCCATTCTAATCTGATCCGCAATGCGGGACGGCGCAGACAGGCGCCGCTCCGGACCCCCGCCTTTGTTACAAGCCACCACCGCCACCCGCGGGGGAGGCGGCGTGGTACAACCGTTTATCATGCGCATCCGATCGGTGTTGATCGCCGCAGGGCTCCTGTCCGGAGTCCTGCTGTCCCAAACCCAGCCGCGCGCTCCCGGCTCTCGCAGGGACGACCCTCAGCCCCGGGCGGTGGACCCCGGACCGCCGGGCGGTCCGCCCTCGGACGCCATCGTGCTCTTCGACGGCAAGGACCTTTCGCAGTGGACCTCGCGGGACGGCGCGCCCCTGCGCTGGCGCGTCGAAGGCGGCGCAATCGTTTCCGGTTCCGTGACCAAGGAGCCGGGCAAAACCCAGGACCTCATCAGCAAACAGCGCTTCGGAAGCGCCCAGATTCACGTCGAGTTCGCCGTGCCCTACATGCCCAATCAGAAGGACCAGGCGCGGGGCAACAGCGGCGTGTATCTGCAAGGCCGCTACGAGATCCAGATCCTGGATTCTTACAACAACCCCACCTATCCCAATGGAAGCTGCGCCGCGCTCTACGGGCGGTTCCCTCCCCTGGTCAACGCTTCCCGCCCGCCGGAACAATGGCAGACCTATGACATCATCTTCCACCCGCCCAAGTGCGCCGAGGATGGCAAATTCGCCCAGCCCGGCACGCTTACCCTGCTGCACAACGGCGTGCTGGTGCAGGATCACGTTCCTGTGGTCAGCACGCGCGCTTGCAACCCGGAACCCGGCCCTCTGCTGCTCCAGGACCACTACCATCCGGACGCGCCCAACACCCCCATCCGCTTCCGCAACATTTGGGTGCGGCCCCTGGAAGACGCGCCAACGCCCTGAATGAAACCCTCCGGTTCCTGGCTGCTGCTGAGCGCGGCCGCCGTGTTGTTCTCCACGGGCGGCGCGGCCATTAAGGCCACGGCGCTGACAAGCTGGCAGGTAGCCTCGTTCCGCAGCGGGATCGCCGCCGCCGTGCTCCTGTTGCTGCTGCCACAGGCGCGCCGGCTCGGCCATCCGGGGGTTTGGCTGGCCGCCCCCGCCTACGCGGCGACCGTGATCCTCTTCGTGGCCGCCAACAAACTGACCACCGCAGCCAACTCCATCTTTCTTCAGTCGACGGCGCCGCTCTATCTGTTGCTGGCCGGTCCCTGGCTTCTCAAAGAGCCGGTCCGGCGCTCCGATCTTGCCTTGCTGGCCGTGGCGGCGGCGGGGCTGTCGATGTTTTTCCTCGGGACCGAGCGCGCGGCCGCCACAGCGCCCGACCCCGCCCGCGGCAACATCGTCGCTCTGGTGTCGGGCCTTACGTGGGCGCTCACGATCGCCGGGCTGCGCTGGCACGCCCGCCGCGCCACTCAGGATTTTTCCCTGGCTATGGTGGCCGCCGGGAATCTGATCGCCTTTGGGGTCACCCTTCCGCTGGCGCTGCCGGCCGCGCCGGAGTCCCGCGATGTGGCTGTCCTGGCGTTTCTGGGCGTATTTCAGATCGGCTTGGCTTATGTGTGCCTCTCGCGGGGCATGCGCCACGCCACGGCCTTGGAAACGTCGCTGCTGCTTCTGCTGGAGCCGGTGCTCAATCCGATTTGGGCCTGGCTGATTCACCACGAGAAGCCGGGCGGCTGGGCTTTGGCCGGCGGCGGACTGATCCTGGCGGCGACCACGGTGCGCGGCCTGCTCCGCCGATAATAGCTGCGCCAAGGCGGACGCGGTTCACAAGCCTGGTGCGGCCTTGGGCAGCGTGCCGGCAAGCGGCGGCTTGGGCGCGGCGCAGGAAGGCGCGAGACGCCGGTGTTATGATCGCTGGCATGAAGGAATTGGAAGGGCGAACCGGGCTAGTGACCGGCGCGGGACGTGGAATCGGAAGGGCTTGCGCTCTGGCGCTGGCCGAGGCCGGAGCCAGGGTCGCGGTTCATTATCGCACCAGCGAAGCGGGAGCGCGCGAAACCGTAGAAGCGATACGCCGCGGCGGAGGCGAGGCGGCCGCCGTGTGCGCCGACCTGCGCTCGGCCGCGGAGGTTCGCAGACTGGTGGACTCCGTGCATGAGCAGCTCGGGCCGGTGGACATCCTGGTCAACAACGCGGGGATTACCCGGCCGCAGCCGCTGGCCGAGATCACCGAGCGGGACTGGGACGAGCTGATTACATCGAACCTGAAGTCCGCGTTCCTGGTCACGCAGGCGGTGCTGGAGCCGATGCGCAGCCGGCGCTGGGGACGCATCATTATGATCTCCTCGGTGGCGGCGCATCTGGGCGGCATCGTCGGGCCGCACTACGCGGCGTCCAAGGCGGGCATGATCGGCATGGCGCATTTTTACGCCCGCGCGCTGGTGAAAGACGGGATCACGGTCAACACGATCTCCCCCGCGTTGATTGAAACCGAGATGGTCGCAGTGAATCCGAACGCGCGGCCGGATCTCATTCCGGTGGGACGGTTCGGCCGCCCCGAGGAGGTGGCCTCGGTGGTGGTGATGCTGGCCGCCAACGGGTACATCACCGGCCAGACTGTCCATGTGAACGGCGGTTGGTACATGACCTGACGCGAAACTGCCCCCCGTGAGCTCTCGTCGCACCTGATATAGTGGACGCTAGGAGAGGGCCATGAAACTGACGCTGCGCCTGGCTGCCCTGCTGGCAGCTCTTACTTTGTGCTTTCTGTCTGCCCAGCAAGGGCCGACCCGGCAGGGCGGCGAAACGGTCGCCCGGCCCCCTAAGGCCGAGTCGGGCAAGGCGCCGGAGCAGGAGAAGATTCCCTCCCGCTTCCCCAAGAAAGCCGAGTCCGGCGCCGAGCTTCCCACTTTCCGCGCCGACGTGCTCACGGTCAGCCTCAGCGTGGCGGTGCTGGACAACCGCGGGCGGTTCATCCCCAATATCCCGCGCGCCAATTTCCGTATCCTGGAGGACAACGTCCCGCAGCAGATTGCGACTTTCGAAGTGGGCGAGTCGCCCATGACCGTCTGCCTGGTCATCGAATTCAGCAATCTGTTCCAACAGTTCTGGAGCGAGACTTGGTACCAGACCCTCAGCGCGGCCTACGGCTTTCTGGAGACTCTGCGGCCCGACGACTATGTGGCGGTGGTGGCTTACGACCTTCGGCCGGAAATCCTCACCGACTTCACCACCGACAAGCGGCAAGTGATGGAGGCCATGCGCCGCCTGAACTTCCCCGCCTACTCGGAGTCCAATCTCTTCGACGCCCTCACGGATACCGCAGACCGGATGTCGGGGATCGAAGGCCGCAAGGCGATCGTGCTGATCTCCTCCGGCATCGACACGTTCAGCAAAATCACGTTCGACAAAGCGCGCAAGTCGCTTCAGAACGCCGGAGTTCCCATCTACGCCATTGGCCTGATGCAAGCGCTGCGCGAGCTGGCCGATGCCCGCGGCTACATGGATTCCATCACCCGGCTGGATTTCTTGCAAGCCGACAACCAGCTCCGCACCTTTGCGAAGGAGACCGGCGGTCAGGCATTTTTCCCGCGCTTCTACGGGGAATTTCCGAACATTTTTCGGACGATAAGCGAAGCGCTGCGGGGGCAATACGCCATCACCTATCAGCCCACCAACCAGAAACGGGACGGCAAGTTCCGCCGGATCCGCGTGGAACTGGTCGATCCGGCCACCAACCAGCCGCTGCGCATCGTGGACGAGAACGGCAAGCCCATCAAGTACACGGTGGTGGCCAAGAATGGCTACACGGCGCCGCGCGAGGTGGAATAGCGCAGCCGGCGCTGGTCCATAGCGCGGCAGCGGGAAAAAGTCAAGCCCTAAATCTTGCGCCGCATCACACTGTTACAAAATCATTGACACTCGCGGCGCTTCTCTGCTAGTTTTGCAGAGTCCCATGAGTTCTGCCGCTGCACCGCACCGCGCTCATTGTGATCAAGTTCTGGTGGTGGACGTGAGTCAACCCGGACTGGCCGCCCGGAGGATGGTGCTGGAAGAGCAGGGCTTGTCGGTCGCCACCGCCCGCAGCGCGGAGGAGGCGATTCAACGGCTCTCCGAGAGCCCTTTTCAGTTGATGGTGGCGGTGCACCATGCATCCCGGCTGGACACGCGGGAATTGATACGGCAAGCGCGCCGGCTCAAGCCAGGCCTGCCGGTGATTCTGGTGTGCACCGACGCCGACGCGCTCGGGATGACCGCGGCGTCCACGGGCGCCGACCTGGTGCTCTCCAAAGGAGCCAATGAAGTCGCGCAGTTGATCCGCGGCGCCTCCCGGCTCCTCCGTCCCAACCGCCGGAAACCGCCGGCCCGTCAAGGGGCGGCCTCGCAACTCCGCAAGCGCCGTCTGTAGCTTCATCCCTGCACCCCGCCCCGCGCAGCCGCTATGATCGAGGTGAGGAGAACGCACATGCTCGAGATCACTTGGTTGGGACATGGAACCTTTCAATTCCGCCTGGAATCCGGCGAAGTGGCGCTTGCTGACCCTTGGACGGAGGGCAATCCTGCCTACCCAAAGACCCACAAGTTTGATCGCCTGGATGCGATGCTCATCACTCACGGGCACTTTGACCACATCCACGACGCCGTGCCGCTGGCCAAGCAGTTTTCGCCCAAAGTCGCCGCCATCTACGAGACCTGCGTGTGGCTGGAGTCAAAGGGCGTTCAGAACACGTGTCCGATGAACAAGGGGGGATCCCAGCAGATCGGGTCGCTCAAGGTCACCATGACCCACGCGGTTCACAGTTGCGGCATCCTGGACGAGGGCCGGATCCTTTACGGAGGCGAGGCCGCGGGTTATGTGATTCAGCTTCCGGACGGCAGATCCCTCTACTTTGCGGGCGACACGAACGTTTTCTCCGACATGCAGCTCATCGCCGAACTCTACCGCCCGGAGCTTGCGTTTCTCCCGATCGGCGGCCTGTTCACGATGAGCCCGCGTGAGGCCGCTCTGGCCTGCCGCTTGCTGAAGCCGGCCAAGGTGATCCCGATGCACTTCGGGACTTTTCCGCCGCTCACCGGAACTCCGCAGCTGTTGGCGGAGCTGATCCGTGATCTCCCCGGGGTGGAAGTCTGGCCGCTCGAGATCGGCAAGCCGGTCCGGTGGTGATAGGCCATCCCGCGCCCGCTCTTCCGCTCTGACCGGCCACACCAAAGAACGGCGCCGGCTGCCTCCGGTTGTCCGCGCCTCCGCGCGCAGGGCCTGTGCCTGGTTCTCCGGCCGCTCTCTTCGCGCGGGCAGAATCCGGTCTTACTATCTGAATTTAACATCTCCTTAACATCATAAGTTTTACGGTTTCTTTACATCGAAACTGAATCATTTACGGATCCGGAGGGGTCTTACAAGTGTACGGAGAAAAGAATCCGTAGAATGAAGCAACAAAGAGGAGGAAATATGAAGCTGAGAATCGCAGCTGGGCTGACGTTCCTGGTATTGACATTCGTATCCGCGCCCCTGGCCGCCCAAACCTTCCGGATCGATGCCGCGATCCCCTTTTCGTTTGCGGTGGGCTCGCAGGCGTTGCCCTCCGGCCAGTATGAGTTTCAGAATCTGGCCATGGGCGTGGCTCAAATATGGAACCAGGACTCCAGAACAAGCGTGGCCATGATGTTCCACCCGGGCTTCATGCCGGTTAAACTCGCCGATGAAAGCGTGACCCTGGTTTTCCATCGCTACGGCCAGAGCTACTTTCTGTCCGAGATTCGCAACGGGTACAGCGGTTCGGTGTACAGCTTCCCCGAATCTCCCCGTGAAAAGGAACTCCGCCGCACCGCCTTCCTGCACCGGCCGGAGGAAACAGTCACCCTGGTGGCCCGCGCAATCGCCGCAACGAGGTAACTCCAATTCCGCCTGACCCCCTGGGCGGCCGGGGGCGCCCCTCTCCCGGCCGCCTTTCCCTTTGAAAGAACTTCCAATCCTTCCGCTTTGCGCCCATTTGCGGCCCGCTTAACGTTTTTCCAACAAATCTGGTGTAACCTGGAACCGGTCTTAGGAATCTAAAAGGGTAGAAAGTCAAATCAGAGCTTGAAGCTCAATATCTTACCGACAGGAGGGCTAAGACCATGAGGAAACTGATGTTTGCCTTGTGCGCGGCCTTGCTGTTGGCTGTATCCGCAGCGCCGCTTTCCGCTCAGACGCTTCTGTTGCGAGCCAATGTTCCGTTCGAGTTCTACCTGAACGGCAAAGCCATGCCCGCCGGGGAGTACCAGATCGACACCAAGTTGGGACATGGCATCGCGCGGGTGTGGAACCTGGACTCCAACCGGGCGATGCTGACCCTGGCGCAGAAGGACAGCTTCCCTTATCGCGCCAGCCGTGAAGAAGCCGTGGTGGTGTTCCATCGCTACGGCGACCGGTACTTCCTGTCCCATGTGCGGGACGGCTTTGGCGGGATCCAGTACCGCATGGCGACTTCCAGGGCGGAAGCCGAGTTTCAGGAGCGCGCTGCGGTGCGTGAGCCGGACGAGACCGTGCTGATCGCGGCCCGGCTGATCCGTTAGACGGGCGGCGGGTCTCGTCCGCCTTTGTCCTCGCTGGATTCAAAAAGACGAAAGACTCCCGGAGATGCGGCCTTTGCCGTGCGCCTCCGGGGGTTTTTTCTTTTTTGGGCAGCGCTTTCTCGCCACGCCGATTTCGCGAGCTCAAGGTTCCCGGCAAAAACGTCTTGTTTGATTGGGAGATTCGGGGTATTCTCCTAAACGAGGCGGAGAGACGGCAATGTTCAGACCCTTAAGCGGATTTAAGGCCCGTGTGGGCGAGTTCAGCTTGGTCGTGGTCTCGGAGTTTGACGAGTGGCGCGTGGTGGCGCATTCGCCGGATGTCATTTTGCAGGGTCAGCGGCAGTTCAAGGACACGAAGGCCAAGGAACACGCTTGTCTGCTGATCAAAAACTATTACGAGGAGATCCGCAAGGAAGCGGCGCCGGATCTCATCCAGCTTGACTGGCAGCCGACCGGTCCGGCGGACTGGCTGGTTTGGAAGACCTGAGCCTCGGCGGCCAGCTATAATCGAACCAGAGATGTTCTTCCGCAGGCCCCAGACACGCACGCCCTCGCTCGACGACCGCATTCAAGCGCTGCGCGCCGCCGGTTTTGAGGTACGCTCGGCGGCAGGCTCGCAGTTGGAGGTCCGCCGGGGATGCTGCGCTGCCCATGTGGAGCAAGCCGACGGACCTTCGCCGAGGATCGCCCGGTCGGGCCTCTTGATCGGCGGTGAGCTGGCGGTTCTTATCGACGGGGGCTACATGAAGTTTTTTCAGACGCCTTCGGGGCGGCGCCGCCCGGCGCTGTCCAAAGACCTGAAGGAGCTTCAGGATTTCCGCGAGGACCTGCGCGAGGCCTTGGGCTTGCCCAGCCTTTATAACGAGTCGCTGGGCACGGTTTGCGAGAAGCACGCCTACGACCGGCTCAGCGGGCGCCCGATGTAATGCGGCGGTAGGCCGCCTCCAACTGCTCCGCTTCCCGGCGGCGGCCCTGCGCGGCGAAAGCTTTCGCCTTCAGCTCCAGGACCCGAGGGAAGGTCCAGAAACTCAGAGGCGGCTCCAGTCCAGCCGGAGGAGTACCGTGGACCGCAACGAGCGGCGCCGCTTCGGCCGTCTGGCCCGCCTCAATTAGCGCCCAAGCCAGCAGCGCGCCGAGCTGATCCTGTGACAATGGGTCCGTCGCCCGGTGCAGCGGTTTGAGGATCTGGGCGGCCTGGTCGTAACGCCGCTCCAACAGCGCCCGGCAGGCCAGTCCCAGACTGCGGAAAGGGCCTTCCGGCACGCCTTCCCAGCCTGGGGCTCCGGCGACGACCATGACCAGCAGCGCCGCGCTGCGGGCGGCCGGCGCCTGGGAACGCTGCAACACGCCCCGGGCCAGACCGACGGCCTCATCCTTGCGCCCGCTGGTTAGATTCCAAAGCGCCAGCCGCGAGCGGGCCAGCTCGGAGACCTCCCCTGCGCCTGAGCCGGCCAGGGCCTCCATGGTCCGGCGGCCCTCTTCGCGTTCGCCAGCCAGGTAGAGCCAGTCCGCGTGGACAAAGTCCGCCAGAGGATCGCCGCCGCGCCGCCGCAGCTCCAGATAGCGCCGGAGAATCTCCCGGGCTCCCGGCAGGTCGCCCAGCATGAGCTTCGCCCGAGCTGCCTTGTACAGCGTCGCCCCGCCAAGGAAGCTCGGATCGCGATCGAAAGCCTCTTGGTAGGCCTTGGCGGCGGCCTCAAACTCGCCGAAGTGGTAGCAGATGTCCCCCAGAGAATCCAGCGGATTCGCCTCCCGCGGGGCCAGGCGCTGGTAAGCAACCAGCGCCGCCTGGGCTTCCGTGCGGCGTCCCAAGCGGGCTTCCGCGTAGGCCAGGTCGTTCCAGGCCGATGGTTCCTCCGGGTCCACCTGGACGGCGCGGCGCAACCGCTGGGCGCCGGCGTCGTAATTGCCTTCGGCCGCTTCCAGACGGCTCAACTCAACTTGAAGGCCGGTGTCGGACGGGGTCGTCGCAGCCAGCTCCGCCGCAGCTTTCCGCAAAGCAGCACGGTCCCCCTCCACCCTGGCCCGCAGCATGGCGATTTCCGCCCGGCGGCGCGCCGGAATCCGCTCGCCAAGTTCCTGAGCGCGGCGAAGAACGCCGAGGGCCGCAGCGCTCTGGTTGTACTGGAGCAGAGCCTGCGCCCAGGCAATGTAGAGAGGCCCAAAGCCGGGATCGGCTTGAGCGCCCCGCTCAAACGCCTCGAGAGCCGCAGTCAGGGTAGGACTGGTCCGGCCCTCGGCCAGCGCCCGGAGCGCCCCCGGACTGCTGGTTTCCAAGGGCGGCGCACCCGGATCCAACCACCGCGCAAGCTCCGCGCACAACGGGAGGACGCCTTCCGAGCCGGCCGGGGACTCCAATCGCCGCTGCGCCAGAACCTTGCCCGTATCGGTGCGGCGCTGTTCCGCCTCGAGCCGGAGGCGGCTTCCAGTCCGAACGAAATAGCCGGTTACGACAATCTTGGCTCGGGCGGAAGCCGCGTCCCGCGCGTTTTGAAACATTCCAGCGCGGAGATGCGGAAGCGTGTTCAACTGGAGGACGATTCCTTCGCGCAGCGCCGGGCCGACCCACTCCAGCGAAGGATCCCCGCTCAAGTTTTCAAAGGGCAAAACCGCCAGACGTTGCACCGTCTGCGGCCGGCTCGGAGAGCATCCCGCGGCGGCCAGCCATGCGGCCGTGAAGAGGAGCCAGCCGCGCAACAAGCTAGAGGACACGGAACTCCATGGCCATCAATTCTTGAAACTCGGGCAGATCGCGCATGGCGGCGAACGCCGGCTCCTCCATGTACTTCTTCTTGTCCTTGAACCCCTCCTCCAGGGACTTCCGAATGTTGATCAACGCCCTTTCGAACATGCCGCTCTCGGCGTACACTTTGGCCAGGTAGTAGTGGAACCGGGCGCGCTCTTCAATGCTGCGCTCCTGAAGGATGGTTCCAGCCGTGCCGCGGCTCTCGAAGATATTCGGATCCAGGGCTAGCGCCTGCTGATAGGCGCGAGCGGCGTCTTCGTAACGCTTGCGGGCGAAGTAGGCCGTGCCCAGGTTGCTGTAAATGGTGGCGGAATCAGGGGCCAGCTTCAATGCGCGCTGGTATTCGCGTATGGCGCCCCGGTAGTTGCGCTGAGCATAGGCCAGCGCGCCCAGGTTGTTGCGGGCTTCGGCGTACCTGGGGTTCACCTTCAGCGCGCGCTCGTAGTGACGCTTGGCGGCGCGGTAGTCCTGCATGTAGTGGTAGGCGATGCCGATCTTGTTCCAGAGGATGTAGTCCTGAGGACCGCCCATGGCCTTCATGTACATGTCGATGGCTTCGCGGTACATCTTGCGGGCCATATAGAGGTCGCCCCGCTGATGATCGGTCAGGGTTACCGGAGCCGGCGCCGGCGCTGGATTCTCCGCGGGCGTGGCCGGTGCGGCTTCCTGAGCGAATCCGGACGGGATCGGCAGCGCCAGGATCGTGGTGAGTGCGGCCCAGAGAAGAAGGCGAGTGCTGGAAGTCAGTCTCATAACCGCCCCCTAAGTACTATTTGAACACATCCAGGATGCGGCGGAAGATGTTTTTTCGGGGCGGCGGCTGGGGGGCAGCGGCTTGGGGAGCCGCAGCTTTCGCGACGGTTTTCCGGGGGGCGGAGGGCCGCACGGGCGTCTGCTTAGACGCGCCTGCATCGGCCGCTCCACCGGGCGCAGGGGCAGCCGCCACTTCCCCAGGTCTTTCCCAACCAGCCACCCGAGTGGATGCGAGCGTTCCTCCGTGCAGGCGGCAGACTTCCAGCGGCTCCGTGCCGGCGATGAACGCTTGCAGCTGAGGCTTGGGGCAACCCGGCCCGGCCAGCATTCCGCTGAGGGGGTCGATCTCCACCATCACGATTCCTTCGGGCGGCTCAAACTCTCTGACGTTGCGGTACTCGCGGTGGCGGTGCGCGCGCTTCATGAACTCGGTCCAGACAGGGAGCGCCGAGCGCGCCCCTTCCAACCCCAGCTCCCGGTTATCGTCGAAGCCCACCCACACCACGCAGATGAGCTTGGAGGTGAAACCGGCGAACCAGCCGTCGTGCGAAGTGCCGGTCTTGCCCCCCGCCGGGAGCGTGAAGCCCCGCGCCCGCGCGCCCGCCGCAGTTCCGCTGCGCATGACCTCCTGCAAGAGGTCGACCATGAGATAGGCCACGCGGGGATCCAGCGCCTCTTTTCGGCGCGGCTTATGCGTGTAGAGAACCTTGCCGGATTGGTCCCGGATCAGCTTAATCCAAGAGGGCGCCACATAAACGCCCAGATTGGGAAACACCGTGTAGGCGCCGGCGATTTCAAGCGGAGTGACTTCGTAGGCCCCCAAGGCCACCGCGGGCGTGGGTTGGATCCGGAGATTCATCCCCGCCCTCTGAGCCACCTCCACGACCTTGTCGTAGCCGACCATCTCCGCCAGGCGCACGGTCGGCACGTTGAGCGAGTGGGCGAGCGCGTAGCGCACGGTCACCGTACCGTAGTACTTTTCGCCAAAGTTGGCCGGGCTGTACGTCTGACCATCGAAGTAGAAAGTGGTCGGCTCGTCGACCAATGTGGTCAACGGAGTAATTTGGCGGCCCTCTTCCACCGCCGCGGTGAAGGCGGCGGCGTAGACGAAGGGCTTGAACGAAGAACCCGGCTGGCGGCGCGCCAGGACCCGGTTCAACTGGCTCCGGCCGTAATCCCGGCCGCCGATCAGGGCTCGGACCTCGCCGGTCGCTGCATCCAAGGCCACCAGCGCCACCTGAGCGTCGGGCGGCTTGTTGCGGAATTCGCGGCGGCGGCGGAGCTGCTCGTCGACCTCCTGCATTCCCAGCCGCACGGCCTCGGCCGCGTCGCGCTGCAAATCCATGTCCAGGGTGGTATAGACGCGGTGGGAAGTGCGCTGGAAGTCGTATTGCTCAAACTCGTCTTGAAGCTGGTTGTTGACCAGGTCGACGAAGTACGGGGCATCGGCGGACTCCGCCCCGCCCTGGACCACGGTCAGCGGCGCAGCCGCCGCCTCGCGGAATTGCGCCTCGGTGATGTAGCCGTTCTCGCGCATCAGCGATAACACGACGTTGCGCCGCGCCTTGGCGCGCTCCGGCCAGCGCACGGGGTTGGTGTAGCTCGGCTGGCGGATGAGTCCGGCCAGCGTGGCGGCCTCGGGCAGAGTCAAGTCCCGGACGTCCTTGCCGAAGTAAGCCTGCGCGGCTTCCCCAAAACCGCGGATGCTGAAGCTGCCGCGCATGCCGAGGTCGATGTGATTGGCGTAATACTCGAAGATTTGTTCCTTGCTGAGCTTGCGCTCCAAGTGCAGGGTGATGAGGACCTCGGCCGCCTTGCGTTTCCAGGTCCGCTCGCTGCGGTTCAGCCATATGCTTCCCGCTAACTGCATGGTCAGCGTCGATGCGCCTTCCGCAATCCGGCCCTCCTTCAAGTCGACATAAGCAGCCTTGAGGATGCGGAACGGGTCGAATCCCGCGTGCTGGAAAAAGCGCTTGTCTTCGGCTGAGAGCACGGCCTGAACGAGGACCGGCGGCAAGTCGGAGAACTTTACGGGGCGGCGCTTCTCGCGCCGGTTGCCGACGTTCTGATACAAGTTGGTCAGCAGCTCCGGTTCGAGCAGGTATTGGGTCCGGGCGGTGTGGTCGCGTGTGGAGATGATCTCCACGACCCGGCCGCCCTCGAAGCGCAGCACGCCGCCCTCCTGGTCGAAGTAGGAGTCCGGGCCAGGGAAGATCTCGATAGCGTCCGAACGGAGGTTGTACCAGCCCATGGGGTTGCTGGGAGATTCGGTGTAGCCGCTGCGCCGGAGTTCCTCGGCAATCTCCTCCGGAGTAATCTCATCGCCCAGGGTGACGGTTTTGGGCGCGGCGAAGATCATCGAGGCGCTGGGGTAGGGCCCGGTGCGCAGCTTGGCGTCGATGAGCGCGGCGAACTTCAGATAGTAATAGGTAAAGGCCGCCAGACCGGCGATTCCGACCAACACCACTAGCAGCAGCAAGGTCCGTCCCACCGGGTGGAGCACAAACCGCGTTAGACGCGACTCACGGGAGATCTGCAACCTCAAGGCCACTTTGCGGACGCCTCAGTCCCTATTCTCGCAGATGCCGGCGAGACGGGTGAAATGCGGAGCCGGATCTAAGGCGCTCTTCCTCTGGGGCGGAAATGGAGGTCGACGGTGTACAGCGGCAGCCGCACCATCGAGTCGTAGAGCACCGTGATCTCCACTCGGCCGTGCGCGCGGCGGATGCGAACCTGTTCCGGCTGGATCTTCAGCCCCTGCCGTTCGGCCTCCCGCAGGACTTCGGCGACGATCTCCGCTTCCGGCAGCGAACTCTCCAGCGCGCGCCTGGCGATAGCCGCCAGCGCGGACTGATATTGGAGATTCCGCACATAAGGAGGGATCAGCGCCGCGCTTATCGCCAACATCGCTAGCGCCAGCGCCAGACCCGCCGCAACCCGCCAGTCCAACCGTCCCATGCTCCTCCAGTTTCACCGGCGGAGGAGGTTCCTGGCAACAAACAGCAGATTGGCCGGGCGCTCCGCGAGCCGCCGCATCAGGTACGGGTACCAGGCGTCTCCGTAAGGCACATAGAGCCGCAGCCGGTAGCCCCGGCGCACGAGCGACCGTTGCAGGTCCCGCCGGATGCCGTACAGCATCTGGAACTCGAATGCTTCCTTGCTCAAGCCTAGCCGCTTGGCGTGGCCGAGGGCGTGGCGGATCATGCGCGGGTCGTGCGTGGCCAGCCCCGGGTCGGTTCCCTGCTCCAGCAACAGCTCGGTGAGGCGCATGAAGCTCCGGTTGACCTGAGACTTGCGGGGGTAGGCGACGCTGGGAGGCTCACGGTACGCGCCCTTGCACAGGCGCACCGGGATCTTGCGGCGGCACATCTGCTCGGCGTCTTCCGGAGTGCGGTAGAGGTAGGCTTGCAGCACCGCCCGCACGCGCCCGTAGCGCTCGTGCATGGCGGTGACGATGCGCAGCGTAGCGTCCACATAGGGGTGCGACTCCATGTCGAACTCGACAAAGCCGTGGTTCTCGCTGGCCGCCTCCATCAGCCGCTCGACGTTGCGGCGGCACAGATCTTCGGAGAGGTTAAGGCCGAACTGCGTGAGCTTGATGGAAATGCTGGCGTTCAATCCTTCGGCGGCGATGCGCCGGAGCGCCGCCAGGTAGTGTTCCAGCGAGACCTCGGCCTCCTGTTCCGAGGTGACGTATTCGCCCAGGTGATCCAACGACACCAGAATCCCTTCGCGGTTCAACCGCCGGCAAACTTCCACGCCGCGGTCCAGAGTCAACCCGGCGACGAACCGCCGCGTGAGGACGGAGGCAGCGCGGGAGGTCTCGAACCAACGGCGCAACCAGCGGCGTTCCGAAAGGTACAGCAGCAGGGTCCGTAACATGAAGTTCCTCTCAGAGGCCTTCACCCGCCTGCGGCCGGCGCGGCATCAAGGCCACTTGTTCCGGCGCAGCCGGCTCCTCGCCCGCCACCGCGCCCAGCTCCCGCACCCGGCGCAGGCTAGGCAGCAGCCGCGTCTCCCAGCTCGCCACGGCCTTGTTGTAGGCTTCAACCGTCTTTTCCAAATACCGCCCCGTATCGGACCAGTGCCCCTCCAGGACCTGCGCGCGCTCGTAGAACTCGGAGGCCACGCGCCGGATCTGCTCGGCGTTTTCAGCCAGTTGCTGCTGGCGCCAGCCGTAGCTGATGCCCTTGAGAACCGAGATCAGCGTGGTGGGCGTCGCCAGCAAAACCTTCTTGTCCAGCGCGTCCTCAAGCAGGGTTGGGTTGGATTCGAGCGCGGCGCTGAAGAATTGATCTCCCGGCAGGAACAGAACCACCATCTCCGGAGCGGGCTGAAGCTGGCTCCAATACTGCTTGCCGGCCAGTTGGTTCACGTGAGCCGCCACCTGCTGGCTGTGGCGCTGCAAAGCGGCCCGGCGTCCCGCCTCATCGGTGGCCGACATGGCCTCCAGATAGGCCGAAAGCGGAACTTTGGCGTCCACGGCGAGCGTGCGGCCCCCGGGCAGCTTGACGATCATGTCGGGACGGATGCGCCCTTGATCTCCCTCTCTCGTTTCCTGCTCGACAAAATCGCAATATTGGACCATCCCCGCCAGCTCCGCCACCCGGCGCAGCGTGATCTCGCCCCAGCGGCCGCGCACCTGCGGCGAGCGAAGCGCGTTGGCCAGAGCGGCGGTTTCGCGCGCCAGACTCTGCAACTGCTCGCGCAGCACATCGTAGCTGCTCTGCCGCGCCTTGTCCAGCTCGCGCACCTGAGCTTCGAGCTTCTCGAGCGCCGCCGCCAGAGGCTGCACCACGCCTTCGAGGGCCGTGTGGCGCTGGGCCAGATCGCCCACGATCTGCGCCCGCACGGTCTCCAGGGTGGTCTTGGCGGCATCCAAGAATGCGCTCTGGTTGGAGCGCAGCGCGGCGTCGGCTAGAGCCTGAAACGTCTCGTTGATCTTGGCCACCGCGGCGTCGGCCGAGGCGACCCTGGCTTCCGCTACGGCTTTCCCGGTCTCCACCTCCGCCAGCTTGGCGCGCGTCCATAGGGCCAGGATCAGGCCGCCCAGAAATAGCCCCATCAGCAAAGCGGCCGCCATGGCGATTACGAACAGAGTTGTGTTCTCCATACCCGCTTCCCTCACGCCGCCGCAGGCGGCGCTGTCACAGTGTAGCCGTTCCGCGCGGCGGTTGCCACGTCCCGCTGGATAGTCTAGCGGCGCAACGTGTTACGATCACTGGTTTAGAGGTGATTATGGCTAAATTATCCATCCGCGATCTGGACCTGAAGGGTAAACGGGTTTTCATCCGCGTCGACTTCAACGTGCCGCTCGCCCCCGGCGGTCAGGAGATTACCAGCGACAAGCGCATCCGCGCCTCGCTGCCCACCATTCAGTACGCCCTCGAACAGGGCGCGGCCCTGATTCTGGCCAGCCATCTGGGCCGCCCCAAGGGCAAGCCCAATCCGGAAATGAGCCTGAAGCCGGTGGCCAAGCGCCTCGAAGAGCTGCTAGGCCGGCCGGTGAAAATGGCGCCGGACTGCGTGGGACCGGAGGTTGAGGCCATGAAGCCCGCCCCTGGTGAGATCCTGCTCTTGGAAAACCTGCGCTTCCATGCCGAGGAGGAAAAGAACGATCCGGAATTCGCCAAGAAGCTGGCCTCGCTGTGCGACGTCTATGTCAACGACGCTTTCGGCACGGCGCACCGCGCCCATGCCTCCACGGTCGGCATGATTCAGTTCGTTCCGCAGGCGGCCGCCGGATTGCTCATGGCCAAGGAGCTGGAGTACCTGGGCAAGGCCATCACCAATCCGGAACGGCCCTGCGTGGCGATTCTGGGCGGGGCGAAGGTCTCAGACAAAATCGAAGTCATCCAGAACTTGCTCAAGGTGGTGGACCGCCTGTTGATTGGCGGAGCGATGGCCTACACCTTCCTGAAGGCGATGGGCAAGCCGGTGGGCAACTCGCTCGTGGAAGACGACAAGCTGGAGCTGGCGCGGCAGTTGCTCTCCGCGGCAGGCGACAAGCTGATGCTGCCGGTCGATCATATTGTGGCCCCCGAGCTCCGCGAGGGGATCGAAGGCCAGGCCGTCAAAGTAATCCCCGAGGGACTGATGGGGCTGGACATCGGACCGCGCACCATCGAAGCCTATAAGGCCGAGATCGCCAAGGCCAAGACCATCATCTGGAACGGGCCGATGGGCGTGTTCGAAAAGCCGCCCTTCGACCGCGGCACGGTGGAGCTGGCCAAGGCGGTGGCCGAATCGGGCGCCGTCTCGATCGTGGGCGGTGGAGACTCCGAGAAGGCCATCAAATCGGCCGGGGTCGCCGATAAGATCACGCACATCTCGACCGGCGGCGGCGCCTCGCTCGAGTTCCTCTCGGGCATCGAGCTGCCAGGCGTGGCGGCTCTGACCGACAAGGCTTGACCGATGGCGGAACCTCAGGTGGCCACCCTCGCCGGCGGTTGTTTCTGGTGCCTGGAGGCCGTGTTCCGGGACGTCGAGGGAGTGCTTTCGGTTGTTTCCGGTTATACGGGCGGCCACACAGCCGCCCCCACCTACGAGCAAGTCTGCACCGGCCAGACCGGCCACGCTGAGGCCGTCCAGATCCGCTTCGACCCGGAGGTGATCAGCTACCGGGAACTGCTGGAGATCTTCTTCGCCATCCACGACCCGACCACACTGAACCGCCAGGGCGAAGATGTGGGCACGCAGTACCGCTCGGCGATCTTCTACCATACGCCGGAACAGGAGAGCACCGCCCGCGCGGTCATCTTCGAACTCTTCGACCGGCGCGTCTACGACGATCCGATCGTCACCGAGGTGGTCCCGGCGGGTCCTTTCTATCCCGCCGAGAACTACCATCAGCGCTACTTCGAGCGGAACCCGAATCAACCCTACTGCGCGGCGGTGGTCTCGCCGAAGGTCCGGAAGTTCCGGGAGAAGTTCGCCCACAGACTCAAGCGCCGCCAGAGCTGAACCTTGCAACTGCCGCCTGAGATCGTCCAATTCATCGAGGACCGGGCGGAGCGGGTCCCCGCGCGCGAGCTGCGTGAAGCGTGCGCGGCGCTCTCGGCGCACTACCGCAGGCGGGGCCCCACCGCCGGGCTGCGCCTGAGGCCTGAGGCGGCCGCAGCGGCGTATCTGTTGATGCGTTTCCCGGCGACGTATGCGGCGGCGCACGCGGCGCTGGCGGAATTGAAGGCGCGGCTGGGCGGCGTGGAGCCGGCGAGCTGCCTGGATTTGGGCGCGGGGCCGGGAGCCGCGTCGCTCGCGGCTCGTGCGCTCTTCCCTCAACTCACGCAGTGCACCCTTATCGAGCGCCTGGAGACGATGCGCGAGGCCGCCCGCGGGCTTCTGACCGGCGTACGGTTTCTTGCCGGCGACCTGAATTCCTACGACGACTATCCCGAACACGATCTGGTCCTCGCCGCCTACGCGCTGGGAGAGTTGCCGGAGCGGCCCCGGCAAGCCGTGCTGGCCCGCGCCTGGCGCGCGACTCGCGTGGCGCTGGTGGTGATCGAACCGGGCAGCCCGGCAGGCTTCTCCGTGGTGCGGCAGGCCCGCGAGTGGCTCCTCGAAGCCGGCGCCCGCCTGGCCGCCCCTTGTCCGGCCGAAGGGCCCTGTCCCATGGCGGCGGACGACTGGTGCCATTTCGCCGCGCGGCTGGAGCGGACCTCGCTGCTGCGGCGGATGAAAGCGGCCAAGCTCAGTTATGAGGACGAGAAGTTCTCCTATGTCGCCGCCTGCCGCCGGGATGTATCGCGCGCGCCGGCACGCATTGTAAGAAGACCGGAACATGCCCCGGGCCTGGTCCAGCTCGTGTTGTGCGACGGCGCTCGCATCCGGCGTGAGCTGGTAACCCGGCGAGGCTCTCTTTATAAGTCCGCCCGCAAGAGCGCCTGGGGAGACCCTTGGCCGCCCGATGAAAAGGTGGCTGTCCCATTGCCTCCCCTTTCGTGAGTTGGGAAACTGGTCTTGGGGATTTGAACGCAGGCCCCCCTGAACCTCGCGCTGTGGACGGGAGGATCAACACCATGCAACGGCCAATGTACCTCTGGATCATTGCCGCCGCGCTGGCGGCCGCCAACGGACTTCTGTTTGCCGCAGCCGAAAACCACCGGCAGTCGCTGCGGGGCTTGAGCGCCGTCACGGTGCGGGTGGAGCGGCTGAGCGAGGAAGCGCGCGCCGGCGGGTTGAGCGAGCAGACGCTGCGCGCCGAGGTCGAGCAGCGGCTGAAGGCGGCTGGCTTGAAAGTGCTGACGCCGTCGGAGGCGGCTCAAACGCCGGGCCGCCCGGTGCTGTACGTCCGCGTCAACGCGCGCTTGCCCTATGGCTCGGATAGCTACGCGGTGAACGTCACCCTGGCGCTGCTGCAAGACGTCACGGCGGCGCGCGATCCCGCTCTGACGATCCGGGAAGCAAAGACCTGGGATGCCGGCTATCTGCGGACTTGGCCGCGCCAGAGCCTGCCCCAGGTCATGAACACGGTGCGGGATCTGACCGACGAGTTCGTAGGGGACTGGAAGCTGGCCAACGCCGGCCGGTAGCGCAAGCCGCCTGTCCTCGGCGTTACGTCTGTACCCGCCTTCGCACATCAACAACGGCTTGCTTTCCAATGGGGTTCCGCGAAACAATGGACCCGCAGAGCAATTCCCATATCGCAATCAACGGGAGTCAAGCCTCATGACCAAAACTTCCATCGTCTTGATCACCGCAACCCTTCTAGCCGGCGCGCTCGTCCTGCCCCTGCTCATGGGCGCCGGCGATGAACGGACCATCACCGTCGCGGAACTGCGCGACAAGATCGCCGGCGGCTGGGCCGGCCAGATGATCGGCGTCAGCTACGGCGCCCCCACCGAGTTCCGCGCTCAAGGACGGCTGCTCGAAGACAAGGAGATTCCAGCCTGGAGCCCGGAGCGGATCAGCAACGCCCTCAACCAGGATGACCTCTACGTGGATATGACCTTCGCCAAGGTCTTGGACGACAAGGGCCTGGACGCCACTACCGAAGATTTCGGGGCGATGTTCCGGGAAGCGCGCTACGGCCTCTGGCACGCCAACCTCGCCGCGCGGCGCAATTTGAAGCGGGGCGTGCCGGCCAAACTCTCCGGCACGCCGCAGTACAACGCCCACGCCAACGACATCGACTTCCAGATCGAAGCCGACTTCATCGGCATGATGACCCCCGGTCTCCCGCTGGCCGCAACGGACATCGCCTGGCGGGTGGGACGAGTCATGAACTACGGCGACGGCATCTATGGCGGCATCTTCGTCTCGTGCATGTACGCCACGGCGTTTTTTGAAAGCGATCCGCGCAAGATCGTGGAAGCCGGCTTGGCGTGCCTGCCGGCCAAAAGCCCTTACGCTCAGCTCATCAGCGACGTCCTGAAATGGCACAAAGAGCAGCCCGGCGACTGGATCGCGGTCTGGAACCAAGTCCAGAAAAAGTGGGACCAGCGCGACCCTTGCCCCAGCGGCGCTCTCCGGCCGTTTAACATCGATGCCAAGCTAAACGGCGCCTACATCGCCCTGGGCTTGTTGTATGGGGGCGGCGACATGGAGAAGACGCTCAACATCAGCACCCGCTGCGGCCAGGACAGCGACTGCAATCCCTCAAGCGCGGCCGGGATCCTGGGCGTGGTGATGGGATACAGCAAAATACCGGACATCTGGAAATCGGGCATCCCGGCCATCGCCGACAAAAAGTTCGCCTACACGGATTATTCCTTCAACAGCATTGTGGACAGCAACCAGAAGCGCGCGCTAGCCATGATCATGCGCAACGGCGGACGCCTCGACGGGGAGACAATCCGGGTCAAGACCCAATCCCCCCGGCCCACGCGCCTGGAGGTGTGGGACGATTACGGATCCCCGGTGGAACGCATTCCCGTCACCGACAGCCGCTGGAAGTGGAGCGAGGGTTGGAATGCCGCCTCGCCGGAGGAGCGCCGCAAAGCGCCCGCGCCCCGCTGGAGCGCCCAGAAAGGCGCCGAAGCGAGCGTCACTTTCCAAGGGACGGGCGTCATCCTGGTGGGGCCTTATCTGGCTAACGGAGGAACCGCGGACGTTTACCTGGACGGGAAGCTCCAGAAGACCGTGGACGTCTGCTCCGATGAGAAGAGCAATAAGGGAAACGAATCCATCTGGCACGCCTTCAAGCTGCCCAACCGGCAGCACACTTTGCGCATCGTCGTAAGAGGCGAACCCTACGGCAACTCCACCAGCGCGGACGTCGGGATCGAGGATTTGGTGGTGTTCCGCTAGCAACTCCAGCCGGGCGGCGCGGCCCGCCGTTGGAGCGGCGTTCGGGCGTAGCGGTAAAACTGCCGGATGGCTCTTCGTCTTGTTTGCGATACTGGTCCAAGTGGAATCTTGACACAGTGATTGACCGCACAAAGGAGCCGTGAGCATGAGAGATGCTTTCTTGTTTCCTATCCTTCTGTGTTGCGTGGTGGGAATTCTAACCGCGCAAACCGCGCCCCAGTCACCCGCTCCGGCCGTCCCCGCGGATGCTCGCCAGCAACCGCCGGACGCGCCGCCCGCCAAAACGCCCAAGCCACCAGGCCCAAGGCCCCTGGTCCCCCCGCCGCCGGTCTACAACTGTGAACCGGTCAACCCCAACGCTACTCCGGAGGCGCGGGCGCTCCTGAAAAAACTCTGCTCGCTTTCCGGCAAGGTCACTCTCACCGGCCAGCACAATTTCCCAAACCACCTCTCCAAACACAGCGAGCGCATCGCGCAGACCGCGGGCAAGTACCCGGCCATCTGGGGTTCGGACTTCGGTTTCACTGGAGGCAGCGATAAGGACTCGATTGAAGGAAGACCCGGGATGATCGAAGAGGCGATCCGGCAGCACGCCTCCGGCTCGATCATCACGCTGATGTGGCACGCCGTGCGCCCCACCGAAGACGAGCCGGTTCAGCCGGGCGCGGGCTGGCGCGGCAGCGTGCAAGCGGATCTTACCGAAGACCAATGGGCCGCGCTCACCACCCCCGGCACAGAGCTCAACAAGCGATGGCTGGCCCAGATCGACGTCGTGGCGGGGTATCTCAAGAAGCTCAAGGAGGCCAACATCCCAGTCCTCTGGCGCCCCTATCACGAAAACAATGGGGACTGGTTCTGGTGGGGCTTCCGCCAGGGTCCGGAGGGCTTCGCCGCACTGTGGCGCCTGATGTATGACCGCTACGTGAACTTTCACCGGCTGGACAACCTGATCTGGGTCTGGAACGCCAACGCGCCGAATGGCCGCAACGCCCTCGCCTATCATCGCTTCTACCCCGGGGACCAGTACGTGGACATTTTGGCCACCGACGTGTACGGCGCGTTCGAGCAGAAGCACTATGAGGATCTCGTCGAGCTGGCTAATGGCCGCGTGATCGCCTTGGGCGAGGTGGGCGCCCCGCCGTCGCCCGAGATCTTGGAGGCTCAACCCAAGTGGGTCTGGTTCATGGGCTGGAGCGACATCATGGATTCTCCGCGCAACGCCGAGGCGGTGAAGCGAATCTTCAACGACCCGCGCACGCGCTCCCGCGGCGAGCCGCTGCCCGAGTAAGACACAACCTGTGGGCGAGGTGTCCCCGCGGGCCCGCGCCGCTCACCGGATGCGGATCCAGCTCCGAGGTCTGCCTTCGAGATTCACGGCCAGAATCCCGGCCCGGTCCGTCGATTCGGTGAACCGCTTGGAAGACTCCATCTCGATGACGTATTCGGTCTCGGGCTTGAGGCCGATGAAAAATACGGTGTCGGCAGGCGGCAACTGGATTTTGCCCGGCGCCTGGCCCTGGGCCGCATAAACGGCGGCGCCGCCAAGCTGAATGGGTTTGGAAACCGGCTGCGCCGTGACGATCTTCAACCCATCCGGGTCGAAGACTTGAAGCTCCCCATCCAGGTAGCCGAGCCAGGTGGCATCCTGGTTCCAGTTTGAGCGCGCAAACAAGGCTCCCAGAGCGCGGCTGTGAAAGTACAGCGGGGCGTGGTGATAGCTTAGGCCCGGCCGGTAGGGATTGGCCCAGAGGAACTCGTAAACCGCGCCGCGCGGGTCGCGCATCAAGTATTGGTCCTGCATCAAGAATCCTTGAAGGAATTGCGACTGGTCGCTGCCGCCGTCGTAGGAGACCAAGCAGAGCCCGGCGGCGCGCGCGGCTAGGGCCTGTTCCGGGTCAGGCTTGGATGCGCCCTTGGAAGCCGGCAGAAACACCTCTCCCCGCGGCCCAGAAAAAGGAGCGGGATAGTAGGCCAGCAGCAGGGCCAGCGGCAAATCTTGGAACAGGTCCGGGGCCGCCTCCCGCAAGTCGATCTTCAAGTTGTCCTGCACGGCGTGCAGCATTTCGCAGGCGGCGAATAATTCGCTGCGGTTGCCAGAGACGAAGGACACGCGCAGAGCCGCGATTGCAGCCTTCTCCCACCACTGCCCAAGGATCGCCTCGAACTGACTCGACGCGAGCCTGGGCCGCCTCTCGGCCAGCGCCATCGCCGCCAGCAGGCGGCCGCGCACGGCCGGCACGGAGCGGTCCTCTTCGGCCGCCTCTAGTTCCCGTTCCAACGCCCCAGCTAAAGCCTCGATCTGCCCCTCTTCAACCAGGCCATGGCACCAGTCCAGCACCAGCGCCTTCTGCCGCAGGTCCGGCGGCGCCTCCAGCGCCCACCGCACGGCCTCCAGGCACGCTGCGGATTGGCCCGTGACGCGCGCGTAAAGGGCTTTCGCCAGCCCAGGTTCAGGCGCCTCCGAGGCGTTCTTCACCACCGATTCGAATTGGAGCCAGCGCATCGACTGGCGGTCCCGCTCTTTTTGCAACAGCGCCAGCTTCCGGGGCGGGAGCAACAGACGAGGATGCGGCTCGTAGATCTTGTACTCCTGAGCGGGGCTCCGGGCGCAGAGCAGCATGAGCCAGAAGGCCAGCAATAATCCAATCCAAGTGAACCGGGGCATCTGGTCCGATTGTGTCACAGTGACACATCCGGCGCAGGAAACGACCCAGTCCGCACCCGCCGGATTGCTCCTGGCCCACTGATAACACAAGACTTAATGGACCGCGGGAACTGGCGTGTCACTTGCTAGATTGAGGGTGAATTGATGGAGTAGCTCTTTGAACCTGCCCTCTGCTGCAACTGGCAGACAGGCAAGACGGGTGGCCAGAATAAAATGGTGCTCGCGGGAGTCGGTGCATCGGTTTTATTCCGCCCGCCGGGTCTTCTGCGGGTTGCAACAGAGGGACTTTTTTTGGCAATCATACCGGCATCTTAAGCCGCACTCCGGGATTGCGGGTTTCAGCGTCGATCTGGCGTTCATGGCGGAGGAAATCAGGACGCGGGCCTCCCCAGGGATGGAGATCAAGCGGGTGAGAAGTTTTCCAGATGCGCTGACGCCCAATCCCAGCCCAGCAGGGCGAGCCGCACCGGGAGCGGGGATTCCAAGCCCTCGTGGTTCTTCCGGTGCGGTTTTCTCTTTTCAGTTCCCTTGAGGAACGTTCCGGATCAAGCTCAAATCTCCGCTCTTGGCCGCCCAGAGCACCGGCGCCATGTATTCGTCGACCATCTCCGCCGTCAAAGGCACCGGCATGTTCTCCAGCTTCATTCTGAGCTGAGGATCCTTGGCGGCGCTCAGCGCCCGCTGGATGTGGGCATCCGTGAACCCGGGCGTTTCCCCCAGCGTGGGCGGCGCCCCGCAGGAGCGGATGAAATCCATCAGAGCTTGCGCCACGGCTTCGGCCAGAGGACGGCCCTCCAGCCTCAATACCTCGGCGCCGGCCCGGCCGCTGCCCACCAATAGCTCAGCCAGCATGCGCAGCGGCTTTTGAATCGCCGGAGCGAAAAAGACCGTGTAGTAAGGATTCATCAGCCCGCAGGCCCGGCCGTGGCTGAGAATATCCACCAGGCTGAAACTGGTTAAGTGCGCGCCGCTGGTGCCGCCCATCATGATGGCGTATCCTCCCAAATCTGTCGCCAGCCCCAGCGCCTCCCGGGCTTCCAAGTCGGATGGGTGAGCCAGTGCCTTGGGCAGGTAATCCAGCACAAGCCCGATGCCCTCGCGGGCCACCTCCTCGACGCGCTCGTAGTTATCGCGGCCGACGGCGTTGTAGAGCACCTCCAGACAATGCGAGAGGCCGTCCAGCCCGCCATCCACCGTCAGGAACGCCGGCGCGGTGGCGGTGACGGAGTAGTCGAACAGCGCCCGGGGAGGGATGACGGCGTCATCCACGATGAGCTTCTTCTGCCCGGCCAACAGGTCGGTGATGTTCGAGTACTTGGTGAGGTGTGCGCTAGAGGAAGCTGCGGTCTGGATCGCCAGATGCGGCGTGAGCGTCCGCCCGGTGGGCGCCAGCGCCTTGGAGACCAGCCCTGTGCCGAAATAGCCGTCCAGGTCTCCGCCAAGATTCCAAAGCACAATGGCGGCTTTGACGGCATCGATCGTGCTGCCCCCGCCGAAGCTGACCACAACCTCGGGCCGCATCTCCGCCAGCGCCGCCGCGATCCGGAACACGTCCTCGCGGGGAGCGTTGGGAGCAGCGCCGCTGACCTCGCCGAGCGCGGCGACTTGGTGTTGCTTCAAGGAGTTTCGGATCGTTTCCCCGTGGGCGCTGAGCGCCACCGAAGAGTCGCAAATGAGAGCGGCGGTGCGGCCAAGCTGAGAGGCCAGTTCTCCGGCGCGGCCGAGAACGCCGAGTCCATGGATGTAACGGTCCCCTTTGAACTCATAAATCAAACGTCTGGCGTGGTCGAAACGGCTCATCTGAGGTGTGCCTCCCTATCTCCCTAGAAGGCAAGCGTACCAGAGCGCGGCTCTTCGTTGGGATTGGGCAAATAGAGGGTTTTGCAGCGCTCGCAACGGTAGATCTCGGCTTCTTTGCCGTACTTCTGGCGGATCTCCTCGCCAAAGAAATACCATCTCTTCAGGTGCCCGGCGCAGATTTTCCCTTTGCCGTCCTTCTCGTTGCAGGCGCGCTGGCGCAAGACTCTCCGCTTGACCTTGGTGCCGTCGCTCAGCGTGTCAACGAGGTTGGGATCCGCCGCGGGAACTTCCGGCGCGCTGGAGACTGTTTCCGCCATGGCAGTTCAGAACACAAAGTATAGCAAGGCTCCGGCCCAGCTTGGATGAAGCCGCCGCCAAGTGCAGCAAACCGGCAGGCTTGCCATTGTAGGGGCGGACCAACGTGTCCGCCCCCTGTCGAGCTTGCCATGCCGGCCTCTCCGTGGAGCAAGCCGCCAGGCTTGCCATGCCGGCGGTCACGCCGGCAGAGCCACACAATCCCGAGCTGTGCGGGAGTCCCAACGCCATCCGGCCCGCACGCCTGCGCGCTCCACCTCAAGCCGCCGCCCCCTGTGGAGCAAGCCGCCAGGCTTGCCATGCCGGCGGTCACGCCGGCAGAGCAACACACACGCCACACGTACGGGGTTGCCGAATGCCATCCGGCCCGCACGACTGCGCACTCCACCTCAACCCGCCGCCTCTCTCCCCATCTCCGTGTCCTCCGTGTCCTCCGTGGTTTACCTTCTCCGTGTTCTCTGTGGTTTGTTTTTTCTGTGCCCTCCGTGTCGTGTCCGATGTGCGGCCGGCTTTCCAGCCGGCCTTGGTCCCCCTCACCCACTGCCCTCCTTCACCCAATCGCCGCCGCCAAGTGGAGCAAGCCGCCAGACTTGCCATGCCGGCGGTCCCGCCGGCAGAGCCACACAATCCCGAACGCTGCGGGAGTCCCGACGCCGTCCGTCCCGCACGACTGCGCGCTCCACCTCAACCCGCCCCCTCTCTCCCCATCTCCGTGTCCTCCGTGTTCTCTGTGGTTTGTTTTTTCTGTGCCCTCCGTGTCGTGTCCGATGTGGGACAGGCTTTCCAGCGTGGGGCCGGCTTTCCAGCCGGCCTGGGCACCCTTTACCCACCGCCCCTTTTCATCCCCCCTGCACGCCCGTCCTAAGTTCTCCTTATGAACACTCCGCCATCGATGCCCCCCTGAATCGTAAAATAAGTTGTGACCCTTTCTCGCGGCAATAATTGTAAACTGCGCGTGGCGGCGGTGAGTTACCTAAACACCGTGCCGCTCGTCTGGGGGATGCTGCACGGCCGCCAGCGCGGGCTCTTCGACCTCTCCTTCTGCCTGCCCTCCGAGTGCGCGGACCGCCTGGAATCCGGCCAGGCCGACATCGGCATCCTTCCGTCGGCCGAGCTGCCGCGCCTCGGACTTCAAATCCTCCGCGGCGCGGGCATCGCCAGCCGGGGGCCCGTGCGCAGCATTCTGCTCATTTCCAAAGTGGATTTCCCCCAAATCCGCCTGCTCGCCGCCGACACCAGCAGCCGCACCTCCACCCAATTGGCCCGCCTGCTGCTGGCGCGCAACTACGGCGCCTCCCCGTCTCTCCTCCCTTGTGCTCCAAACCTGGAGGCCATGCTGCGGCAAGCCGATGCCTGCGTGATCATCGGCGATCCCGCGCTGCGCGTCGGCATCGAAAACCTGCCTTACCGCGTCCTGGATCTGGGCGCCGAATGGACCGCCGCCACCGGCCTCCCCATGGTCTTCGCCGTCTGGGCCGCGCGCGACGGCTGCGCGTCGCCCGAAATCGAAGCGGCTTTCTTGGACTCCTGCCGTTTCGGCAAGCAGCACATTGAGGAGATCGTGCGCCAGCAGGCCCCGCCCCGCGGTCTCACCGAGGAGCTGGCGCGCGACTATCTGACCAACCGCATCCGTTTGGAATTTGGACCCGAAGATTACGAGGGGCTCAACTGCTTCCTGCGGGCCGTGGCCGGGCTGCCTCAGCTTCAGGAGTCGCTGGAGGGAACAACATGCTGAGCCACAAAGAAGCCGTCGATTTGCTCAAAGATCCCGACCTCATCGGCATCGGCATGGCTGCCGACGCCGTCCGGCGGCGCTTGCATCCCGAAGGCGTGGTCACCTACATCATCGACCGCAATATCAACTACACCAACTTTTGCAGCGAGTACTGCACCTTCTGCGCCTTCTACCGCCCTCTGGGCCACCCCGAGGGCTACATCCTGCCCAAGGAAGTCATCTTCCAGAAGATCCAGGAGACCATCGAGTTGGGCGGCACCGGCATCCTCATGCAGGGCGGACTCCACCCGGACCTGAAGATCGAGTGGTACGAGGATCTGCTGCGCTCGATTAAACAGCGCTTTAAGATTCACCTGCACTGCTTCTCCTCGCCCGAAATCCTGAACATCGCCGAAGTCAGCGGCCTCTCCATCCGGGACACGATCGCCCGGCTCCGGGACGCGGGCCTGGACAGCATCCCCGGCGGCGGCGCCGAGATCCTCGACGACGAGGTCCGCCATCGCATCAGCCGCCTCAAGTGCAACACCGAAGAGTGGGCCGCCGTCCACCGCGAAGCTCACAAGCTCGGCATGAAGACCACCGCCACCATGATGTTCGGCTGCGGCGAAACCCTCGAGCAGCGCGTCAACCACCTGGAAGTCGTGCGGCGCATCCAGGACGAGACGGGAGGCTTCACCGCCTTCATCCCCTGGACCTTTCAGAAGGAGAACACCTCGCTCGGCCGCTTCGTCAAAGAAGAGGCCACCGCCGTCGAGTACCTGAAAACCCTCGCCGTCTCGCGCCTCTACTTGGAAAACATTCCCAACGTGCAGGCCTCCTGGGTGACGCAGGGACTCAAACTCTGCCAGATCGGTCTGCGCTTCGGCGCCAACGACGTGGGCAGCGTCATGATCGAAGAAAACGTCGTGGCCGCGGCCGGCGCCCACAACTGCTCCACCGAAGAAGAGCTCCGCCGCATCATCCGCGACGCGGGCTTCATCCCCAAACAGCGTGATACCCTCTACCGCACCCTGTTCTTGAACTGACCCGATGAAAGACCCTCTGCGGCACGCGCAGGGCGAGTATTACACGCCACGCTGGCTGGCCGAGCTGTGGCTGGACGAGGCCGCCTACGACGGCGCTCCCGGACGCCGCTTGCTCGATCCCGCTTGCGGTCCCGGAGTCTTCCTGGAAGCCGCCATCGCGCGCGCCCGCCGCTGGGGCCTGGAGCACGGCGAGCCGCCGCCGGAGACGGCCCGCCGGATCCTGGCCCAGATCCACGGCTTCGAACGCAATCCCGCCTCCGCCGCCTCCGCGCGCTCCGCCTACCTGGCGGCGATGGGAGAGTGTGCGGCCGGGTTGCGCCCGGGGGACGTCCCGGTCCGGACCGTCGACGCCCTCCTGAGCCCGCCCCAAGGCGATCCATATGATCTCGTCATCGGAAACCCGCCCTGGGTACGTTGGGACTACCTGCCGGAAGACTACCGGCAGGCGACCATGCCCTTGTGGCGCTCCTATGGCCTCTTCTCTCTAGGGGGCTTCGCCTCCCTGTCCGGCGCTGCCAAGAAAGACCTCTGCATGCTGTTCACCTACGCCGCCGCGGACTTCTTTCTCCGCGACGGCGGCATGCTCGCCTTCCTGGTGACCGAGGAAGTCTTCAAATCCAAGGGTGCCGGCGAGGGCTTCCGCCGTTTCCGCCTGGGGGAAAACGGCCCAGCCCTTGGCGTTGTGGCCGCGCACGATTTTACCCGCCTGCGGCCTTTCACTGGCGTGGCCAACAAGGCCGCCGGGATCATCCTGGTCCGCGGACGATCCACCACCTATCCGGCCCCTTATTACCGCTGGCGCCGCGATGCGTCCGGCCAACCGGTCAAGGAGATGTGGTGCGCGGAACCGGTGGACGGAGCCACAGGCCCCTGGCGGACCTATCCTCCCGGCGCCCCGGGCCGCCCGCCTGTCCGCGCCAGTGCCTACCTGCCGGTGCTCGGCGCGAACGCCAACCCGTACGGCGTCTTCTGGCTCGAGGTCTTGCGCGCGCTGCCGGGCGGGCTGGCGGAGGTGCGGAACCTGCCCGAGCTGGGCAAGAGCCCCATCCCGCCGGTCCAGGCCATCCTCGAAGCCGAGCCGGTCTATCCGGCGCTCCGCGGCGCGGACATCCAACGCTGGCGCGCTCAGCCGCGAGTCCATGCCCTGCTGGTTCAGAATCCTGCCGCCCGAGCTCCATACCCGGAAACGGAGCTCCGCATCCGCTGGCCTCGCGCCTGGGAGTATTTGGCGCCGTTCCGCCGCACGCTGCTCGCGCGCGCTCTCTACCGCCGCTACCACCAGCGCGCGGGACGCCCGTTTTACAGCCAGTTCAACATCGGCCCCGCCCTTCTGGCCCCCTTCAAAGTGGTCTGGAAGAGGATGGCCAACGACCTGTGCGCCGCGGTGGTCTCCACTTGGGACGGTCCGCTCGGATGCAAGTTCGTTGTGCCGCTGGAGACTGCCTGCTTCATCGGCGTGGAGCGCGAGGATGAGGCCCACTACCTGTGCGCGCTGCTCAACTCGGCGCCCGCCCGGGACTTCGTCCGGTCGTTCAGCGCCGCCGGCCGGGGATTCGGAACGCCCTCGGCCATCGCCCGCCTGCCGCTGCCGCGCTTCGACGCCCGCGACCCCGTGCACGCTGCGCTCGCGCGCGCCTCGCGGTTAGGGCATCAGGCGCCCCCCGACGCCCCCAGCGTTGACGAGCTTGCCGAACGCATTTTCCGCGCCGGCCCCTGAGGACAGCCTGTCCGCCAGGAAGCTCTCGCGCCGCCCGCCTACAGTTCTCCCAAAAGCCGGAAGTACCGCGCCACCGCTTCAATGCCGCGGAAGAAGTTCGGCAGGTGGAACTTCTCGTTCGGCGCATGCAGATTGTCGTCCGGCAACCCGAACCCCATCAGCACGCTGGGTATGCCCAGGTGTTCGTTGAACGCGCCCACGATCGGGATCGAGCCGCCCGAGCGGATATACACGGTCTCCTTGCCGAATACCTCGCTCATCGCCTTGGCCGAAGCCTGGATGAACGGGTTGGTCGGGTCCACCAGCGACGGCGCGGCCCCGTGGATCAGCCTCACCTCGGCCGAAACGCCGCGCGGACGGACCTTCTGGACCGCCGCGCGGAACTGCTCCAGCGCTTCCTGCGGAGATTGATCCGCCACCAGCCGCATGCTGATCTTCGCCGTAGCGCGCGCCGGGATGACGGTCTTCGCGCCCTCCCCGGTGAAGCCCCCGCGGATGCCGTGCACCTCGAGCGTCGGCCGCGCCCAAACCCGCTCCAGAACGGGAATCTCCGGCTCGCCCACCAGCTCGGAGACCTCCATCTCCTTGCTCTTGTATTCCTCTTCGTTGAACGGCAGCCTCGCCCACGCGGCCCGCTCCTCCGGGCTGGGCGGCCGCACCCGGTCGTAGAAACCCGGAATCAGGATGTGCCCGTCGCGGTCCTTGAGAGCCGTCAGGATTTCAGCAATCGCCTGGATCGGATTCGGCGCAACCCCGCCGTAAACGCCCGAGTGCAGATCATGGCCCGCCCCGCGCACCTCCAGCTCCAAATACACGATGCCCCGCAGCCCCACGCACAGCGTCGGAAGGCCGGGCGCGAACATCTCCGTGTCACAAATCACGGCCGCGTCCGCCTGAAGCCGGGCGGGCTTGGAAGCGACGTAGGTCTCGATGTGCTTGCCCCCGTACTCCTCTTCTCCTTCAATCAGAAAACGCACGTTGACCGGAAGCTTGCCTTCGGTCTTCAAGAAGCCCTCGACGGCCTTGATCAGAATGTAAGTCTGCCCCTTGTCGTCGCAGGCCCCGCGGGCGTAAATGTTGTCGCCGCGGATCTCCGGCTCAAACGGCGGCGACTTCCACTCCTCCAGAGGGTCGGGCGGCTGCACGTCGTAGTGACCGTAAAGCAGCAGCGTGGGCTTGCCGGGCGCGCCCAGCCACTCGCCGTAAACCAGCGGGTTCCCCGGCCCCTCGATCAGTTCCACCCCGCTGAGCCCCGCCTGCTGGAGCTCATCGCGCACAAACTCCGCCGCGCGGCGGATGTCCGGCTGATGCTCCGGCAGCGTGCTGATGCTGGGAATGCGCAGGAAGGCCTTCAAGCCCTCCAAAAAGCGTTCGCGGTTGGCGTCGTAGTAGCTCATACTCCTCCGATCATACGCTGAAGCGGACAAAGCGTGTTGCGCCAAACGCCCAGGCGCGCCCTTAAGCCGAACGCCGTCTTGCAGCCAGCGGCGGCACGAGCAGCAAGGTGTGCAAATCCAGCCCCGGCCCGCCACCAGATCGTACCAGTTGCCGTCGTCCTCGGTGATCTCCTCAATTGGACCATTTTCCGGCAGGCTCCGTCGATCAAGCCGAAGCTGGCCCCCTCCCCTACCGTTTTCTGCCGGGCGTCCTGCGGGCGATCGAGAAGATTGGCAGCCACTCGGCGCACCGCAAGCGGAGATACAATAGAACCATGGCCACGGGGCTGGCGGGCGGAATCGTACCGGCGGTGATCACGCCGTTCCGCGAGGACGAGCGCATCGACTATTCGGCCTGGCAAGAGCATCTGGATTTTCTCATTGCCAGCGGCGTGCACGGCCTGTTCGTGCTCGGCGGGCAAGGAGAGTTCTTCGCGCTCACCGAGGAGGAACGCTCGGTGGCCGCGCGCTTTTGCGCCCAAGCCGTCGCCCGCCGCTTGCCCGTCTACGCCAACGTCGGCGCCGTAACCACCGCCGAGACCATCCGCCTGGCGCAAAAGGCCGAAGCCGACGGCGTGGACTACCTCGTCGTCGTTACTCCTTACTACTTGCGGCCCTCCGCCGGCGAGCTGGTCGAACATTACGTCGCCGTCTGCTCCAGCGTTCAGATCCCGGTATTCGCCTATAACATCCCCGAACGGACCGGCGTGGAGCTGACCCCCGAAGTGCTCAGGCGCGTCGTCGAACGGTGCCCCAATTTCGCCGGACTGAAAGACTCCGGCGGACGACTGGAGCTGATTCCAGAATGGAGGCGGGCCGGCCTTCAGGTCTTCATGGGCCGGGATCACCTCATCTTGGACGGCTTGCGGATGGGCGCCGCCGGCGCCGTCACCGCCTGCGCCAACGTGATTCCACGCGCCTTTGTCGATCTCTATCAGGCCTACCAATCCGGCGATTTGGACGAGGCCGGAAGGCTGCAACGGCTGGTCGAACCCCTGCGACAGGCGTTCTCGCTGGGCACCTTCCCGGTCGTGGTCAAGGAAGCCATGAATCTGGCGGGCCTGAGGGGCGGCCGCTGCCGGCGTCCCGTCGGATCGCTGACCGAGGAAGCCAGAAAGAAACTGCAAGCAGTACTGGAAACACTCAGAGAGGCACGCTATCTGCCCCTGACCGGCGCCGCCGCCGGACGGTCCAGATAGCATCCATATGCACACAAACCGGCTCAGCCGCGAAAAGAGTCCCTACCTTCTCCAGCACGCCCACAACCCCGTCGACTGGTACCCCTGGGGCGAAGAAGCCTTCCAGAAGGCGCGCGCCGAAAACAAGCCCATCTTCCTGTCCATCGGTTACTCCACTTGCCACTGGTGCCACGTCATGGAACGCGAATCGTTCGAAAACGAGCGGATCGCGGCCCTGCTGAATCAGCACTTCGTCCCCGTCAAAGTGGACCGCGAAGAAAGGCCCGACGTCGACCGCATCTACATGCTCTTCGTGCAGGCCACCACCGGCAGCGGCGGCTGGCCCATGTCGGTCTGGCTCACCCCGGACCTCAAACCCTTCTTCGGCGGCACTTACTTTCCGCCCGAGGACCGCTACGGGCGCCCGGGCTTTGCCGCGGTCTTGCAGGGCATCGCCGAGGTGTGGCAACGCGATCCGCAACGAGTCCTTGCGGCGGGTGACTCCGTGCTGGAAGAGATCCGGCGGCAAGTGGACCGCGCCATGCAGCCCGGCGCCGTGGACGAGGACGTCTTAGAGCGCGGCTTCTTCTACTTCCGGAGAACCTACGATCCGCAACACGGCGGCTTCGGCGGCGCGCCCAAGTTCCCCCGCCCGTGCGTCTTCACCTTCCTGCTGCGGGAGTACGCCCGGACCGGCAACCGCGAAGCCCTCGAGATGACGCTCCACACCCTGCGCTCCATGGCGCAGGGCGGCATCCACGACCGCCTCGGCGGCGGTTTCCACCGCTATTCGGTCGACGAAGAGTGGCGCGTGCCCCACTACGAGAAGATGCTCTACGACCAGGCGCAACTGGCCGTGGCTTACCTGGAGGCTCATCAAATCACCGGCGAGCCGGATCTCGCTGGCGTGGCCCGCGGAATCCTGGACTACGTCCTTCGGGACATGACCTCCCCCGAGGGAGGCTTCTACTCGGCCGAAGATGCCGACAGCGCCGTCGATCCCGATCACCCCGAGATCAAAGAGGAGGGCGCTTTCTACCTCTGGCCGGAAGGTGTTCTCGAAAAGGCGCTCGCCGATCCGGCCGAAAAGCAGAGCCTGCTGGCCGAACGCGCGCGCCGGCCCAGGCCCGATCGCGACGACAAGATTCTTACGGCCTGGAACGGCCTCATGATCTCGGCCTTTGCCTTGGGCGGTCAGATCCTGGGAGAGGCGCGCTATGAGCAAGCCGCCCGCCGCGCGGCGGACTTCCTCCTCAACCGGCTCTACGATCCCCAGCAACGCATTCTGCTGCGCCGCTTCCGCAACGGCGAAGCCGCCATCGAGGGTTTTCTGGAAGATTACGCCTTCCTCGCGCAGGGCCTCCTCGATCTGTACGAGACTTCTTTCCAGCCCGGCGATTTGGAGAACGCCATCGGGCTGACCGCGCGCATGCGGGAACTCTTTGAGGACCGTGAGCAAGGCGGCTTTTTCGCCACGCCCGTGGAACGCAACGGCCTGGTGCTCCAACTCAAGGACGCCGACGACGGAGCCGAGCCCTCCGGCAATTCGATCGCCGCCATGAACCTGCTCCGTCTGGCCCAATTCACGGGACAAGACGAGCTGCGCCAGTGCGCCGCGCGCGTCTTCGAGTGCTTCGCCGCCACCCTCAACAACGCCCCCGGCGCGCTGCCTGCCATGCTCGCGGCCCTCGGCTTCCAGCGCGCCAAGGTGCGCCAGATCGTCATCGCCGGCGCCTCCGGCGCCGCAGACACCCGCGCCCTGCTCGCCGTGGTGCGCCGGAAATTCCTCCCGTACAAGATCGTGCTGCTGGCGGACCGGGACGAAACCCGCGATCGCTTAAGCCGCCTCCATCCGGCCATTGCCGGCATGACTCCCGTGGAAGGCCGGGCCGCGGCCTACGTCTGCGAGGACTACGCCTGTCGCCTGCCAGTCACCGCGCCCGAAGAGCTGGAGCGGATGCTCGGGTGAGAGCGGAGGGACTTGGTAGAATGGACGTCATCGGCACTTCATTTTGAAACTACCTACACTCAGGAGAACCCATGGAAAGACCAGGAGCTGTTACTTTGAGGGGACAACCGCTGACTCTGATCGGGCCGGAGCTCAAAGCCGGGGATAAGGCCCCTGATTTCGACGTCGTGGACACCACGCTCAGCCCGGTGAACCTCGCCAAGACGGGCAACGCCGTGCGGATCTTCAGCGTGGTGCCGTCGCTGGACACGCCGGTCTGCGACGCGCAAACCAAGCGCTTCAACGACGAGGCCGGCAAGATGCCGGGCGTCGAAATCTACACCATCAGCATGGATCTGCCGTTCGCCCAGAAACGCTGGTGCGGCGCTTTCGGCGTGGATCACGTCAAGATGCTTTCCGATCACCGCAACGCCTCCTTCGGCCAAGCCTACGGCACGCTGATCAAGGAGCTGCGGATCGAAAGCCGCGCCATCTTCGTGCTGGACAAAGACAACGTGATCCGCTACGTCGAATACGTCAAGGAAGTCGCCGATTTCCCCGATTACGAGGCCGCGCTGAACGCCGCCAGGGCGCTCGCTTAAGGCCGTTCGATGCTTTCGGAGGCGGGCTGCCCAGCGCCCGCCTCATTCGCCCCAATCGATCTCCCCAAACCCGTACAGAGGATGAGCGGCGTCCTGCGCCAGCGCAGCCACCACCGCCGCCGGATCCACCGCGTTCCACTCTCGAAGCCGAGCCTCCGCTTCGCACAGCTCTTGCCCGCTGAACAGCTCCCGCCAGGCTGGCGCGCAGACCAGTGCTTCCAGCGTGAGATCCACCCGGCCGCGCGCCCAGAGCTGTAGCGAGTCGTCGGAGGCCGCTCCGCGCAGCAGGCGCGCGACGCCCTCAAGATCCTGCTCTTCCCCGAGCGCCAGGCAGTATTGCTCGGGCCAGTAACCTGCCTCGGCGGCGCAGACGTGCGTGCGCTCCAGCAACGCAGCCCGGAAACGCTCCCGCCGGCTCAACTCTTCCCTCATGGCATAAGCATAAACTGGATTTGGGCCGCGAACCCATTAAAAATCTTTATAACCCTCATCCGCCCGCTCGCCGCGCTATTTTTGCGCCAGCCGGCTGCATGCCATTTCGGCGCCCGTTACGTCAATGGCCGCGCTGCCTTCCTCGATATGAACGATCCGCCCGTCCTTGTCCACCACGAACGTCGCCCGGTTGGCGATTCCCCGGCCCGGAATCAGCACCCCGTAAGCCGCCATCGTCTCCCGCGTCGCGAAATCGCTCAGCAGCGGGAACTCCAGTTTCAACTGCTTGGCGAACTCGCTCTGCGAGGGCGTGTTGTCCCCGCTGATCCCAAAGATTTGCGCGCTGTAGCCCTGGAAGTTGGCCAACCGCGCTTGATACGCCAGCATCTCCTTGGTGCAGCCGCCCGTGAACGCCGCCGGGAAGAACGCCAGCACCACCGGCGACTTGCCCCGGTAATCCGACAGCTTCACGCGCCCGCCTTTGGTGGACGGCAGGTCAAAATCGGGGGCCATGTCCCCCACCTTCAAATGCGTGCGCGGCGGCTGAACCGCCTGCGCAAACAGACTGCCCGCCAACAGGGCAGCGCAAAACAGAATCCGGAAAGTCATCTTTTCCCCCTCCAATCCATTAGAAGCTCGAACGGCGCTCTTCGATTCTACCTAACCAATTGAAAACAAGCCAAATAAAGGACTTGCATATAGTGAAATCATAGTGATATCATTATGATGTCACAGGAGGTTGCCCATGCTTCGTGAAAAGGAAACAAAAGGTCTCCCCGGCTGGGTGGTAGCGTTCATCCTGCTCGGCCTGGGAATTTACTCATGCTGGAGCTTCGTGCAGGCGGCGATGGACGGCCGCCTCTGGACCATGACCTTCTGGCTGGTGGTGTTTCTGCTCGACATCCTCGGCTGGTTTGGGCTCACGGTGGTCAACCCCAACGAGGCCAAGGTCGTGACGTTGTTCGGCGTCTACAAAGGGTCGATCAAGGCGCCCGGCTTCTGGTGGGTGAACCCGCTGTCCACCCGGCGGAGGATCTCTCTCCGGGTGCGGAACTTCGAGACCGGGCGGCTGAAGGTCAACGACCGCGACGGCAACCCCATCGAGATCGCCTCGGTGGTGGTGTGGCAAGTGGTGGAGACCTTTGAGGCCGTCTTCAACGTCGACGACTACGAGAACTTCGTGCATGTGCAGGCCGAGGCGGCTCTGCGCGGCATGGCCACCAGCTACCCCTACGACGCCCACGAGGAGGGGCAGCTTTCTCTGCGCCAGTCGGCTGCGGAGATCGCCGAGCGGCTCCGGGCGGAGATTCAGGAGCGGCTGGAGAAAGCCGGCGTAAAGGTCTTGGAGACCCGCATCAGCCACTTGGCCTACGCTCCGGAGATCGCCAGCGCCATGCTGCGGCGCCAACAGGCCAGCGCGGTCATTGCCGCCCGGCAGAAAATCGTCGAGGGTGCGGTGGGAATGGTGGAAATGGCGCTGGAGCAGCTCAGCGCCAAGCACGTGGTCGAGCTGGACGAAGAGCGCAAGGCCGCCATGGTGAGCAACTTGCTCGTCGTGCTGTGCAGCGAGCAGACCGTCTCGCCGGTGATCAACGCCGGCACCCTGTACCAGTGACGCTGCCGGCGCTGGAGCGGAAGCCGAATGGCGCAACGCAAAGCATTTCTTTTGCGGCTGGACCCGGCCATCTATGAGGCCATGCAGCGCTGGGCCGACGCGGAGTTGCGCAGCCTGAACGCGCAGATCGAGTTCGTGCTGCGCCGCGCGCTTCAGGAGGCCGGCCGCCTGCCGAAAAAGAGAGAGGAGGAACGGTCCGATGCGGAAACTTGAATGGCGCAAACGTCTTCGCCGCGCCTCGCCAGTCCCGGACCCGCCCGCCGGCCGACCGCGCCCGGTGCGTCTCACCGGAGCAGGCATGGTGGTGGCCCTGCTGGCGACGATGTTCGCCGCCACCGCCCCCATCGCCGGTTTTGCGCTCTTCTCGGTGGCTCAGACGCAGCGTCAGCTCCGGCAGCGCATCGAATCGGAGAGTGTGACGGCCACCGCGAATGTCGTGTCTCTTAGTCGGACACGGGGTGACAATCCCAAATACGTCGTGCAGTACGAGTACGAGGCAGGCGGGCAACGCCACTACGGCCGCGCTGCAATTCGGCGCGCGGCCTGGAACCAGCTCAAAGCCGGCTCGGCGGTTGAGGTGCGCTACTTGCCTTCGGAGCCCGGCCGGAGCTGGCTCGCCGGCTATGAACCGAAGCCTCTGCCGCTCTGGCTTCCGCCGCTCGCCACCCTCGCGGGCATCTTGGTATCCGCGATCCTATGGGCGCAAATCCGTCGGCAGCAGACGCTGCTGGCCGAAGGCCGGCTCGCCGAGGCGCGCGTGCTCGAAGTCAAGAGGAGCGGAAGAGGCCAGGGGACTCAATCTTGGAACGTGCGCTACGAATTCCGGACCCTGAGCGGAACCCGAGTTGTAGGCCGCAGCGACGCCGGCGGAAATCCACCGGATGTGGGCAGCAGCGTCCGCGTCCTCTACGATCCGGACAACCCGGGGCGGAACGCGCTTTATCCGCTCTCGCTGGTTCGCCCGGCTTGAGCCTCGAGCTGAGCCAGTGACCGGCCCGTGCGCTCGACCCAGGCACGGAACATGGCCGCGAAATCATGGGCCAGCCCGGAGTAGCGCAGCTCTTCCACCGTGAACTGCATCTTCCGCCGCCAGTTGGGGTACTGCCAGGTGCTGCCGGGCAGATTCTGCTGCTCGGTTTCTTTCGTCAGGTCTTCCTGATTCACCAGCAGCAGCATGGACGGGGTCTTCGCCAAAAAGCCGATCACCGCGTTGTGCAGCTCGCCGGTGAGCTCCGGGACCTCCTCCGCCCGGCGAGGGAACCATTCGGGAAGCAACCCCGCTTCAAACAGGGCATCCAGAATGCGCTGTTTGTCGGCCGCGCGCGCCTGCCGCTGCACGCGGGCTTCATGCTCGCTCACCAGGCCGGCCTCCAGCCGGGCCGAGATGTCCCGTCCGGTCCAGAAGCCCGCCAGCGTGGGCAGATCGTGGGTGGTGGAAGAGACCAGGGCTTGCCTGGGATACTCCTCGGGCAGCCGGAACCGCCCGTCGGAGCGCCGCTCGAAGTAAAGCAAGCGGTAACTCAGGATGCCGAAGCGTTCCAGGGTCTGCCGGAACTCGGGCTCGACGGTTCCCAGGTCTTCACCCACAATCAGAAACTGGTTGCGCACGCTTTCCAGGGCCAGGATGCGGAGCAGGTCTTCGGCCGATTCCCGCACGTAAGCGCCCGCGGAGGCGGGCATCCCGTCGGGGATCCAGAACAGCCGGAAAAAGCGCATCACATGGTCGATGCGCAGGGCGCCGCCATGCCGGCAGTTCCGGCGGATGCTTTCGACGAATAACCGGTAGCCCGTCTCGCGGTGGCGCAGCGAATTCGGCGGAGGGAAGCCCCAATCCTGGCCCTGCGGCGCAAAGTCGTCCGGCGGCGCCCCGACCCGGCATCCGGAAACGAAGTGGTCCCGGTGCGCCCACAAGTCCGAGCCGCAGCGGTCTGTGGCCAGCGCCAGATCGTGATACAGGCCGATGAACAAGCCCTTCGAGCGCGCGTAGGCCTGGGCGCGGGCCAGTTGAAGATCGAGCTGCCACTGCACGTACTTATGAAACAAAACCTCGCGCTCGTGTTCTTTGGCGAATTGCCGGACCTCTTCCGATTGCGGATCGCGGTAAGCCTCAGGCCACTGGGGCCAGATCCAGACCTCCGGATCGGCGGCGTGCATGAATTCGTCGAGAGCGCAGTAGGTGGCGTAGCGGTCCAGCAGCTCCCCCTCCTGGCGGCAATACTGCTCGAAGGCCTTGCCGCACGCCGAGCGGCGGCGGCAGCGGCGCAAGAAGGTCTCAAAGCACAGGCGGAGAAACCGCAGCTTCAGCGCGTAGACCCGCTCGTATTCCACCAGAGGCGCAGCCCGCAGCGCCGCGATCTCCTGCTGGATCTCCGGTTGCGCGTACAGCTTCTGCGCCGGGCGGCTGATTTGAAAATCCTCCAGCCTCTCCAGGTCCAGATAAATCGGATTGCGGTAAAAGACCGAATTGGGCAAATATGGGCTGGTGTTGAACGGCTGGCGGTTGTGAATCGCGTGCAGCGGGTTGAGAGCGATGAAAGCCGCGCCCAAATCTTCTGCGGCCCAGTCGGCGAGCTTTTCCAGATCGGTCAGGTCCCCGCAGCCCCAGTTGCGCCGGGAGCGCAGCCCATACAGGCTCACGGCCACGCCGGCCGCCTTGCCCCCGTTCTCCAGTTGCGGCGGAAGGTAAGCGCGTTCCGGGCCCACGATCAAGCGCGTCTCGGAGGAGTGGTTGCCGTTGGCGGCGTGGATTTCGTGATATCCCAAAGGCAGCGGCGAAGGCAGAGGCGCCAAGCGCCGTTCAAAGCGCCGCCCGCGCATCTCCATCCGCTCGTCCAGCGGAAGAGCCGCTGGCTCCACCGTCCAGGTCTCCTCCGTTTCATCCTCCCGCCGCAGGCGCAAGCGGACGCTCTGGCCCAGGCCCTCCTCGGTTACGGTCACAGGCAAGGATGCGCCCGTCTGACCGGTCACGAGCACCGGCGGCGTGAGCCGCGACCACTGCCGCCAAAGCCGCTCCTCGATGTCCTGCTCGGTCCCCAGTCCCAAGCTGCGCAGGATGGCTTGACAGACTTCGGCGCTGGTCTCGTGGTAGGTTCCCCAGATGTCCCAGTAGCCGGCTTCGATGCCGGCCAGTTTTGCGCCGCGCAGCAGAGTTTCCGAGAGGGACATATTTCATTTTACCGGTTTGCTCCGCCGTGCGAAAATAAAGCCATGGGGCTGGATCAATCGGCGCGCTTGAACCGCACGGGCAATCTCAACGTGCCGGCGGACTTTTTCGCCCGCATCGACCGGGAGGATTTTTCGCAAGCGGCGGGCGGCGTGCTCACCACGCGGCTGGATCAGGCCATCAACTGGGCCCGCAAAAGCTCCATCTGGCCGATGTCGTTCGGGCTGGCCTGCTGCGCCATCGAGATGATGGCCATGGGCGCTTCCCGCTTCGATATCGCGCGCTTCGGCGCGGAGGTCTTCCGCGGCTCGCCCCGCCAGAGCGACTTGATGATCATCGCCGGGCGTGTCTCCAACAAGATGGCGCCGGTGATCCGTCAGCTTTACCAGCAAATGCCCGAACCCAAGTGGGTGATCTCGATGGGCGCCTGCGCCACCTCCACCGGCGTGTTCAGCAACTACGCCTTGATCCCGGTCAATCAGGTCATTCCCGTCGACGTGTATGTGCCCGGCTGCCCGCCGCGCCCTGAGCAGCTCATTCACGCCATCATGCTGCTTCAGCAGAAGATCGAGCGGGAAAAGGGCGCTTTGAAGAAGACTTTGAACCTGTAAGGCGCCTCAAGGGGAACCCGCTCCTGCGGCGCCTGCCCCCCGCCGGCCCTCGGCCTACTCGAACATCTCCATCTGCGTCTCGGGCGGCGGAGCTTTCTTCTTCTTTCCCTCCTTCAGCGGACTGCCGATCACGGCCAGAACGTGGAATTCGCGCAGGGCCGCGCGCGGGACGAACAACTTCTGGTTGTTGGAGTTGGGGTTGGGAGGGATGACCGTGAATCCCGGCTGCTCCATCTCCAGCAGATTATTGGGCATCAGACCTTCCATGGTCTCCCCGTCCCGGTACTGCATCCGCACCCACAGGCCTTCCGTGCGCGGGCGGGCGTGGAAGAGCATCTGTTCCGGATCCCGTGCCGGCGGCCGAAAATCTCGGACAAAACATACCGCCTTGACCTCGGCGTATGGAATCAATGTCAGCACGCCGCCGGTGCTGAGGATTTCTACGCCTTCTGGGCGCAAATAGCTTGCCGGATTCACAAAGCCTGCCACCGGGTCACGCTCGAACCGCCGCACAATCACTTTCTTGTTCGTAGAGGCCGTCAAGGGGATTCTTTCGGGGTTGACTTTGTTCCAAACAATTCCGGTGGTATTGTATCATTGGCACAATGATTCCGGCGGTGGCGATGCGGGACCAAATCGGCGCCTTCCTCGACTACTGTCGTATTGAGAAAGGGCTGGCGAAGAATTCCTTGGACGCCTATGGCAGGGATCTGGCCCGTTTTGCAGAGTATGCATCTTCGAGGGGTTGGGGCGAGGCGCCGGGGCTGGAAGCCCTTGGTGAATACGTCGATAGCCTCTACCAGGCCGGCCTGTCCAGCCGCTCCATTGCGCGGCATATCACGACCCTCAGGAATTTCTACCGGTTCCTGTTGCAACAAGGCGCGTTGCAAACCGACCCGGCCTCCTTGTTGGCCGCGCCCCGGCAATGGTCGACTCTCCCCAAGTATCTGAATTTGCAGCAGATCGAAGCCCTGTTCGCGGCGCCTTCGGCGGACAAGCCCACAGGCATCCGGGACCGCGCCATGCTGGAGCTGCTCTACGCCGCGGGGCTGCGAGTCAGCGAGCTGTGCCAGTTGGAGCTTTCCGATTTGAACCGGGACCTGGGCGTTTTGCGGGTGGCCGGAAAGGGAGGCCGCCAGCGGCTGGTGCCGGTGGGCAAGAGCGCCCTGGCCGCGGTCGAGAGGTATCTAAACGAGGCCCGGCCCGCCCTGCTGCGGGGGCGCGGAAGCCGGTATCTGTTTGTAACGGCGAGGGGAACCCGCCTGACGCGGCAGGCGTTCTGGAAGTTGTTGCTGGGTTATGGCAAGCGGGCCGGGATTTTCCACGGCCTGACGCCGCACGTGCTCCGGCACACCTTTGCGACGCACCTGTTGGAGGGCGGCGCGGATTTGCGCAGCGTGCAAACCATGCTGGGCCATGCGGACATTTCCACGACCCAGATCTATACTCATGTTTTGCGATCGAGATTAAAACGTACAGTGGAGGAGCATCATCCCCGGGCCTAAGGGCACAGGGAGAGCGCCAGGAATTCGCAGCGGGAGCGAGATCGATGAGCGACTACATGTTCATGCTGGAGAATCATTTGAGCCCGGTGCAAAACCGTGTCGTGGCGCAGGTCCAGCAGGCGGCTTCGCAAGCCAACGTGAACCTCTTTCTCACCGGAGGCGCGGTGCGGGACATGCTGGGCGGGTTTCCCATCCGCGATCTGGATTTTACGGTCGAGGGAGATCCGTTCAAGCTGGCGAAGGCGGCCTCCGAGCTGGGCGGCGCCAAACAGGTGGCTTCCGATGAGCTGCGCGGCAGCATCGACCTGCTTTTCCCGGGTGGAGTCACCGTGGAAATCTCCATGGCGCGCAATGAGCGCTATGCCAAGGGCGGTTCCCAGCCCGAAGTAACCCCAGCCACCATTCACGAAGACTTGCGGCGGCGGGACCTGACGGTGAACGCCATGGGGTTGAGCTTGAACCGGGCCTCCCTGGGCTTGCTGATCGACCCGACCAATGGGTTGGCCGACCTGGAGCAGCGGGAGTTGCGCGTGGCCAACAACCGCTCGCTCTATGACGATCCGGCGCGGATCCTGCGGCTGATCCGGTTCCAGGTTCGCCTGGGCTTCACCCTTGAAGCGAAAACCGCCCAGCAGTACGAAAATGTGCGGCTGGAAGAGCTGGAGAAGCAGATCCCGGCGCGCAAGCTGTTTAAGGAGCTGGCGGCGATCGCCGCCGAACCAAACCCGGCTGAGGTGCTGGCGGCGCTGGAAAAGGAGAAGTTGCTGGGTTTGTTCTCGCCCGCGCTGGCGGGGCCGAAGTTGAATCTGAGCGGCTTCGCCAAATTGCAGAAGGCCAGGCAAACCCTGGCGCTGGCGGCGGATTATCCGGTGGACTGGTTGGCGCTGTTCCTGCACCTGCTCGAAGAAAAGTTGACCCCCAAGGAGATTGCGGCGCTGGCCAAGGCCACGGCGATGCGAAAGTCGGAGGCCGAGATGCCGGCCAAGCTGGCGGCGGCGGCCAAACAACTGGAGAAAGCCTTGAAATCGCCCAAGCTCCGGAAGGCGTCTCAAGTCTACGAAGTGCTTCACGAAGCTCCCGGCGAAACCGTCCTCTACGTGTTTTTGAACACCCGCGAACGGATTGTGCAGGACCGGATCCGCAACTATTTCCAGAAGTACCTGCCTGCTTCGCAAGAGGTCACGGACCGCCAAGTGGCGGCGGCCGGGCACCAGCCGGGAAGCGCGAAGTTCCAGAAGGCAAAGGAAGAGATGATCCGAACGAGGCTGGATTCACGGCCGAAGAAGGCGCCCGAACCGGCGGCGGCAGAGCCCGACAGCGGGGCCGCGCCCGCTGGCCCGCGCCGCAGCGCCCAAGCGTAAGCGAGCTCCGTCCACACGGCAACTGCCGGCGCGCTGGTTTCCGGACGGCTGATCTCCAAAAGGAGAAGCTGCCTCAGCGGTTGCCGAGGTTGAGGATGACGATGCCGACCAGGATCAACCCGATGCCGAGGAACTTGTTGCGCGTCAGCGGCTCGCCGAAAAACAGGCGGCTCCAAAACAGGGTCCGGATGTAACCCAGCGCCACCATCAAGTGATGCCGCGCTCGAAGTCGGACTCCTCGAAATACCCAACAGAAAGCAGCGGAGGCAGACCCCCGGCGCGAGGGACGGATGGCCCATGGCCGGGGCGTAGCACTTGCGGTAGGTCCGCTCGACGCAGGCGTCGAAGTTGGCCCGCTCCAAGATCTCGTTCACCCGGCGGTAGAAGGGGTGGAAGCCGTGAGCCCGCAACTGGCTGGGGGCGACCCAGAGGGCGGCCTGTTTCGGTTTGCGTTTGCCAAGCGCCATGCCCAATTATCGCTCTAAAACATTTTCAGTTCAAGATGTTTTGCGGGACTTTATCCACGGGCTGATAGGGCGAGTGCGACGGCACAAACATAGCGAATCAGCGTCCACGTCATCACAGTCCTGCTTTCTGTATTAATCGTGCGATTCTTCCGTCACTCCACCGCAGGGTATTGCGCAAATAGGAGCCTCTTCCGAGCCGGGAGCGGCCGCCGTTCGGGCTCAGTTTCGGTCGTCCCTGAGCCAGGGCCTGCCGCCGGATTTCCGAAACGAATGGGTCAGCTCGAGCGCGTTTGTTTCCGAACACGGATCCGCTGGGAACCTACGATCAGGAGACTGCCGGGCAGGTCTTCCTCGGCCACGCACGCCAGCAAACGCTTCAATGCCGCCTCAGCTTGTTCCACGGTCGTAGGCCATACTCTCAACCGCACCACCCCGGCATGGCTGCCCAAGGGATAGGTGCGAGCGTCTGCGAAGTCTTCGTCGAAGGTGACGACGATGGCTTCTCTCGCTTGCGCCCACCGGAATACTACTTCATCGGCCGCGCCTGCCAATCCCACCTCGTTCGCATGAAGCACCCGCCATTGCGGCCGCTCTTGGCGAAGGAACTCCCCAACCGCTTGGGGAACGTTTTGATCCAGCAAGATGGTGAGCTTCAATGCGGGATGACCTGTTCCTCGTCCACGACCGCGGCGGCGTACTCAAGCGCCGCACTAACATCCTCGCGGGTCAGCTCGGGATAACACGCCAGGATGCGCTCCACCGTATAACCGCCTGCGATCATGCCCAGGATGTTGCGCACCAGGATTCGCGTGCCGCGGATCACCGGCTTGCCGCCGCAAATCGCAGGGTTCACTTCAATGCGGTCCATACTTATAGTCTACCGGAAGCAGTCACTCACAGCCGGACAGTCAACACCAGCCGCTCACCCGGAAATGTCATGCCCGCGGTGGCATTGTCCATTCGGGAGGCCCTCCCGCGCCAAGCCGGCCGGGCTCAGCGGTTGCCGAGGTTGAGAATGACGATTCCGACCAGGATCAATCCGATGCCGAGGAACTTGTTGCGCGTCAGCGGCTCGCCGAAAAACAGGCGGCTCCAAAACAGGGTCCAGATGTAACCCAGCGCCACCATCGGATACAACACGCTCAGCTCGCCTTCCCGCAGCCCGAGCACAAAAAAGAACGAAGAGAGGACGAAGAAGCCGACGCCTGCGGCCAGCCGCCAGTTGAACAGCAATGTGCGGATCTGACGGTGCAGCCTTGCCGCGCCGGACTTCAGAAACACGGCGCCGAACGACCCGATGAACGCGGCCAGCAGAACCAGCAGGATCGAGGAGAGTGGCGTCTTCACGGCCGGCTGTTCCTCCCAAGCACGGCGACGCCGGTGACGATGATGACGACCCCGAGCAGTTTGAACAAATTCATCGACTCCCGGAAGACCGCCACCGAAAGCAGAGTAACCCAGACGTAGGTGAGGGAGATCACCGGGTAGAGGATCGAAAGTTGGCCGTCGCGGAGCGCCAGCACCAGCAGAACCGTGCTGATGCCGTAAAGGCTGTAGCCGGTGACGATCGGCACGCTGGTCAACATGGCGATGGGGTTGCCGCTGGGCAGTTGAGCGGCGCCATGTTTGATCAGAACCTGGGCCGCAGCGCCGAAGATGGTGCAGAAGAACACCAGCGCGATGGATTGGCGCGGAGTGAAATGGAACGACTTGCGTTCGGGCACGGGTTTGGGTGCGGCTGCGCTCAAGGTTTTCGTTTGACGATCTCTCATCATAACTGAATTCCGGCGCCGGGTTGGCCGCACGGTTGCCGCGGGACCCTTAAATTTGAGGCGCCGGCGCGGAGCGCCCGTCCAGCGGCGGGGCTTGGCGTACAATCAGAACTTGTTGCCCCCCACAGCCGCCGTTGTGGTGCCGACTTTGAATGCGGGACAGCCGCTGGAGGAGTGTCTGCGCTCGCTGGAGCGGCAGAGTTTCCAGGATTTTGAGGTGATCGTGGTCGACAACAGCGGCTGCGGGCGGGCGAAGCAAGCCGTGCTCGGTGACAAAGTGCGGCTGGTGGAGAACCTGCGCAACCTGGGCTTTGGCGCCGCGGTGAATCAAGCTCTGCGCATGACGCACAGCACGTACGTAGCTGTTCTCAACGATGATGCCGCCGCCTGGCCGGACTGGCTGGGCGAACTCGTGCGCCTGCTGGATGCGCGCCCGGAGGCGGGAATGTGCGCTTCTCAGATCCGGCTGGCGGGCACGGAGTTGCTGGACTCGGCGGGCATGTTGCTGTGCGCCGACGGCTCCAGCAAGCAGCGCGGCCGCCTTCAGCCGCCGGAGCGCTATGCCAGCGAGGAGGAAGTCCTGTTCCCAAGCGGTTGCGCGGCCCTGTACCGCCGGGCGATGCTGGAACAAATTGGAGGGTTCGACGAGAGCTTTTTTCTGTACTCGGAAGATACGGACTTGGGGCTGCGCGCGCGATGGGCGGGGTGGCGCTGCCTGTACGCGCCGAAAGCTGTGGTGGAGCACCGCTACTCACAAACGGCGGGCGAGGCGTCGCCATTGAAGGCTTACTACGTGGAAAGGAACCGGCTGTATGTGGTGATCAAGAACTTCCCGTGCCGCGCCCTGGCGGCGGCGCCTTGGGCGGCGCTGGCGCGCTATTTCTGGCACGCCGCGGGGATGTGGAGCGGACGCGGAGCGGCGGCTCGCTTCCGCCAGGAGGGGCAGGGCGGTTGGAAGTTGCCCTATTACGTGCTGCGGGCGCACCTCGCCCTGATTCCGGCCTTACCCCGGCTCATTCAGCAGCGGCGGCGCATCCTTCGCTCGGCGCGGATCACAACTCAGGAGTTCCGGGCTTTGATGAAGCAGTATTCGATTAGCCCGCGGGAGGTGGCGCTGCAATGAGCGGCAACATGCCTCCCGGCTCTCTACTGGTGATTGTGCCCGCGTATAACGAGCAGGCGAGCATCGCGCGGGTGGTGCGTGAAATTCGTGAGGTCCTGCCGGAGGTTCCGGTCGTCGTCATCGACGACTGTTCGGCGGACGCCACAGCCTGGGAGGCCCAGGCAGCGGGCGCCCGGGTCCTTTCCTTGCCGCATCACCTAGGGCTGGGCGGCGCAGTGCAGGCCGGCTACAAGCTCGCCTACGAGCTGGGCTACGAGTATGTGGTGCGCGTGGACGGCGACGGCCAGCATGATCCGCGCGACATTCCGCGGCTGCTCGAAGCGCTGCGTGAATCGGGCTGCGAGATGGCCATCGGTTCCCGCTTCCTGGACGGAGACGAAGGACACACCAGCTTCGCCCGGCAAGTGGGAGTCCGGCTGTTCCGCCTGCTGCTGCGGCCGATTCTAGGGCGCGAGGTGCGCGATCCGACCTCGGGCTTCGTGGCGGTGAACCGGGCCGCGCTTCAGGTGTTCAGCAAAAGTTTCCCTCTGGAGTATCCCGAGATCGAAGCGCTGGTGGTGCTGCAACGCCGGGCTTTCCGCTTTGTCGAAGCGCCTTGCCGGATGAGGCCGCGGATGGGAGGACGCAGCTCGATCACCGCTCTTAAGTCCTTCTACTATCCGCTGCACGTGCTGCTGGGCGTGTTTGTGAATATCCTGAAGTTTGAGCACAGGCGGTGGAGGAGATGACGATGGAACGCCTGTTGAATGTGTTGACGGTTTTCAGCGTGGTGTTGCTGATCCTGGTGCTGCGCTCGGTGCGGAAGGCACACATCCGCGCGGAGTATTCGGTGAGCTGGTTGGGCGCGGCCCTCACGCTGCTGGCGCTGTCGCGAATGGAGGGGTTTCTGGGGCGCCTGGGGCAGTTTCTGGGTGTGGCCAACCCGCCGCTGGCGCTGGCCTTCATTACCGGCGGCATCTTCTTGATTGTCTTTTACCGTCACTCGGTGGTTCTTTCCGAACTGAAGGACGCGAATATCTCGCTGGCCCAGCGGGTCGCCATTTTGGAATTTCACCTTCGGACGCTGCATGAAGAGCAAAAAGCAAAAAGCGGCGCCTAAGCCGGCAGCCGCTCCGGCGACAGCCCAGGCTCCCACCCCCAGTTTGAAGACTTGGCACGCCGCCCTGGGACTGGCGGCGGCGCTTGGCGCGGCCATGCTGGTTTACGGGCCCGCGCTGAACGGACCGTTCGTATTCGACGATATCTATCTGCCTTTTTTTTCGCCCCGGTTTGCCGAAGCGCCGCTGCCGGTGGCGATCCACGGCACCCGCCCGTTTCTGCTGTTCAGCTTCTGGATCAACAGCAAGTTGGCCGGAGCGGAGCCGTTTCTGTATCACTGGTTCAACGTCCTGTTTCATGTGCTGAACGCCTTCCTGGTGTTCCTCATCGCGCGCAGATTGTTCGAATGGAGCGGATGCGAGGGGCGGCCCAAGGAGTGGCTGGCGGCCTTCGCCGGCGCGCTGTTTCTCCTCCATCCGGTACAGACGGAAGCGGTCAGCTACGTCACCAGCCGTTCAGAGAACCTCAGCGTTCTGTTTTTGCTTTCCGCGGCCGCGATCTTCGTTTACCGGAAGCGGACCGCCGTTTCCTGGCCGGTGGTTTTGGCGATCCTGATTCTGTATGCGGCAGCCGCTTCCACCAAGGAGCACACGGTGGTGCTGCCCGCGGTGCTGCTGCTCATCGACTATTTCTGGAACCCAGGCTTCTCCTTCTCCGGGATCCGCCGCAACTGGCGGCTCTACGTTCCCATCGCCATAGGAGCGGCGCTGGCCGTGGCCTATGTCTTCGACATCCTGCGGCAGGCGGTGACGGCCGGCTTCGGAATGAAGGAGCTGCCCTGGAACCATTACTTCTACACGCAGTGGCGGGTGCTGTGGATCTACATCCGGCTGTTCCTGTTCCCTGCGGGGCAAAATGCGGACTGGGCTCACGGCACGGTGCGCAGCCCGTTGGACCCGATGGCTCTGGCCGGACTCATCGGGCTGATCGGCTTGGTGGGGGCGGCGCTCTGGTATCGCAAGCGCTATCCGGTGGCGAGCTTCGGCATCTTATGCGCCCTGCTGTTGTTTGCGCCGACTTCCTCGGTAGTCCCGATCGAAGATGTGGTGGCCGAGCGCCGGATGTATCTGCCGATGCTGGGGCTGTCGCTAGCCGCGGCGGAATTGCTGCGAATTTGGCGGGCGCGTCCAGGCGTGCGGGCAGGCGCGGCGGCCGCGGTCCTGGTTTTGCTCGGAGCGGCTTGCTACAACCGGAACCAGGTGTGGAGCAGCGACCGGCTGCTTTGGGAGGACGTGCTGAAGAAGTCGCCTTGGAACGCCAGGGCGCGCGGACATTTGGGCGTGGCCTACTACAAAGAAGGGCGTTGCCAGGAGGCGGCGGCCCAGTTCGAAACGCTGGCGAAGGGACAACGCCCGGAGGCACGGAGCTTCGTGAACTGGGCGCTGGCGCTGGATTGTTTGGGGCGGCCCGAAGAGGCCATCGCGAAGTTGCAGGAGGCAATTGCCATCACGCCGGACAGCAATGTCTACGCCCAACTGGCGATGCTCTACGGCAAGCAGGGGAAGGCGGAGGAAGCCTACCAAGCCATTGAAAAAGCCCTGGAGCTGGATCCGCGCAACGACATGGCGTATTTTTACCGGGGAAATCTGCGGAGTCTTCAAGGGGACTACGCGCGGGCTGCCGAGGACTACCGCCAGGCGCTGGCCGTCAACCCAGACAACGAGCCGGCCCGGCGAGGCTTGGCGCGCGTGCTGGGCCGGTCCAAAGGGCCGTAGGGCGGCGAGATGCGCATCGGCATCAATGCCTTGTATCTAATCCCCGGAGGCGTGGGAGGCACCGAGATCTATCTGCGCTCGCTGCTCGGCGCGCTGGCGGCGCTGGAGCGCGGGCACGGCTACGTCGTCTTCACCAACCAGGAGACGGGCGGAGATCTCATCCCCAAACACCCCGCCTTCCGCATTGAGCCGCAACCGGTGCGGGCCAGTTTCCGGCCCGCGCGGATCCTGTGGGAACAGACCGGGCTGCCTTGGAGACTCTGGCGAGACCGAGTGGACGTGCTGTTGAATCCCGGCTTCACCGCGCCGGTCTTGTCTCCCTGCCCGCAGGTGACGGTATTTCACGATTTGCAGCACAAACGGCACCCGGAGTTTTTCCGTTGGTTCGATCTGCCCTTCTGGCGGCTGCTGCTGTGGCAAGCCGCGCGCAGCTCGGCCTTGCTTTTGGCGGATTCCGAAGCCACCCGGCAAGATCTTTTGCGGTACTACCATCTGGACGCCCCGAAAGTCCGCGTGGCCCCGCTCGGAGTTTCGGAGAGATTCTACGAGATCGGGCGGCGGCGGGCCGGCGCCGAAGCGGGTCCGCCATACATCCTCACGGTGTCCACCTTGCACCCCCACAAGAATCTCGACCGGCTGGTGCGGGCCTTTGCCATTTTCCGGCGCAGCCATCCCGACTACCGGCTGGTGATCGCAGGGATGTTTGGCTTCTACACGGAGGCGCTGCGCCGGATCATTGCGGAGTTGGGGCTGGGGGGATGCGTGCGGCTGACGGGCTGGATTCCCCGCGAGGAGCTGGAGGAGCTGTACGTAGGAGCGCGTTTCTTCCTGCATCCGGCGCTGTTTGAGGGCTTTGGTTTGCCGGTGTTGGAGGCGCTGGCGGCGGGGATTCCGACGGCTTGCTCCGACATCGAACCGCTCGCGAGCATCGCCGGCCAGGCGGCGCTGCGCTTCGACCCCGCCGATGAGAAGGCCATCGCGCAGGCGATGTTGCGGCTGGCCGAGGACGAAGACTTGCGCGCGAAGTTATCCGCGGCAGGACCGGCGCGGGCGCGCGAGTTTAGCTGGCGGCGGACGGCGGAGCTCACGCTCGATGCGCTGGAGGAGGCGGCGCGCCGCGGCGGGCGGTAGAGGC
>Ga0078972_1003135_pt1 | contig 50714 bp, 32 predicted proteins | sample YelNatPaOPGAMG01_FD_67568 | JGI IMG/M metagenome (GOLD analysis project Ga0078972, IMG submission 67568) | Hot spring thermophilic microbial communities from Obsidian Pool, Yellowstone National Park, USA - OP-RAMG-01 (SPADES assembly) (version 2) | ecosystem: Environmental > Aquatic > Thermal...
AACGGGGTGACCGAAAGGGCGGATGGTGGGCGGGATGTGGGGACAGACACGGAATTTGGACGACCGGACTTTGGCCCGGTGGACCTGTCCAAGCGCCGGCCGGACGGTTCAGGCCGGCTGTAGCGCCCAGATATGGGGACAGACACGATGTCCGGTACCCGATATGGGGACAGACACGGTGTCCGGTATACCGATCAGGAACGTTCAACTCTTAACTTTCAACTGGGTGACCGAAAGGGCGCATGGTTCGCCGAATATGGGGACAGACACGATGTCCGGTATACCAAGCAGGAACGTTCAACGCACAACGTTCAACTCTCCACTTTCAACGGGGTGACCGAAAGGGGGCATGGTGGGCGGGATGTGGGGACAGGCACGGAGTTGGGGCGACACCTATCACTGGGTTTTGCCTGTCTTTACCGTGGCGTTGCCATCTGCAGTGTCTGTATTTTTTTGTCAGGAGGCGTGAGGTGAGGGGCAGGGGACGAAGTCGCAGGAGATATTTCCCAGCCCGGCGGCGTAGAGATTTCCGATCAACGGGGGGAGGCACCGCGTCTTTGCGCGTCAGGGAACTTTGGTTCCGGCTGCGCCGCGCTGAGAAATATGCAAGCTCCAGGAAATCTCGCCGGCTTGAACTTATTGAATGCCATTGGATTGCCTACCGCTATTTCGAGTTAGACAATGGAAATCCTGTGCCTCTCATGCTAGGCTTTGGGCCGGCAATGCTTGCTTTCACTGAGATACGGTGGTGGCACTGGGCCAGTTTTGTAATCCTCGTATTGGTCTTCTTGGCGCTCGACCTTGGGGTTTTGCACCGGCGTGCGCGTGAGGTCCGGTTCAAGGAAGCTCTGGCATGGACCGCGGTGTGTTTTTTTTCTGCGATGATTTTTGCGTGGACCCTTGTTCCGGTCCGCGGCAAAGGCGAGGCAATCGACTTTGTTCAGGGCTATCTGATTGAGCTGTCGCTTTCTATGGACAACGTTTTTGTGATTGCGCTCATATTTCAGTTTTTTGGCGTGCCGCGGCAGTATCAACATCGCGTCTTGTTTTGGGGAATAATCGGTGCACTGTTCATGCGCGGCGCAATGATCGGGATCGGCACAGAATTGATCCACAGCTACGAATGGGTTTTGTATGTGTTTGGAATCTTTCTTGTGATCACGGGAACCAAGATGCTGGTTGCAGATCAAACTGAGGAAGTCCGACCCGATCAAAACCCGGTCGTGCGCATTGTGAGGCGGTATTTTCCCGTGACGGCACATTACGAGGGGCAAAAATTTTTCACGTGGCATGAGGGGCGCAGGATGCTGACGCCGCTTGCGCTGGTGCTTGTGATGGTTGAAAGCACGGACCTTGTGTTTGCACTGGACTCGATCCCGGCGATTTTTGGCGTGACAACCAACCCGTTCATTGTTTTCACATCGAACGTGTTTGCCATCCTTGGTCTGCGCTCGTTGTACTTTGTGTTGGCCGGTGCCATTGCCTATTTCGAGCACCTGAAGTTCGGCCTTGCAATCGTGTTAATATTCATCGGATTCAAGCTGCTAATAGTTGATTGGGTTAAAATTCCAAGTACAGTCTCGCTGTTGATTGTGGCGAGCATTATCGCTGCATCAGTGATTTCGTCGATTTTGAGCGTGCGGCGCAAGCAGGCCGCAGCCCGAAATCAAAGCAGCTCACCGATCGAGTGACGTGAAAAACCGATGGTTGATTTCATCCTGCCGAACCAATGAGGCTGCCCGCCTTGCAGCCGATCTCGGCTGTTCTCATTTGCTTGCTCAATGCCTGATCAACCGCAATCTGGGCGAGCCACAAACAGCCTCGACTTTCCTCAACCCAAAGCTGAAAGAGCTGACTGACCCGTTCGATTTGCCCGACATGGATCGTGCGGTCGAACGCCTGTGGCAGGCACGCCAAAGAGGCGAACTGATTGTTGTCTTCGGCGATTACGATGTCGATGGTGTGACGGCCACGGCCATTATTCTCGAGGTTCTGCGCCCACTCGGCTGGCGAGTCGAAGCCTACCTGCCAAACAGACTTGAAGAAGGTTACGGCCTGACCCGAGAAGCGGCTGAGAACTGCCACCGGCGGTATGGCGCGCGGTTGATTTTGGCTGTGGACTGCGGTTCGGGCGCCCACGACACAATCGCATGGCTGCATGACAACGGCGTCGATGTAATAGTGCTTGATCACCACCAAATCACAACCCCACCGCCTCGAGCTGCCGCGGTCGTCAACCCTCAGTTACGCCAGTCCAAATCGGCTCGAAATAATGGCCTCTGTTCCGCGGGCCTTTCTTTCAAACTCGCCCACGCACTGCTCAAACGGGCGCGCGAGCAGCGAGAGCCATGGGCAAGAATTGTGGACCTTCGAACAACCCTTGATCTTGTCGCATTGGGTACAATCGCCGACCTCGCCCCCGTTGTCGGTGAAAACAGAATCCTCGTGACCACAGGGCTCGAGAAGCTCAACCGCACGAATCGACCCGGCTTGCGCGCGCTTCGCAAGGTTGCCCAAATCAACGGAACAATCGGCCCTTACGAAGTCGGATTCCAAATCGGCCCGCGCCTCAATGCCGTGGGCAGACTCGAAACAGCCACCGACGCCCTCGAGCTATTGATGACTTCAGACCTCGAACAAGCCGACTCGCTGGCGCAGAGCCTGGACAAACGAAACCGCGAACGTCAGCAGATCGAACGTGTCATCCTTGCAGACGTGATCAAGACCGTTAATTCCACTTTCAACCCCAACGCCGATTACGTGATCGTACAAGGAAACCCAGAATGGCACGTCGGCGTCGTCGGAATAGTCGCGTCGCGAATCCAACAGGAATTCCACCGCCCAACAATCATCTTCGGCGGCGATGGCCCGCTGTTGCGCGGGTCTGGCCGGAGCATTGACGGGTTCGACCTCGCCCATGCCCTGCGGAATTGCAGCGAGCTTCTGGTGCGCCACGGCGGCCACGCAATGGCAGCAGGCGTCACGATTCAACCTGAAAACCTCCCCCGGCTTCGCAAAAGACTAAACGAGTTGGCACATGCGTGCCTCCAGCCTAAACATCTTGTTCCCGTGCTCACGCTCGAAGCCGAAGTTCCTTTGAGCGCATTGACCCTCGACCAGGTGCTCGAGCTCGAAAAACTGCATCCGTGTGGACCCGGAAATCCTGTTGTGCAATTCGCCGTCTGCGGCCTCAAACTGAGCCGGCAACCTCAACCCATTGGACGTGACCAGCAACACCTCAAACTCTGGGTTACGGACGGAACCAATACCGTCGAAGCCGTTTGGTGGTCATGGGAAGGTCAGCAAATGCCCTCAGGCACTTTCGACCTCGCCTGCGTGCCCATGATCAACCGATACAATGGCAGGTGCGCGGTCCAACTGAAGTTGTTGGACTGGCGGCCATCAGGAGTACGCCGCGCAGCCGGAACAGAATGATCCCGGCGAAGGAAGGGCGTTCATGGCAAGCTCAGCGCTCTGTCCAAGGTTAATTCTCGTAGCCGCCGAGGTGAGTCGGCGGCAAACTTCCCCCGGACCAACGTCTGCGGCTACGCGACCTCGTCAGCGATTTGCGCTGGAAATTCGGGCTTTGCAGGGTACAGTTATTGCGCGTGGTTCGCGGCAGATTAGCGGGCACTTCAACAAATCTTGTACCAACGCTTATGAAACTGGAAACTGATCTTCTGGCCAGCCGAACAAAGAGCTGTTCCGGGTTTACACTGATTGAACTGTTGGTGGTCATCGCCATTATCGCAATATTGGCAGGAATGCTTCTCCCGGCGCTCGGTCGGGCCAAGACAAAAGCCGCCGGAATCGGCTGTATCAACAACGGCAGACAGCTCGCAGTCGCGTGGATCATGTACGCCCAGGACCACAATGATAATCTCGTCCCAAACGGAGACGGCACCGCAGACGGCTGGGTGGGAGGCTGGATAAGCGTGTCCAACCCAATCAACATCAGCGACTGCACCAACATCAACCTGCTTATGCCCCCGCACGGAAAGCTCTACCCTTACAACCAATCCCTCGGCATATACAAGTGCCCGGCCGACAAGTTCATGGTCAGAATCGGCGGAAAACTCTATCCCCGCACCCGGAGCATCTCGATGAACGGCTGCATGAACGGCAACAGTTGGCACACGGCCATCATCGAAAAGAAATGGTGGACCTACAGAAAGCTCAGCGACATCACCATGCCCTCCACGCAATTCGTCTTCATCGACGAACGCGAAGAGAGTGTTGATGACGGCTATTTCCTCGTTCTCGTGGATCGCATTGACGAGTGGGGCAACCTGCCTGCCATTTATCACGGCGGCGCCAGCGGCCTCAACTTCGCCGATGGCCACGCCGAAATCAAAAAATGGCGCGACCCGGCAACCCTCACCAAGAATTGGACCGGCGCTTACAAGGCACCCCGCGATGTCCCGTGGATCAATGAACGGGCCAGCATGCCACGCTAAACCGCCTGCCACGCCACACCGCCCCCCTGTTGCCAAACCAAGACCAACGTCCCCGTCTTCGTTTGAGAACAGCATGACAAATGAATTCGCAATCAACTTGTGACAGATTCTATGCCGCCGCTTGCCAGGTGGACTTCCCGCCTGCCAACAACCGAACCGACATCGACCGGCGGGTATCGCGCATGCTCGAAATGATCGACTGCGCAGTCACGGGTTATGAACCTTTTTTTGATGTCCGGCTTGTTGTTTTTCCCGAGTTCGCCCATGCCGCCCCTGTTTATGCCACTGCGTCGGAACTGTTGAGCAAACTGGCCCTGCCAATACCGAACGAACACACCGACCGTTACGTTGCCAAAGCGCGCCAATACGGCATCTACATTCAGACCGGCACTTTTCTCGAGACCGACCCGCTCTGGCCCGGCCACGTATTCAACACAACGTGCCTGATCGGCCCGGATGGGGTGCTTGCCAAATACCGCAAAGTGCATACATGGTTGCCATGGGAAATCAGCACCAGCCCACACGACCTGCCAAATTACGACAAACCGCTGTTCCCAGCGGTTGAAACCGAAATCGGCAGGATCGGCGCGGCAATCTGTTACGACTGGTTGTTCCCGGAAGCAATCAGGCAACTGGCAATCGCCGGCGCGGAAATCCTGATCCGCGTCTCGGCCTACATGGACCCTTGGGGCACCGCATCTCCCATGGACTGGTGGACGCTTGTCAACCGCACGCGCGCGATCGAAAACGTCGCCTATGTCGTCGCAGCTAACCAGGGGGCAACACTCGCGCGTTATCCGCCATTCAGTTGGCCGGGCGGCAGCATGATTGTCGATTTCGACGGACGTATCCTTGCTCAGGCCGAACCCGGACCGGGTGAGCGGATAGTCGTCGGGCCGATCGACCTCGCAGCCTTGCGATCTGCGCGTGAACGGCGGCGCGGTCACGCGATGCTGGCCCATTTGCGAACCGAAGCCTACGCTGCGTATGCGCATCCTGTGTTTCCTGCCGGGCGCGTTGCGCGCTCGAGTATAAGCAAGGAAACAAACCAAACTGCCACTGAAGAAGCCCGCGCGCGCCTCGAGATTCTCCACGACAGTCTCATCAACCAATCTCGCAACACTGTCAAGTAACGGCCCCCTTGCTCAATCGGTGCGTGTATCCGTGAGATGCCGAGATGGGCGGCAGCATGGTAGCCCGGAAACCTTGGTGGCATAACAGATCTCAGTAAAAGTGGCTTTCTGATGTAGAACGGCGCGCAAGTTCAATCCCCGTTTTGGCGGTTCTTTTCGCCAATAAGGAACCGGCTGCTCTCCCCAGAGCTGTATGATTACAGTGAGGAATCGATCATATTTGCGAAGATTTTCAGATTGCGAGTTTGCTCAATTTGTCCGTATCTGCTTCTCTGGCAGCGGGCGGTGCGGTGACCACGGTGCGGCCTTCGAAGTATCATATTGGATAATCTGCACGGGACCAAATATGGGGACAGACACGCTGTTTGGCCGTCGGCGGTGCAAATAGGCAAATAGAGGGACAGACACGATATTTGGGCGCCCGGTTTTTTTTGACCCGGACCAGCCCAAGCGCTTGCCAGCCAACTGAGACCGACTGTGGACCACCACCCCCCGAAAAAGGGGACAGACACGGAGTTTCACCATGTGCGGGCGAGCGGACTCTTGACCCACCGGGCCCGACCAAGCGCCGGTCGGGCGGCCGAAGCCGGCTGTGGCGCCCAGATATGGGGACAGACACGATTTTCGATATGCCAATCAGGAACGTTCAACGTGAAACGTTCAACTCGCAACTTTCAACAGGGTGACCGAAAGGGCTCATGGTGGGCGAGATATGGGGACAGACACGATGTTTGGACGGTGGGCGGTGCAAATAGAGGGACAGACACGATATTTCGCCCGGACCGACGGACTTCCGGCACGCCTCACCCGACCCAAGCGCCGGTCGGGCGGCCGAAGCCGGCTGTGGCGCCCAGATATGGGGACAGACACGATTTTCGATATGCCAATCAGGAACGTTCAACGTGAAACGTTCAACTCGCAACTTTCAACAGGGTGACCGAAAGGGCTCATGGTGGGCGAGATATGGGGACAGACACGATGTTTGGACGGTGGGCGGTGCAAATAGAGGGACAGACACGATATTTCGCCCGGACCGACGGACTTCCGGCACGCCTCACCCGACCCAAGCGCCGGTCGGGCGGTCCAAGCCTGCTGTGGCGACCAGATATGGTGACAGGCACGATGTCGGGTATACCGATCAGGAATGTTCAACGTGAAACGTTCAACTCTCAACTTTTAACGGGGTGGCCGAAAGGGCGCATCGTGGGCGGGATATGGGGACAGACACGATGTCTGGTATGCCCCGGCGTCAAGGTGTCGCACCTTTTTGAGCAGGACGCAATGTGGCAATCATGCTCTCGAACACCATGCGCCCGTCTTCACTCCCGAGGATTGATTCGCAGGCGCGTTCAGGGTGCGGCATCATGCCGGCGACATTGCGCGCTTCATTGCAAATGCCGGCGATGTTCAGCAACGATCCGTTCGGGTTTGCCAAATCTGTGGTTTGACCGGAGGCATCGCAATACTTCCACAAAATCTGCCCGTTCGACGTCAGCCGATCGAGTGTCGGTTCATCTGCGTAATAGCACCCTTCGCCGTGAGCTATGGGTATCTTGAGAAGCCGTCCATCCGGGATCGATCGCGTGAACGGCGAGTCGCGAGTCACGGTTTTCAAAAACACATGCTCGCAACGGAACTGCAAAGAACGGTTCCGGATCAGGGCGCCCGGCAGCATCCCGGCTTCGCACAGGATTTGAAATCCATTGCAGATTCCCAACACCAAGCCGCCCTCCTCGGCGAAACGTCTCACTGCCTGCATTACGGGACTGAACCTTGCGATCGCGCCTGTTCTAAGGTAATCGCCGTAGCTGAACCCGCCGGGAATGATGACGGCATCGACGTTGCCCAGCGAAGTTTCCTTGTGCCACACATAGTCTGCTGAATGTCCCAAGACTCGAATCGCATGAACCGCGTCCTGGTCACAGTTCGAGGCGGGGAACTGAACGACGGCAAAACGGAAGATCGACATCTGTTCCTTTCAATTTTTCAAGGGACGATTTCCAACTGATAGTCTTCGATGATCGGGTTGCTGAGGAACTTGTAACATGCTTGATCAAGAGCTTCTCTCGCCTTTTTGGGGTCGGTATTCGGGCCAAGCTCGATTTCGATGTACTTCCCGACATGAACTGCGGTCACGTCGGTGTACCCCAGATGCGCAAGCGCGTTCTGAACAGTCTTGCCTTGTGGGTCGAGTACAGCCTTTTTGGGCGTAATGATTATTTTCGCTTTCATCGCCGGGTTGCGGGATTACCCCGCATATTGTCTGCCTCAAATCTTAGGGGGAACCAATTGCGCAATGCCAGTGCAAACTCCGGTTGCCACGCAGCCCGGCGCAACTGCGACCTTGGTGTCAACCTTCATCTGTACCTGAGATCTCAGCATGCGGGTCTTTTTGACGCAGGACGGTTCGCAAGTTCATTCGTGCATTTGACAATTTGAGAATCCTGCGCATATTCAGTGCTCGAATTGGATGAATAGCAGGGTCGAACAACGGCAACTGTCGGTGGGATGCGCCATGAACATGCTGTGTAGTGGCATGATTCAGGGCCTGCCCAAAATGCCCGGCGTCGTGGGTGGCAGTGCATGAACCACATCACATTCTGAACGAAAAACCCACGATTGCCCTGCAATCGTGGGTTTTTTGGTCAGAGAGCAGGAATCGAAGCGGATTTCTGGTGCAGCAGTAACGCAGTTTGCGAGGGAGAACCTATGAACAAGAAGACGACCACGCGAAAACCGGTTCGGGCGCCGACGCGGTATGCGCCCGAAGCAGAACTCGAGTTTGCGAGCGCCTCTCGTGGACAGTGGCGTGCCGCCGTCCATGAGGAACTCGAGCGGCTCAAGAACCGCCTGTTGCAGGAGTACTTCGACAAGTGCATTGATTCGGCGCTGGAGCCGGCAATCCGCAGAGCGGCCCATGAAGCTTCCGCTCTGGCCTCAATCACTCCGTATCCCCTGCTCGTATTCCCGACGTTGTTCGAGGAAAAAGCCGAGGCGGCTGTGCGGTATCATCTTCGTCAACAGATGGTTTGGGACCGCAGCCGACGTCTCATGTCCATGGCAGCGTGAGATTCCCGTCACCATCGAAAGACATTGGTTGTGGTTCGCTGAGCGGGACGATCCTGCCGACAACTTCAGGCAGAGCCAGGCAATTCTCTGATGCCTGGAAGAACTCGACCGAGAGCGTGTCGCGGATGCGGACCACTCGAGGTGAAGAATGGCCCTGTTGCGGGAGAGTGGCGAGTGCTTGCTGAATTGCCTCCAAATCGGTGTCGAAATGAATTGGCACCTTGGCGGCCTGTAGTGAGAGAGCTGTCAACGCATTCAAAGCGGTGGCGCGCGCGTCAATCGCCCGCACAAGTCGTTGCGTGGTAAAATCAGCCAGTCCGATGCCGATTGCGTTTCCGCGGCTTTCGGGTGTGAGTTCCCGCACAAACAGCCGGCGCACTTTGGGCGGCGGATGCCCCGGCAATTCCTCGAGTGAATAGCCGTGGACGGTTCGACCGATTATGGCCGGGTCCATTCCGGTGCCGCTTATGTTTTTGCCCATTCTATCGACAATCAGGAGGTCTATCGAATCGAACGGCAATGTGGGCATCATTTCTCTCGCCATCGCGCACAATGCTTCATCCCTGCACTCGAATTCTTTTGGGCTGACAAACTCGATTCGTGCTGTTGCATGGCGTTGGTTTTCGACGATGGCAAGGCCGCCCAACAAAGGCAGATTCTCAAGCAGCACACGCGCGCATTTCCGCAGTACGGTTTCATGACCCAGCGCCGCAGCGGCACGGTGGAAATTGGTGGCTCCGGCGCGTTTTCCAAGGCCGACCACCAGCATCTTCAGCAGGCCGCTCCCAATCCCCCCGGAGAAATCCGTATGCGGTTTGACACGCGAAATCAACAACACAGCGTCGGCATGCAGCGCCTCAACACTGACAACAACCGGGACACCGCCTTCGGCGATTCCGACCAGTTCTGTGTCCATTGCGGCTCTGATTGGCACGCCCAGCCGGTTTTGCGTCAGACCAAAATCCGCAAGCAATGCGGTTTGGCCGCTCGATGTGCCGCCGCCGTGGCTGCCCATTGCCGGAAGAACAAAAGGTTGCGCACCTGCAGATTTGAGAGTCGCAATCGCAGTTGAAACAATTGCTTCAAGATTCGTAATGCCCCGGCTTCCGACCGCAACAGCGACCCGCGCATTTGGTTTAAGTGTTTTGGCGGGGTTGGCCAACGCCTGCCGGACTGTTTCCTGTATGTCGATTGCAGGGCTGCTCGGGAAAAGCTGTTGCACCATTGCCAGTCGCGGCAACACGACTGCCGACGAGGCGGATATGTTCCCGTTGGCGGTCACGGCATTGGTTGTTTGGGAAGACCCCAAACCGACCGGGTCAACCCTCGAATTTCCTGGCTACAAGGCACGCATTATGGCCGCCAAATCCGAACGAATTGTTCATGACGGCGCGCACCTTGCATTCCCGCGCCACGTTGGGGACATAGTCCAAATCGCAGGCCGGGTCCGGGTTTTCAAGGTTTATTGTGGGCGGCACGATACCCGTCTCGAGCACTTTGCAACACACGGCCATCTCAACTGCGCCGGCAGCACCCAGCATGTGGCCCGTGGCGCCTTTTGTGGAACTGATTGCCACTCGGCGCGCGTGCTCGCCGAAGACAGCCTTGATTGCGCTGGTCTCGCACACGTCGTTATGCGGCGTGGATGTGCCGTGGGCGTTTATGTAATCGATATCCTCCGGTGCGATGCCGGCACTGCGCAGGGCACGGCTCATGCAGCGGGCTGCGCCTTCACCACCTGGCGCAGGAGCTGTCACGTGGTGCGCGTCGGCGGTGTTGCCGTACCCAACCAGCTCGGCGTAGATGCGGGCGCCTCTGGCTCTGGCATGTTCGAGTTCTTCGAGGACGATCACTCCGGCGCCCTCGCCCATCACGAAACCATCGCGTTGAGCATCGAATGGGCGCGACGCTTTCTTGGGTTCGTCATTGCGAGTGCTCATTGCCTTCATTGCGCAAAAGCCGCCGATGCCGAGTGGGGTGATTGTGGCTTCGCTCCCGCCGGCGAACATGACCGAGGCGTCGCCCATTTTGATTGTGCGCCATGCTTCACCGATGGCGTGGGCGGAAGTGGCGCAAGCCGAGCAGGTGGCGAGGTTCGGGCCGCGCAGGCGATGGTAAATCGAGAACAACCCGGACGCCATGTTCAGGATCAGCATGGGTATCATGAACGGTGAGAGGCGGTCAGGGCCGCGGCTCATGAGCACCTTGTGTTGTTCCTCGGTGGTTGCCAAACCGCCTATCCCGGATCCGATGATTACGCCGATCGAATCCCGATCGCACCGGTCGAGGTCGAGCCCGGAATCTTGCAGTGCAAGAAGTCCCGCTTTGAGCGCAAACTTGCTGAACCGGTCGGACCTTCGTTCTTCTTTGGGTGAAGGAAAAGCCGGCAGCGGATCGAAGTTGCGGACCTCGGCGGCTATTTGGCAATCGAATTGGGCCGGGTCAAACAGCGAAATACGGTCGATGCCGCATTTGCCGGCGATGAGATTGGCCCAAAAGGTTTCAATGGTTTCGCCAATTGGCGTGACGACGCCCAGGCCGGTGACTACGACCCTGCGCGGTGTGCTATCTGTTGCCATAAAAGAAAAGGGCAGCACGCCAACATCTCAGCGGTGGCTGCCCTGGAAGCTGTCAAAGGACATTCAGCCCTGGTGCTCTTCGATGTACTTGATGACATCGCCGACAGTCTGCAGTTTTTCGGCTTCTTCATCAGGTATTTCCTGTCCAAACTCTTCTTCGAGAGCCATGACCAGCTCCACCGTGTCAAGCGAGTCGGCCCCAAGATCCTCGATGAACTTGGCTTCCGGAGTAACCTGCTCCGGCTTCACACCCAACTGCTCGACAATGATATCCTTTACTCGTTGTTCGACTGACTTTTCGGCAGACATGCTTTGCTCCAATTGTTGTCTTTTTCGGCTGTGTCTATGCGAGCCGGTCCTGTGCGTCAAGTCCTGATTAAAAAGTTTTGCACAGGCGATCCGCTCGCGACCTCGTTCACATAACCATACCGCCGTCCACGGTCAACACCTGACCTGTAATGTATCTTCCACCAGGGCCGGCAAGAAACACTGCCGCTGCCGCAATGTCCTCCGGCTTCCCGAAACACCCCAGCGGTATTCGCTTCATTACCTCGCTGCGCACGGCTTCATCAAGCACAGCCGTCATATCAGTCTCGATGAAACCAGGCGCCAGCGCGTTGACGGTAATACCGCGGCTGGCCACCTCGCGGGCAAGCGACTTGGTAAAACCGATCAAAGCCGCCTTGCTTGCCGCATAGTTGCACTGACCAGCATTTCCTGTCAAACCCGCCACAGATGCAATATTTATAATCCGCCCGGACCGCTGCTTCAGAAACTGCCGCGTCAGCGCTTTGGTAACAAGGAACGCGCCCTTGAGATTGATGTTCAAAACCGCATCCCAATCAGCCTCGCTCATGCGCAACAACAGCCCGTCGCGCGTGACTCCGGCGTTGTTGACCAGAATGTCCACACGCCCCGTCTGTTCCAAGAGCCATTCAACTGCCGCAGAAACGTCGGTCGAATTCGAAACGTCAACTGCCCTTGCCCATGCGCGCCGGCCATGCGATCGCACTTCGTCGGCTGCTTTGTCCGCGTTCTCAGCCGTGCGCGAAAGGCACACTACATCGGCTCCGGCACTGGCAAACCCAAGCGCTATCGCGCGTCCGATCCCCCGACCGGCTCCGGTAACCACTGCAATCTGACCCTTGAGCGGTTGCATCTGCCAGCTCTTGTGGCGACTTGTCGCTCCCTTGTCAACTCTTGAGCGAATTAATTGTCGATTCCAAACTTGCCATGTCTTCGACGTGAAGCGCCTTTGCTCCGGGGGCGATGCGCTTGAGAAAACCGCTCAAGACAGTTCCGGGACCAAGCTCGATGAAATGTGTGAAACCGTCGTTCACAAGGTACCGCATGGATTCCTCCCAGCGAACCGGCGATGTCACCTGATCAACCAGCAGTTTCATCGTCTCGGACGGCATGCCATGCGGACGCGCTGTCACGTTCGAAATCACCTTTACCGACGGTTCCGAAATTCTGTGTTTGGTCAGTTCTTCGGCAAGTTTCGTTCGTGCAGAAGCCATAAGATCCGAATGAAATGCTCCTGCAACTTGAAGTTGCACCGCACGCTTTGCTCCCCGTGCTTTGGCAAGATCGCACGCCGCTCTCACTTCAGACACACGACCCGAAATGACGATCTGGCCCGGGCAGTTCAGATTCGCAATCTGCGCGCCGGTTTCGGCACAAACGGCTTGCACTTGCGACTCGTCCATCCCGAGGATCGCCGCCATCCCGCCCTCGGCTTCCAAACACGCCTCCTGCATGAACAACCCACGACGTCGGACCAGCCGCAAGCCGTCGGAAAACGTGAGCGAACCAGCAGCCGCAAGCGCAGCATACTCGCCCAAAGAAAGACCCGCCGTAGCCTCAAAACGCAGTCCCGGCATCGATTGCCTGAGAACCTCGAATGCCATCCAGCTCACAAGGTAAATGCCGGGTTGCGCGTGCTCGGTCTTCACCAACTCCGCCTCCGGCCCGCCAAAGCAGATGCTCGCCAGATCGTAGCCGAGAACCGAGTTGGCCTCTTGCGCAATCGTGCGTGCAAGAGCCGAACCCTCGGCAAGGTTTTTCCCCATTCCGACGTATTGCGCGCCCTGACCTGCAAACAACAAAGCAATTCTGTTCATGTTCGGGCCCGGATTACCACAGCAGACCGAGGGCGGCCAAGCCGATTCTCAGCCGAAACAAGGAACTCAGCTCTAAAATCTCCGACGGCACCAGATCAGGGGCGAGTTTGTGCCGCTACGGAAACCCATCCGACCGCCTGCCCAAGTATCCACAAACTGTGATCCCCGGTGGAATTTCCGGGATGAGGCGTTCGGGAAATTGACCGCATTGCTCAGCGGGACGCAGCCGCAACCGAGTGATCGCGGTGATATAAACGCGTTCGTTGAAGGCGTCGCGCTCTGTCACGCCACGTTGTTTTCCTTGTTGCGCCGAGGCGCAAAGCGTTGATTTCCTTCGCGCAACATGCCATGCTCTGCCCGTTCGCGACCAAACAACGTCGAATGAACTGCAAACTTCTACAGACCGTTCTTCTGGCAACCGGCGTGGTGTGCAGCACAGCCAATGCACAAACGCCGTCCGGTCCGGCCAGCGGAACCTCAACAACCCAACAATCAGGTATGACATTGGATGTGTCCAATTTCGGTCGTATGCCCGACGGTTCGCCCGTCCGACTTTACACGCTGCGCAACAAGAACGGAATGACCGTCAAAGTGACGGAGTACGGATTGATCATTACCGAACTGCATGTGCCGGACAGGACCGGCAAGCCGGGGAACGTCGTGCTTGGCTTTGACAACCTCGACCGTTATTTGAAAGGGCACCCGTTTTTCGGTGCGATTGCAGGTCGTGTTGCCAACCGGATCGGAGGCGCACGCTTCACAATCGACGGCCGAGAATACACGCTCGCCAAAAACAACGGCCCAAACCATCTGCACGGCGGACTACAGGGCTTCGACAAGAAACTCTGGACTTCACGTCCATTGCCGTGCACGGCGAACGAGGCCGCCGTCGAGTTCGAATACACAAGCCCGGACGGCGAAGAGGGGTATCCGGGCAACTTGCGAGTGATTGTGCGTTATACCCTCACTGCTGAAAACGAACTGCGGATCGATTACACCGCCACAACTGACAAACCAACACCGGTCAACCTCACAAATCACAGTTATTTCAACCTCGCAGGCGAAGGTGACGTGCTCGGACATGAACTGATGGTCGCCGCTGATTTCTACACGCCAACTGACGAAGGATTGATCCCCACCGGCGAGATTCGCACTGTTCGCGGAACGGCGCTCGATTTCACCTCGCCGGTAAAGATAGGCGCGCGAATCAATGAAACGGGATTGAAACCCGGCGGATACGGTTACGATCACAACTTCGTCCTGCGCAGCGGCGGCCAGTCGCTCGCTCTTGCAGCAAATGTGTACGATCCTGCAACCGGGCGCGTCATGGATGTCCTGACAACCGAACCGGGTGTTCAGCTTTACACTGCCAATCACATGGACGGTTCGATTGTCGGAACAGGCGGTGTCAGGTATCCGCGCCATGCCGGACTTTGCCTCGAGACGCAGCATTTCCCCGATTCAATCAACAAACCGCATTTCCCGTCGGTGCTGTTGCGGCCCGGCCATACTTACCGCAGCACGACGGTGTTCAAATTCACCACCAGAACCTGACCGCCCGCTCGAATCCGCTTTTGTTTCCGCATTCAAGCCAGAACGGGACCTGAAAACCTATGAACACGGACACATTCAGAATACTTCCAGTGGATATCGTCGTATTTGTGGCTTTTGTGATTGCCGTCGTGAGCGTCGGCCTGATCAAGAGCAAAAATGAAAAAGGGAGTGAGGATTACTTTCTTGCCGGGCGTGGGTTGCGCTGGTGGTTGATAGGCTTCTCGCTGATTGCGGCAAACATATCGACAGAACAATTCGTCGGAATGAGCGGCAACGCTGCGCAGCATGTCGGGCTTGCAATAGCAAGCTACGAGTGGATGGCTGCGATTACGCTTGTGGTGGTTGCGTTTGCGTTTCTCCCGTATTTCCTGAGGGCGGGCATCTACACAATGCCGGAATTCCTCGAGTACCGCTACAATGCAACCGCAAGAACGATCATGGCGGTGGCGACGATTCTGATTTACCTGTTGCTGTTGGGATCGGTCACATATTCGGGCGCGTTAACAATCAGCACGCTCGCGGGCAAGGCTGGCCGTCATCTGGATCTTGCCGCCGGCGCGGCGATAATAGGGCTGATAGCCATGATTTACGTGACGGCAGGCGGTTTGAAGGCATGTGCGTGGGCCGACCTCATCCAGGGAAGCGCCCTCATCCTCGGCGGTGCTGTGATCATGATCTTCGCTTTCAACAAACTCGGTGCAGCAACCGAAGCAGCGATGATCCTGAGCCCCGACACCGGCGCTGTTGCAGTCAAAACACTTGCGCCTGATGCCACTGCAATCGAGAGATTCTGGAGCCTGAACAGAACGCGAATGAACATGTTCCTTCCCGGGGCAGACCCTGTCTTGCCATGGACAGCTCTGCTGCTCGGGTTGTGGATACCGAATTTCTATTATTGGGGGTTGAATCAGTACATCACTCAGCGGACTTTGGGGTCGGCGTCTCTTGCCCAGGGACAACGCGGCATCGTGTTCGCCGCTTTTCTGAAGCTTTTGATCCCGTTTGTGATCGTTATTCCGGGCATTATCGCGTTCAATCTGTATTCGAACAACATGCGGCTCGAAGCCGTCAGCGATACGGCTCGGAGTCTTGCGCGCTACGTCAAAGCCAACCCTGAAACCAAGGCGGTCGTGGTCGTCCAATCGCCAAGCCCTGCGCAGATAGAAGCATGGCAGCCGGGCCGGTACATGTTGGCTGTTTATTCAAACGCGACCGCCATGGCTGCTGTGAAAACGCACAATCCTTATGTGTTGCCTCTGACGCAAGACGTGTTCGACAGCCTCGTACCCGCCCCGTTCACGCTGTTCAAGACCGATGACAAGTCGTGGAGGAACGTCAATCAAGAACTCGCACGCGAAATCGACGCCTACAATGAGAAAACCGATCAGGCCGCAAAAGCAGCCAAAGCAACGCCCGCCGTCGATAAGCTGATAGCATTCAAATACGACACTGCGCTGGGACAGCTATTGGGCCATGTGCTGCCCCAGGGAGTTGGATTGGTGGGGTTTGTGTTAGCGGCATTGCTCGGCGCGGTGGTCAGTTCCCTTGCAGCAATGCTCAATGCGGCTTCGACGATCTTCGCGATGGACGTGTTCAAGAAACACCTTGTGCCACAAGCAGACCAGCAAACAGTTGTGCGCGTTGGGCGAATCTCGGTGGTCGTGTTTACGGTGGTAGCGGTGATTCTGGCACCGCAACTCGGAAACCCAAAGATCAGTAACAGCATATTCACCATAATTCAGGCCGGACAAGGCTTTATTTCCCCCGGTATTCTGGCTGTGTTTGTTTTCGGCCTTGTGGTGCGGCGTGGACCACCTGTGTGCGGGGTGGTTGGCCTTGTTACAAACATGATTGCTTACGGGCTTATGATGGTTTTTCTGCCCCAAGTCCAATTCCTGAACCGGATGGCTGTTTGCTTTGCACTTTGTCTTTTTGTGATGGTTGTCATCACTCTGTTGAACCCGTTGCCCAAACCAATCGAGTTCCAGCAGAAAACCACAATCGGATTGGAAAGCTCACGGGGCGCCAAAATTGCCGGTCTTGTGGTTGTGGCCATCACATTGTTGCTCTACGTGATTTTCAGCCCCGCCGGGCTCGCGAAATAAGAGATTTCCGTCGTGATTACCCCGCGCTGAATAATTACAGTGAGGAATCAATCATATCTGCGAAGATTCTCAGACTGTGAGTTTGCTCAGTTTGTCAGTATCTGCTCTCTGGCAGCGAGCAGTGCGGTCACGACAGCGCAGCCTTCAGAGTATAATATCGGATAATCTTTGCGGAAATCGCAGATCATCGCGGTTTGAAACTTTTGCCTTCGAACTGTTGGTCCGCTGATCCCGCTCGCATCTCTCCCGAGGGCGACGAAGTCGCCCTTTTTCAGCGCGGCGCGACACAGCGATATTCCTGCAACCAGCGCAGTTCTTACGTCTCGTGCATTTGGTTGTGGCTGCGCCGCGCTGAGGAATTTCTACGTTTACGCGGAAATGCACTATTATCTTGGAAAATCTGCGCAGCGCCGCGCATGGCTTTTGTCCCGATTAGGCTCGCCCTGCCGTTCACGAGACCTTGCACAAGCCCGGGCGATCAATCCCTTGCGTGCCATGTGCCGAATCGTTAGGTTTGCAATGAGAGATGGGAACTGGAACCGTTCCTGGCAACGACTGCTTGTATGATGCTCGGCGAAGCATTCAATGCCAGGATTGTCCAAACCAAAGCGTTATATGAAAAAGACGCCTCCGACGATAAAGTTGCCCGGCAAATTCGGGCCGGAAACCCGCTGGCTGATGTGGTACGTGGTTGCCACGCTCCTTGTGCTCTGGGGATGGCAGGGGCTCTATCAACAACTGGCAATTCGCACAATCCCATATAGCCAGTTCAAAGCTCACCTCGAACGACGCGAAGTCGTCGAGGCAGCCATCAAACAGGACGAGATCGTGGGTCGTGTTGTTCCTCTGGCAGCGCGTCAAACAAACGCAGTTGCGGTCCCCGAAATCAGAGCGTTGCCAACGAACCGAATTGACCTCGCCCGTGGAATGGAAAAGGCAATCGCAGAAACAAAGCCGTTTTTGTTCAGGACAATCAGGGTCGAAGACCCCGATCTTGTAAAGGAACTCCAGGCTGCGGGCGTCGAGTACACCGGAACCCGTCCGAACCCGCTTTCGCAATTCCTGTTGGCATGGGTGCTGCCAATTGCGTTCATGGTTGGTTTGTGGTCTTTGATCGCAAAACGTGTTGGAGCTGCCAGCGAAGGAATCCTCGGCGTGGGAAAAAGCAGGGCGAAACTGATCGTTGACAAGAACACGGGCGTTACCTTTGACGACGTGGCCGGCTGCGAAGAAGCCAAACAGGAGTTGCGCGAGGTTGTCCAGTTCCTAAAGAACCCACAGGAATACCAGGAACTCGGCGCCCGCATACCGAAAGGCGCTCTGTTGGTTGGGCCGCCCGGAACCGGGAAAACATTACTGGCACGCGCCGTCGCAGGGGAAGCCGGGGTTCCGTTCTTCTCGATGAGCGGCGCGGATTTCGTGGAAATGTTTGTCGGTGTCGGCGCAGCAAGGGTTCGCGACCTGTTCCGGCAAGCCAAGGAACACGCGCCATGCATCATTTTCATAGACGAGCTGGATGCCATTGGGCGGCAGCGGGGTGTTCACGTGGGCGCTGTAAACGACGAACGCGAGCAAACGTTGAACGCGCTGCTCGTCGAAATGGACGGGTTCGAGGCCAACACCGGCGTGATCATCCTTGCTGCAACGAATCGACCCGAGGTGCTTGACCGCGCGCTGCTCCGACCGGGCCGGTTCGACAGGCAGATCGTTGTGGATGCACCTGACATCGACGGACGCGAAGCCATCCTGAGAGTCCACGCCCGCAACAAGAAACTCGCGCCAGATGCTGATCTGCGCCGGATCGCGGCTGCAACCGCCGGTTTCTCCGGCGCCGACCTCGCCAATGTGCTCAATGAAGCAGCACTGCTCGCGGCGCGGCGCAAGGCCAAAGAAATCACCCAGCGCGACCTCGAAGAAGCGATCGAAAAAGTCGTGGCCGGTCCCGAGCGGCGCAGCAGGCGGTTGAACCCCGAAGAAAAGCGCCGCGTCGCCTATCATGAGGTCGGCCACGCCCTTGTGGCGGCTCACAGCGAACATGCCGATCCTGTGCACAAAATCAGCGTCGTGCCACGTGGACGGGCTGCGCTCGGCTACACAATGCAACTTCCCAATGAAGACCAGTTCCTTCTCACCCGGAGCGAGCTCGTCGATCGCATCTGCGGCCTGCTCGGCGGACGGGCAGCCGAGGAACTGGTGTTCGGCGAAGTCAGCACCGGGGCACAAAACGACCTCGAACGCGCGACCGCTCTGGCGCGGCAGATGGTCACAATGTTCGGCATGAGCGAGCGAATCGGCCTGACACACTGTGCCCAGCGGCAGGCGATGTTCCTTCCCACTGCTGAATCGACGCTCCAGCGTGACTGTTCGGAACAAACAGCACGTGAAATCGACGAGGAAGTCAGATCGCTTCTCGCCCATGCATACGCCAAAGCGAAGGAAATCCTGACAGAACACCGCGATCAACTCGAAAAAATCGCGGCTGAGCTGCTCTCAAAGGAAACATTGGACGGACCGGAGTTCTATAAACTGGTTGGCAAACCGATGCCTCCGCCCAAAGAACCCGTCCCCCCCATGGCAGTTCCAGGTGCAGCAGCCACTCCGCAGCCGAGAAACTCCGGCAGCCTGAGTACGGATAAGTAATCGTCGCAGCGCGCCGCACAGTCCCGAAGTCGGACGTCCATGCACTAATTCGGTTTGTTAAGAACGCGACCGCCGAACGGACTGAGATTGTTTCAGCGCGGCACTCTCCAAGACGCGTTCGCTGCGCACGCAACATTCATTTCTTTGCCAGCAACGCTCTTTTGGCGGCGGCCAGTTCTTTCTGTTTGGCCGGCCCAACTCGAGGATACTTCAAGTCAAGATCAGCAAGGGTTTCGATTATGGCCGCCGCAACCACGATGCGCGTGAACCATTTGTTGTCCGCGGGCACGACATACCACGGCGCCTCAGGAGTTGCGGTGTTTCGGATCATGTCTTCGTACGCGGTCATGTACTCATCCCAATGCTCGCGCTCCGCGAGGTCGCTGGCACAAAACTTCCAGTTTTTGTTCGGGTCTTCGATCCGTTCAAGGAACCGCCGTTTCTGCTCCTTTTTCGAGACGTGCAGGAAGAACTTGCGCACGACGATTCCGTTGTGCGTGAGGTAACGCTCGAAATGCCGTATGTCGGCGAATCGTTCCTTCCAGATGTGTTTGCTGACGAGTTGGGGCGGCAGTTTCTGCTTCTCGAGCAGTTCCGGATGCACCCGCACCACGAGTGTTTCCTCGTAATAACTGCGATTGAAAATGCCGATGTGGCCGCGATTGGGCAACCGCATAATGCAGCGCCAGAGGTAGTCGTGATCCAGTTCCTCCGCTGATGGCGCCTTGAAAGAAAAGACCTGGCAACCCTGCGGGTTCACTCCCGACATGACGTGTTTGATTGTGCTGTCCTTTCCGGCGGCGTCCATGGCTTGAAAAATGAGCAGCACGGCCCATTTGTCGTCGGCGTAGAGCTTGTCCTGCAATGCGGCCAGCATGCGAATCCCGTTGGTGGCCAGCCGCTCCTTGAGCTCGGACTTGTCGTCGGGGGAGAAATCAAGTGTGTCGCCGGGGTCCACATCCTTGAGCCGGAATTTTGCCCCGTTGGTGATGCGGAACGGCCTTGCCAGTTCCCTGGCAGTTTTGATGATTTGTTTCTCGGTCATTTGCATCCAGTTCATGATGTGCCCTCTTCTACCAGAGTTACTCCCAAATCAAAATATTTAGTGTTTGAGTCGGGTTTTCAGCGAAGTGCCTCGAACATCGAGCTCGGCGGGGCGCGACGCAGTGCCGAGCATGGAACGAACGCATTTATCTCGCCCAGATCACTTGCTTGCGGCTGCGCCGCGCTGAGAATTTCGATTTCTTCCGCGTGAGTGACAGAATATGGTGGGGCGGTCAGAATAACAGCGGCGACAATACAGCGCCTGCGGTTTTTCGACGAACAGGTGGCCAGATTTGCCGCCAAGGCATAACGATGGTCGAGAATGCCATCCTGAACAAATAGTTGAGTTTGTGTATGAAAAAACTGCTCGTGACCATGGTTACGTCGGTGCTTGCCGCGCACATGCCCGAAGCCGCCCAAAGCCGGTGGTTACCAGACGCCAAGCCCCGCGTTTTCGTTCTCACTGACATATCCAACGAACCGGACGATGAGGAGTCCATGGTGCGGTTCCTGGTTTATGCCAACGAATACGATGTTGAGGGACTGGTCGCCACCACCAGCACATGGCTGCGTAACACAAACCGCGTGGACCTGATCCACCGTCAGCTCGATGCTTACGCACAAGTACAACCAAGGTTGCTCAAGCATGCTTCCGGGTTCCCATCCGCTGATGCACTCCGGGCCGTAACCGCAAAGGGCCAGCCGGGCTACGGCATGAGCGCCGTCGGCGACGGAAAATCCAGTCCGGGATCACGCCTTCTGTTGGCTGCCGCAGACCGCGCCGATGAAAGGCCCCTTTGGGTCACCATTTGGGGCGGCGCAAACACCCTCGCCCAGGCACTTTTTGACGCCCGCCGCGAGCGCTCCGCAGCGGATGTCGAAAGGCTCGTCGCCAAGTTGCGCGTGTACACGATTTCCGATCAGGACGACGCCGGCCCATGGCTGCGACGTGAATTTACCAATCTTTTCTACATCGTCAGCCCCAGTTCACAGGATTGGAAGGAATACTGGCGGGCTACATGGACGGGTATCAGCGGCGATCGGCATTACAAGAACGGCCCCGGCCATAAGTTCCACCTTGTGGACAACCCGTGGCTCGAGGAAAACGTAATCAAAAAACACGGCCCACTCGGTGAACTTTATCCGAAGCTCGAATACATCATGGAAGGTGACACCCCGTCTTTTCTGGGCCTTATCAACAATGGATTGGGGTGGCACCACAGCCCGGCTTGGGGCGGTTGGGGCGGACGTTACGTGCTTTACCGCGCCCATGGCGAGACCCGGCCCATCTGGACCAATAACCACGACAGTCGTGACACCGTCACTTCAGACAACGGCAAAACAGAATGCACCGACATGGCGACCATCTGGCGTTGGCGCGAACATTTCCAGCACGACTTCGCCGCACGCATGGATTGGTGTGTTGCCGAAGATTTCGCCACGGCCAATCACAATCCCATCCCCGCACTCAACGGGGACAAAACAAAACGTGTCCTTGAAGTGACAGCGCAATCGGGCGACACTGTTGTTCTGTCGGCTGAGGGAACCGCCGACCCGGACGGCGATGGCATCGAGCTGCGCTGGTGGATTTATCCCGAGGCCAGCACACTTCGCGATGCCAAAGGCCGGCAGTTTCCCCCTGAATTGCGCCTGAGCGATGAACGCGGAGTCAGGACCGCTTTGGTGGCGCCGGTTGTCCGAAAGCCCGAAACGATCCACGTAATCCTCGAGGCGCAGGACCGCGGCACGCCAAATCTGTTCGCTTACCGGCGGGCTGTAATCACAGTTCAACCATAAACCTTGATTTGCGCATGAAACGTCCAAACCTGTGCTCAACAATTCGGCTGGGGGCAGTGCTCGCAATCATGGGACTGAAGCTTTCTGCGGCTGTTCCCGAACACGCGATTGCTGATGGTGTGCTTCACCTGCGCGGTGTTGGCCCCGATAATCCCGTCATCTACGACAACGACTGGTGGTTCGACGTGTTCGACAACAATTACCTCTGGGCCCAAGCCAGCCTCGGCAAGGTAAACCTCCGCGGCAATATAGTCACCCGTGACATGTGGGATTGGCAGAAAGGCTACCTCTATTCCTTCGAGCAATCGTGGAAGGATGCCGAAAAAGCCCTGAAGCTGGCGCGTGATTCCGGCCTGAAAAACATCCCCGACCTCACCCGCGGTTCGGACTGCGTCTTGGTTCGGCCCGAAAGCGGTCGTATCGAAGATACCGTGCCGCATCCCAGCGACGGCAGCAGACTGATCGTCGCCGAAGCAAAGAAAGCTTCGCCTGAGAAGCCGCTGCTGGTTGTTGTCGGCGGGCCACAAACCACCGTTGCCAACGCGCTGCTGACGAACCCCGAGATTGTGCCGAACCTGGTGGTGTTCAATCTCACCGTGACCGGCGGTTACAACGGCAAGGACGGCTGGTCCGCCTACATAGTAGCCAAGCGAACTCGCTCTGTTGATTGGGGCGGAGGTGAGTTTTGGGATAAGGATTCAGTTTTCACGGCGCAGGATTTTGAACGGCTACCAGACAACCCGTTCACCCGTGACATGAAACGGTTGATCGAAACCGATCTTGGTCGTGCGAATCAACTCGGCGATGGAGCTCCGCTTGTCTGGCTTTTTCAGCCGAAGTGCTGGACCGGTGCAGAAATCCGCAAGGCGGAGTTCAGCGGCACGACAATGCATTACACCCAGGTTCGGCCCGGCGAGTCGGGCGACGTGCTCGTAATCCCAAAATCGGCCACCGACCTTCAGGCCTGCCGCTTTGAGTTCTTCCGCGTGCTGAGCGACCCGGAAGTGTATGGCAGCACGCGCACGGCTCGGCAGAATCCATGGCGACATGTGGATCTGACCCCTTTCCACGACGCGCAGCGCGTGCTCACCAACCCACACAAAGGCTGGTATCACCACTACCCGGATAATCACATCAACAAGTACGAAATCGCCCGCGACGCTGATTTGCTGGAATTCCCGGGCATGGATCATCTCTACATCCGGCTGGCGTGGGCATACCTCGAACCGCGCGAAGGCGAGTTCAATTGGGCGGTGATTGACCGGATCATCCAGAAGTGGACCGCACACGGGCTCGGCATTGCATTTCGTATCAGTTGCAAGGAGACGAGCACTGACCGAATAGAACAACAGTTTGCCACGCCGCGCTGGGTCATGGAAGCCGGTGCGCAGGGCGGTTTCTATCGTATGGGCCAACCCACCGGCCCTGACGGGCCGTGGGAGCCGGAGTTCGGCGATCCAGTGTTCCTTGCGAAGCTCGATCATTTCCTCGCGGCTTTCGCTGCCCGGTACGACCGGCAGCCGTGGGTCCGGTACGTTGACATCGGCAGTATCGGCGACTGGGGCGAAGGCCATACCTGGGCCGGCAGCCGCAAGGAAATCAGCTTCGAGGTGCGCAAAAAGCATGTCGATCTCCACCTCAAACATTTCAAACATGCACAATTGGTGATTTCAGATGATTTTGTGTATGCCCTGAGCGATCCGGCGGAACGACAGGCACTGCACCGCCACATTTTGGACAATGGCATCAGTTACCGCGACGACAGCATTCTCGTTAACGGCTACATCCCTGGCACAAGCGATCGGTTCACCGTTCGCAGCCCGGAGTTTTTCGCAGATGCCCACCTGCACACGCCAACCGTGCTTGAACTCGAGCACTACGGTGCAGTCAAACAGCTCGGTAACTGGGATGCCCGACCGGACTCGCTGGTCGCCAAACACGGCAAGGGCAAGAAAGGCCCGGATTACTTTCGCGGTGCGCTCGAATTGTTGCACGCCACCTACATTGGTTATCATGGCTACGCCCATGAGTGGATTGCCGATAACGCCGAGTTTACCCGTCAGATGCTGAACCGTTGCGGTTACTGGCTGTTCCCTACAAAGCTGCTGCTGCCCGAAAAAATCATGATCGGCACAACAATTCCCGTTGCCCTCACGATAGAAAACCGTGGAGTCGCACCGCCGTATCATCCGTACGAGTTGCGCATGAAAGTCACCGGCGCGAACACAAACTTGGTGCGTAGAATTGGACAAGCCGACAAGTCCTGGCTCCCCGGGAATGAAATTGTGCTGCGGGGAGAGCTTGGTTTGCCTGCAAATCTGCCGTCAGGCGAGTATTCACTGGCCATCGGTTTGTTTGACCGGTCACTCGCAGAAGAACGTGCCGTGGAATTCGCACTCAAATCCGACCTGCGCGCCCCTGACGGCTTCTATCGCATCGCAACGATAAACCTTGCGCAACCTTGACACGCTTCCTCGGTCGGCTACGGGTACGAAATGGCGGTCGCCCCAATAACAGTTGGTGTAGCTTGGCAACGGCATGAACGGACGATCCTTTCCGAAAGCCTGTATCATCGTCACAGTGGCATCCGCAACTGTCTTTGCAGTTTTGGCGTTTGGCAGGGAGCAGGATGACGCAAGTTCCACACCCGAATCTTCGGGTCCCAACAGTGCCATGCCGAGGACGATCGTCGTGGCGCACCGTGGCGATCACACCGCAGCCCATGAAAATTCGATCGAAGCCATCAGGCGCGCGATCCACCATGCAGGAGCGGACTACATCGAGCTCGATCTTCGCGCCACGCGCGATGGCGAATTGGTGTTGATGCACGACGCAACCGTGGACCGCACCACCGACGGGCATGGGCGTGTGGAAGAGTTGACCAGCGCCGAAATCGCGCGGCTTCGTCTGGTGGACCGCCGGAGGCCGCACCTGCAACCGTCAAAAGTGCCGCGTTTTGCTGATGCACTGGCAGAGCTGCAGGGCAAGGCAGGGCTTTATCTGGACTTCAAGAGCGGCGATCGGGCGAAAGTTGTGCAACTGCTGCGAGATTACCGGATGGTGAGTTCCACCGTTGTGTATGACCATCGCGACGCGCTTCGCCTATGGAAAAAACTCGAACCGGCTTTGCGAACCATGACGTCCCCAACGCCGGAAGACCTGTCAGCCGAATCGCTGCCAAAGCTCAAGGGGCGCCTCCAAGTCGATATCTTGGACGGACCGGTTACACTCTACACACCAGCTTTGGTTCGCGAAGCACAGCGCCACGGACTGGCGGTTTGGCCCGATATCCAAGGCCCGCATGAAGACATCCCTTTCTGGGAAAAGACAGTTTCTTTGCTCGCCGACGGGTACCAAACGGATCAGCCGGCCGAGTTGGTCAGGTTCTTGGTCCAGCGCGGCCTGCGGCGAACGACCAGCCCGAAAACGGCACCGAAATGACGGTTTCGTACAACGAGCCTTGCACCATATCCATTCTGTTTGAAGCTCAATTGCGGCTGGTCAGCGCCGGCCTCCTCCGGCCCATACAATCAGCTCCTTCTCGAATTCGGCCTGATCAAGGTCCGATCGTCTCAATGTGCCCGACGAACGCAGCCGGTCATAACATTGCTGCGTGAACCGAAACCGGTCGCCATCGCCGTTGATCCACATCGGGCGTGGCGCAATTAACGCTGCGAATTCCGGCAGGTCCCCGTGCCTGAGAATGCCTGCAGGTGCTGGCGGGCCACGCGTCTCGGCAAACATCGGCCCGCCCTGTTCCACCGCCACACCTGCCACGCGATTGTTCAGTGCCGCCGCGAACAGTGCCATTGCTGCCGTTTCTCCCAAGCCGACAACCCTGACGCGCTTCGCATCAACCTCAGCCCGCGACCGCAAGTACGTCGCTGTGGCAGCCAGATCGTGCGCAGCCATCCCGATCTCCGGTCTCCCCCAGATGACACAATTCCAATCCCAACGGCGCCGCAGCTCGCCACGTAGTCGCATGTCAGGAGCAACCACTACCACCCCAGCATCAAGCAATCCTCGAACAAGAGCGCGGCGATTCTCGAGCAACGCCCGCTTGCCCTCCGGGTGGACCAAAACAACCGCCGCTCGTCGCTGATCGACCTTGCTCCGCTCCGGTTCCAGCACCCAGACGGGCACCCGCACGTCCGGTTCGGTCTGGATCAGAACCTTCTCTATCCGGAACCCGGCTGCACTGCTTGTGCCCCGATACTCTGCACCGAATGGCACGCAAGGTCCGCGTTCACCGAGCAAATCGCCGAGGACTTGGATGGTTGGCGCGCGGCTGTGCGCCGGCTGTCCAGTCCCACCTTGCGGAGTCCGATTGAACGAGTGTTTCGATCGGAAATAGTCAGGGGCACCGTCCAGTCCGGCCAGCCCCGGCGGCAGCGGACCCAGTTTCTTCAGTGTTGCGGGCGATTCCAATTGAATATCGCCCTCTCGGACGGTTTCCTGGTCGCGCGCATCGAGCAGATGCTTGTTCATCCATGCGTACATCTGCTCGCGGCTGTCGCGGTCGTAGTTGTGCGGCTTGTCGAATTGAACGCAACTGACCTCTCCGCCCACCAGATTGTAGATGTGCTTGATCTCCGGGAACTCTTCCTTCGGGAAATCGCGGGTCCAGTCGCCTGTGGCGCAGATGAACAGAGCCGGACGTGGCGCGAACAGCCCTGCCAACTCGGGTTCATCTGTGATGCTTGCCATGCCGGGCGCGTGGTTGCAGAAACAGTGCGTCTGCTCGCTGGCAAAAAGGATTCGCCTGAACCACGAGACAAGCACGGCGGGCACAATGGCCTTCACCCGACTGTCAAGGGCGGCCAGATACAATGTCTGTTGCCCGCCGCCGGACCCGCCGGTACAACCCAGCCGTTCAGGGTCCACATCTTCAAGCGACTGGAGAAAATCAAGCGCACGTATGTTGTTCCACGTCATCAACCCGATCGGGCACAAACCGATTGGCAGGTCCATTACGTGCGTCGAGTCCGGGCAGAACGCCACCAATCCCATCCGCGCCAGCCCAATGCATCGCGCCTGAACATTCGTATCTGCAGCGCCTTCCGGCCAATGACCATGCGGATTGAGGACCGCCGGCCTCCGGAGCGGTTTGCTCAGTGCCCCGGCGGACGATCCCCGCGGTCTGTACAGGTAGCCGCTTGCGTATGTCCCGGGCAAGGTTTGGTAATACACGCGCTCGATGACAACGTCCTGTCGCTCGATGCGCCCGGTGATTCGCGGATCGAGCGGAACCCGCTCCGGTAATGGCCACAATCCGATGCTTTGGAGCACTCTCTGACGCAGCGCCTGTGCATGTCGTAACCACGACTCTCGGTCGGCAAACGTGAACAAGGACCGCGGTGTTGTCATCCGCTCAAAGTATCGCGTGAAAAACGATTCCCGCTCAGCGGTATCCAACACATCCGCCCCGTCAACATGTTCTGCCGAGGCAGCGCTGTTGCTGCAGGGGCTGATTCCGCTCAACAGCATGCAACAAATGATTGGCCAAACGCGCCAGAAACAAAAGGTGTGTTTCCGGAGCGCACGCGATCTTCTCGATTGAATTACTTTATTGCGGCTGGGCTGCATTGTACTCCGACGGCTGTTTTCAGCGCGGGGCAGGCACAACCGGACCATTGCAGCGAGGCAATGGCGTTCGTTGCTGGCTTGGTGCTCCGCCGTGCCACGCCGACCGTGGCGGCCTCGTCGCCCGCGGGGAAGGACAAGATTTGGTTCAGTGGCCGAGCAGTTTGAAGGCAAAGGCCTCGAACGATCCGCTAATTTGTGATTTCTGCTCAGGTTTTCCAAGATAGTGGTATGACAGCCGAGTCTGATGCTGGCCATGGCAGCCGAACTTTGCAAAACAAATTGTTTGCTGCGAATGGCGGCGGTCGAACTCCAATAGAGTGCCAGGCTCGTAATTGCGCCGCCGCAGCCGGGAACGGCAGTCGGCGGCCTGTGGATTGATCTCGCAGATTGTGACAACCGCGGTCAGGCCAAGAGCGTCTTTATTTGGGCAACAACACAACGCGGTACAGGCGCAGGCCGGACGTATGCCTCAACGAATCTGTCACCTCGACGAGCGCGTCTTGGGCAAGGAGAGGCACCTCCGTGAACTGCTCCCAGATCCCCGTCCCAATTGCATTTGCAACTTCGACAAGATAAGCGTGCCCTGCGATCCCGTAAAAACGCAGGCGCAGAAGGTCATCAGCCACTTTGATCTCAGTGAACGCCAAAACGCTCTGAGGGTCATGTGGCGAAGTGCCCGCACGGTATTCTGCAAGGTTTGTTAACCCGTCGCCGTCCGAGTCGATCGCAGCATCACCCGGATTGTGCGGGTCGAGCCGATTTGCGATCTCCCACGAATCGGGCATTCCGTCGCCGTCCGAGTCGGATTCGGGCTGCGATTGGTTTGGCGCGCCCGGAGTTGGATTTTCAACAAATCTAACAACATTGTTGCTTCCGTCCGGGAAACGCCCTTCTGAAACCCCGTCGGTTTGAGGACCGAACATGACAGCGTCTATGAGCGCACCCGATTCAGTGAACAGTCCGATCTGTTCGCCATTGGCGGCGAGTTTGAAACTGACGTGGTTTGCGCCGCTGCCGGCGTTACCGTCTGCGACGAATTTCACGTATGCATGCGAGCCTGTGCCAATGAATGACAGCGGGGGAATCTTGTGACGCGCGCGGTCGGTGAGGTCGTCGGTCAAAAACAGCCCGCTGATATTGACGGGTTGTTGGCCCGGATTGTAGAGCTCGAACCAATCCTCGCCCTTGGCGGGTGCGGCCATCCATTCGTTGATTCGCAACAGGAACGGATTGCCGGTCAGCAATGGTTCATTGTCGGTGCCAAGGGTTGGCATGGTCAGGGCCCAGTTTCCCGTCCCATGTCCGGTTCGTCCAATCGACAGATCGGTCACTTGAAGTCCGAATCGAACCGAATCGACCGGCGTTGTTGTATCAGCCGGCCCAAACAACATCAGCGTCCCACCGCTGGCTGGCAAATCAAAGCCGATGTTTGTTGGAGAGGCTGGTGATGAACCCTCGCATTCTATCACAAGAAATCCGCTTGCAGGAATGACAGAGCCCGCAGGGAACACGTATCGGCGCGGATTGCCGGCGTCGTCGGTCAATGACCATCCTGACAGGTCAACATCGCGCGGCGCAATGTTGACCAACTCGACATAATCCGGTGTTTGCCCGGCAACGTTTGTGAAAGACGCGTTGCTTGCGAGGATTTCGTTCAGCCTGACTGGCAGTGACTGCTCGATTGTATTCGTAATGCGCAGGATGGCATCGAGCCGGATCGAAAATATGATGTCCCCGCTCGAGCTCGATGACTGGTGCACTTCCACGGCCAATGTATTGGTTCCTTCCCGCAACAAACCCGGGGCAATGTCATACGGGCCTGACAACGCTGCGTTGTCCACGGTCGAATCCGCCCGCGTCGAATAAACCGGGTTGTTGGTGGAAATGTTGACAAGATGGAGCAATGACCCGTTGAGCCACAGCGCGGCGCCGTCGTCAATGTACGTTTGCAATTGAAGCCGAATGCCCGGCGCGTTTGTTGGGCAGGAAAAATGCGTGCGGAAATAGTAAGTCATCTTGCCTATGGCAAGCTGGGTTCGCAACGGCAGTGCGGTCGGATCCGAATCGTGGCCGAACGGGGCCTCACCGCTTGGCCATGCGTGGTCGTCGAAAGAGTCCGTGCGCCACTCGGTTCCGGCGTCGCCGTTTTGCCAGTATTTCCAGACATTTGTCAGCGAGATCAAAGGAAACGTCAGAGTAACGACCTCGCCGGTCGGGCTCGAGCCCGGGTTGGCACTGCCCGGGGTTGGATTGTCAAAGCGCGCGAACGCAACAGCCCCGTCCGGGCTGCGGCCCTGTGATGTGTCGGGCGTTTGCGGCCCGTACATCACGCAATCGATAATCCTCGTCACAAAACCTTTGTCATCGAGTTCGACCAGGCTTATCGCGCCGTCCTCGGCGTTCAATTTGAACGACAGATGATCGCCCCCGCGTTCCGGGCTTTCGTCCGCGAAAAGCTTTGCGAATCCTTGTGCTGCGATGTAACTCAGGGGCGGAAATGAAGCGCCCGGCGGAGCTTGATACCCAATCACCGGACAAACAGGATGGTCGCTCACGTGCAACCCCGACAGTTCAACCGGCAAAGGCGCGGTATTAAACAGCTCGATGAAATCGTCGCGGAAAACCACACCTGAAGCTGCCAACCACTCGTTTATCCGCAACGAAGCCGGGTCGGCAATCGGCTGTGGGCGATTTGGCTGACCGAATGTTGGCTGCGTCAGTCGCCATGTGCCGTCCGCTGTGCGACCGATCGAGAGGTTTGGAATCTGGAGCCCCCATGAAACCGTGTCCAACAATCTGCCGCCGTTTTCCTGAGAACCAAACAGGTACAGCGTGTCGCCTGTTTGTTTCAGTGCGAACCCGAGCCGTGGCAACGATCCTGTGCCCTGCTGGCCGCCAGCCAGCACGATGTATCCGCGCGGCGGAACAAGTGTATCCGGAGGGAATACAAATGCGTATGGGCGTGACTTGTCAGTGGTGATTCCGACGCCGCCGATGTCGAGTTCGGCGTCGCTGTCATTGTACAACTCGACAAGGTCCGGCGTGTCATTTTCCAGCACGATCGTGGTGTTCGAGGCGAGGACTTCATTGAACCGCAGCCCTGGTTGCGGCGGCGGTGTGTACCCGGGATCCACGATCCACTCGTGCGACAGTGTTGTCGTTGCATCCTCGCCGTATTCGGGATCGTTTTGGTAATGGCCGGAATCGCGGAGGCCGATGGTTTCGACGATGTGTGCTCCGGGGGCAAGGTTTGCCAATGCCAGCGGTTCGGCCAAAGGGATCAACTCGCTCCACAGCCCGTCGTCCAAACGCCACTTGTAATGGGTGTAACCCGCACCGTGAGGCCATCCGGTAAGCGGTATCCCAAATGAAACTATATTGGGTTTCATGACCAGCGTGGCCCCAGTTTCCCGTGTCTTGTCCGCAGGTTCACCCGTGATGAAAACTCCCGGGGGAACGACCGCACCGAGGTCGCGCTTACCGTCGATAACGTTATGAGCCGGCGAGCCGGTTCGCAGACTCAGCCAGTCCCACATCACCTGCGCGTCGGCCCATGACTCGAACAAGGTTTCATCAACGCGCGGGACGTGAACAAACATGGGGTTTGCGACAATGTTGCCTGAACCCGCGCCATTCCATTCCACCGGCAACAGGTTTGTGTTCAACGTAACGACTGCGGCAGTGTGATTGCGAACGAGCTTCTCGATGTCGTACAGAATGTTCCCGTGGAGGAACATTCCTGCGCCTTCGGCGGTTCCTTCGTCGGCAAGGCAAATGACTGCGCCATCAGTGTCCAGTCCGCCGGCGTGTGATTGATGCACGATTGTGTTGTTGAGCAACACATAGAAATTGCCCTGCTTGGCCATGGCGGCCTGATCGCAATCAAAGAATATGTTTCTCAGGATTGTGATCTCCGAGGTCCGGCCACCATCGCTTCCTCCGCTCACACCGCTGGCCGTGTCAGGCGACCCGTTCTTGTGCGCGTGCAGGAAAATGTTGCCTTCGATCCACGCATCGGTGCCATCGAAGTCAAGGTGATCATCCGATGCCCCGACAAAGACATTGTTCATGAACTCGACAATTGGGCCGCCGGGCCTGTTACCGCCCGTGAAATCAACCACGTCATTGTACCCTGTCGTCGCCCCGAAATAGTTCCGACGAAACAGCCCGCGCCCGCCAGCCTTGATACCGCCGGTGCCGTGTACCAACTCGAAAGCCGCTGTGGCCGTCGGGAACTCGCAGTTCTGAACCACGAACGACGAGCTGTCGAGCGACAGGTATTGTCGATCCGTAGTGCCGAATGTGACGTGATCAAGGAACACTGTCCCGCCGGCCGAATGGATCGCCGTCGAGCCGTACCCTTCGAAATGCGCGTGCGAAAGCCGCGTCTCCGGCGAGCCAACCGAGCCGTTTACTGTGAGTCCGTTCCACCTGCCACTGCCCGGTAAACTCGAAAAACAAATCGGCGCGAACTCTGTTCCTTCAGCCACGAGGCGCCCTCCGTCGGCTATAACCAACTCTGCGCCGGACTGGAAACAGATGGTTGCGCCGGGCTCGATCACCAAATTCACGCCGCTGCCCACGACAAGGCGCCCATTGACAACGTACGGACTTTCTCCGGCGGAAAGGGTTGTGCTGGTCGAAATCGTACCGGCCAATGGCGTCGGTGTCCTGTGCTCGCACCAGACTTCGGCCCAGCGGCGCGCGATTTCCTCTGCATTAGAATCGAAGGCTTGCACAAGAATCCGGTTCAGCCCCGGACGTAGCGGAATGCCAGTGATTGCCCACGAAGCACTCCATGCGGTCCACGTGGCCTGTTGTCCGTTCACCGTGACGGATCGGGTTTTTGCTGCAGGCGCGAGACCGGCGAGGTCTATTGAAAGGCTGCTGGTCCACGGATACCCGTTTGTTACGGGCGGCAGATTGGTGACGCTGATTGACCTGGGTATCCGGCTCAGGACGTAATCCCGGCGTGCAGCGGCGAAGCTTTTGATGGTCGTGATGACGCTTTCCGGGGCAAGGGTTGCCAACGTTTGGTCAACCAAAGCGTCGAATGTTTCGGAACGAAAGACGGTGTCGGCGAGCTCTTGCAACGTCCGATAGTAAATCGGCGCGAAATCGGGGTGTTTCATGAATCTGGCGATTTGCGGATTGGCGTTCATTCTGAAGAGACTGTCGGTGACGTTGCCGCGGGTGTCGCCAACATCCAGAATCGTGTCGAGGTCGTACGGAAGCACCTTGAAACGGCTGTCCACCTTCCCGCTGTACAGGAAGTAATCATCACCCTCTCCAGTGCCGTTGTTACCGTTGGCAAGATTGGTCTCGTGATTGTCAACGAGCGTTTCCAATGCGAAATACAACATCCATTCATCGACATCGACCAGCCGGCGCACAGCGTCGGCGTAAGTGTCGTCGGGTTCGTTGTCCAGCACCCGCGTCAACTCGATCAAATCCCGCCAATCATCTTCGCTGGTGTTTGTCTGCTTGAAGTAATTGAGACGGTAAGGCCCAGGGTCCTCCCCCTCGTAATGCAGGTCGGCACCCTTGCCCGAAAGCCGAATTCCGCGGTAGAGATTGCCCGAGCTGTCGTTCGGAAACACGTGCGCAGCAAACTCGCTGTTCAGAACCTCGTTGGCGGCATAGAATCCGTACGATGGCGCGCCCGAAGTCGCAAGAGAAACGCCATTCAGACAAACACGCGCCGGACGTGAAGATTGCGTCGGCAACCCGGCTCGCCTGTAAAGGACGCTCCCAAACAACTGCGCCGGTGGATACTGCGAATTCAGGTTGATCGCTGCGACCGACTTCCACAAATCGTCGCTTCTGAAGTTCACCCGGAAGCTCTGAGGGCGTTTGCTTCGACTTCCGTTGCCGCGATTTCGGATATCGACAAGATACCGGATTGTTACACCCGAGCCGTCTATGCTGATGAAAGTTCCGTTGAACTCTGCATGACTCCGAGTCTGATCAGATGTTGGGAACGGTGCCTCGGGACTGTTTCTGTTGATTTGCCGCAACTCATCGGCATCCACTTGCCTCAAAATGAGCCTGTATTCGGGCAGATCAGTGGCCGGAGCCGAGTCATCGACCTGATACAAAAGGTTTGCCCTTTGCTCGAACGCGCCATCGACAAGCACCGGCGCCGGATAGGTCCGGCTGTTCCCGAGCGCATCCGCAGCTTGAAAATAAAACTCGATTATTGTCCCGCTTGGATAAGGCGGAATCGTGGCTGCAAACACTCCGTCGTCGGCCACGCCATCATCGTGCGCCCCATCGTCAAACATCGGCATTTCAAGAAATTGATCATTGCCGTCCACGCGATAGCGAACTCGAACGTCGATGCCGGTCTTGAGCTCGTCGATGATTCGCACCGACAACGTGACAGGGTCGGTCGATCGCGGAATCAGGGGAAACTGTCTTGGATCAAGAATCATCGGTGGAATGTTCGAAGAAGCAATTGAATTTGCCCTGCCCGGGGTTCCATTCGTCGCCGTGCTCGGTCCCCAGTTTTGTCCGTAATCGTTGGGCAGAGCCGGGTTGCGGAGTTCGAGCGACGCCCCCCCGCCTTCGGCAGCCGAATGCCAGTCCAATCCGCGGTGGCCGTGGTCCGGTCCCCGCAACACGCGCATGCTCCAATCGCCCGCATCGGCATATCGCACTGTATCAACCCGATCGCCGACTGCATCGACCAGTTCAATCAACTGGCCGCTGTTGCTCAGAATGCCCTCCCAGCCGCCGACCACGTTTGTCACATCGGGATGCACAGAACGGAACGCGGCAATGTCGGCAGCCACAACAAGATACCCGCCCGGAGGAATTTGGACCTGAGGAAACGTGAACCGAACGCCGGTGGTGAACCGCCACCCCGTTAAATCAACCGGTTCGCCGCCCGGATTATGCAGCTCGATGAACTCTTCCGCTGTGTTTTCGCTTGCAGGCCGATACATCAGCTCCGAAATGCAGACCTTATTGGCCGCCGCTTCGAGAGTCGCAGATGCGATAAAAAGAACCAGCCCCAACCCCGCCAGTGTGTTCTTCACAGAAGCCGTAACCCCTGTTCGATAGCCCGTAAAAGACAGATTCATATAGCTAATCACGACCGGGCTTGCGCGCCCCGCCGGAGCAACCTAGCAGTTGCTGCCAACAAAGCACTCGACCCGGCCCGAACCTTATTCACCTCGAAAGGCAGCATTCTCTGCGCCAGCCCGGTCGCCAGTCCCTCGCACTGATTCGAATCGTCCACAAAACCCAGAATAGCGCAGCGCGGTGCACCCGCAACCGAATGATCGTGGCGAGATAAAAGCGTTCATTGCAAGCTCGGCGTTCTGTCGCGCCGGGCTGAGTTACAATAGGCTCTTGCTGCTCGCCTGGCAAAGTTGATGCATAACGTTGATTGTCATTTGGCTTGAGCTTGAGACTGCTTATCCCCACGCTCAGGCCCCATCAAGACACCGAGTCAAACCACTGAATCCGCCGCCAACCCTGCGTCAGGTGCGCGTGAGCACTACATCGATTGGCTGCGCGTGTTCGCGACGGGCGCTGTGTTCATGTTTCACTGCGCGCGGTTTTTCGATCCGGAGGACTGGCACGTCAAAAACCCGGAACGCAGCGAGGCGCTGGGGATTCTGGTGGGGTTCCTCGTTCAGTGGCTTATGCCCCTGTTTTTCATCCTGTCCGCAATCAGCATTCGTCATACATTGAGCCGAAAACCCGTCCTCGAGTGTGTCGTTGATCGGATCCGCCGATTGGGAGTGCCGCTTGTGTTTGGGACGTTGGTTCTCATCCCGCCCCAGGTGTACATTGAACGCGTCACCCACGGGGGCTTCGAGGGTTCATTCATTGATTTCCTGCCGCACTATTTTGACGGCTGGTACGGGTTCGGAGGGAATTTCGCGTGGATGGGGCTGCATTTGTGGTACCTCGAAGTGCTGCTGATATTCAGCCTGCTGGCATTGCCGCTGTTTCGATGGATGATGCGGCCAAAGTCCATGGCACGAATTCAATCATTGGCTGAAACAACGGCCAGGCAAGGAACCATCTATGCCGTCGTTGTGCCGATAGCTGCGATCGAGATGCTGGTCAATCTCCAACCCGCTGGGGTGGGACGCCGCGATTTTGGTGGGTGGAGTCTGCTAACTTACGCGGTGTTTTTTCTGGTCGGCTTTGTGATCGGGTGTGACAGACGATTCCGTTTGGCTGTTGAACGTGAGCGGAAAGTTGCGCTTGTGGCTGGGATTGCCGCGGCTGGTCTGCTCTACCTGTTGGCCTCGATTGGATACTCTGATCGGTGGTGGCCGGTGGCGCTCCTTCGGGCCGTCAATGCATGGTCATGGTTGGTCGCAATCATGGGCTTTGCAAGCGTGCGGATGGATTCTTCAAGTCCGTTCTTGGTTCGCGCCAATGAGGCCGTGTTGCCGTTCTATGTCTTGCACCAGACAGTAATTGTGACCCTGGCCTTTCTATTGATCGGCTGGAAGGCCCCAATTGCGGCGAAATACGTTGTACTGGCGGTCGGTTCGCTTGTTGTGATCCTGGCGGTTTATCAAGGGGCGATTGCTCGGTTCAGAATTCTTCGATTCCTTTTTGGGATGCGGTGAACTGCGGCCTTGGCACGCATATTCCCCAGCCCGGCGCAGTCGGAACCAAAGTTGCCTGACGCCCAAAGACGCCGTACCTGCGCCAGTTGATCGGGAATCTCAGCGCCGCCGGGCTGGGAAATATCTGCTTCGACTTCGTCCCCTGCCCCCGGCTCACGCCTCCGGGAAAGAATACAGACACTGCAGATAGCGACGCCACAGTGCAGACAGGCAAAAAACCAGTGATAGGTGTAGCCGTAACTCCGTGTCTGTCCCCATATCCCGCCCAGCATGCGCCCTTTCGGCCACATCGTTGAAAGTTGAGAGTTGAACGTTTCACGTTGAACGTTCCTGATCGGCATACCGGACATCGTGCCTGTCCCTCTATTTGCTCTGCCGGCCCCCGAACAGCGTGTCTGTCCCCATATCTGGGCGCCCAGCCGGCTTGGACCGCCCGGCCGGCGCTTGGACAGGTCCAGCGGGCCAAGAGTCCGGTCGCCCAAATTGCGTGTCTGTCCCCATGTCCCGCCCCACCATACGCCCTTTCGGTCACCCCGTTGAAAGTTGAGAGTTGAGCGTTGCACGTTGAACGTTCCTGATCGGTATACCGCACATCGTGTCTGTCCCCACATCTCGCTGCGCGTGTCAGAAATCCGGCGGCCCGGGCCAAATATCGTGTCTGTCCCTCTATTTGCTCCGCCGTCCGCCCAAACATCGTGTCTGTCCCCATATCCCGCCCACCGTGCGCCCTTTCGGTCACCTCGTTAAAAGTTGAGCGTTGAACGTTTCACGTTGAACGTTCCCGATCGGTATACCGCACATCGTGTCTGTCCCCACATCTCGCTGCGCGTGTCAAAAATCCGGCCGCCCGGGCCAAATATCATGTCTGTCCCTCTATTTGCTCCGCTGTCCGCCCAAACATCGTGTCTGTCCCCATATCCCGCCCACATGAACCCTTTCGGACACTCCGTTGAAAGTTGAGAGTTGAACGTTGGACGTTGAACGTTCCCGATCGGCATACCGGACATCGTGCCTGTCCCCATATCTGGGTGCGCGTGTGAAAAATCCGGCGGCCCGGGCCAAATATCGTGTCTGTCCCTCTATTTGCTCCGCCGTCCGCCCAAACATCGTGTCTGTCCCCATATCCCGCCCCACCATGCGCCCTTTCGGTCACCCCATTGAAAGTTGAGAGTTGAGCGTTGCACGTTGAACGTTCCTGATTGCAATAGCGAAAATCGTGTCTGTCCCCATGCCGGGGCGCCGCGCCGGCTTGGACCGCCCGGCCGGCGCTTGCTCAGGTCCACCGGGCCAAAGTCCGGTCCGCCAAATTGCGTGTCTGTCCCCATATCCCGCCCCACCATGCGCCCTTTCGGTCACCCCGTTGAAAGTTGAGAGTTGAGCGTTGCACGTTGAACGTTCCTGATAATTATATCGGACATCGTGTCTGTCCCCATTTCGGGGTACCGTGCGGCACTAACTCATTGGAAGGAGCAGCCAGCTCCTTTGTGGCAAAAAGTGCCATAAAACCAAGAATTTAACTGGCGTGCAATTCTGCGAGAAACAGTTCCTTTAACTGCGAACCGTATGCAAGCCGCCGCAAGGTCCATGACCCGCGTTCGACCTTGAGCGGAGGTTTGGGCAGAAAACCTTGCATTCAGCGCGCATTCAGGGCTGAACGCCCTGCCTTTCATTAAACTGCTCGGGCTAAAGCCGCACGCGATAGAATTTCGCGTGCTCGGATGGCGCCAATTGCAGTATGGAAGGGAAAGCGCCGGACACGGTTGACCACGGTCCTTCCGGGCTGGCAGCAGACTCGAGAATTCCGAAGGGCCACTCGATCACAACCGCGCCGTGCGCAGCGCGAACTTGTATTGTGATTTTCGGCGGGATGACGTTCTCAAAGCTCGCGCCGAGTTTTTCACCGTAAATGTAAATGCTCTGGCATTCGAGGTCGGTCAGCGGTCGTCGCCAGATGCCGAGGTCGTCGATAACAAATGTGCCTTGTTGTGCGTAGTGGCCGCCTGCCTGGCCGATGGTCCATTCCATGCGGGTTCTGAAATCCCAATCGGCAGCCGCGGCGATTGGGGTTGCATTTGTTCTTACGCCGTCCAGCCATGTGATCGCGTCGCCAGTCCGATCGAACACATGAACGATGTGATGCCAGTTTCCGTCATTCAAGTCGCTTGAGGTAGGGCCGCAGATGGCGATGCCCGGCCATGGTTGAGGTGCGAGCGCGTTGTTGAATCCCCATGACCATGAAGCGTGTTGGTATGACGGGGCGATGGTTACGCCGATGTCGCCGGTTGAAAAACTGTTGTTGGCGATGAACGGCAGGTCGCCGGGGTTGCCGGTGAATTTTACCCAGAACGCAACTGTAAAGTTCTGTCCAGGACCGAAATCAAGGTCCCTTGGAATGCCAAGGGACACGTAATTGGCTGCAGTGACCATGCTGTTTTGGACCATGGTGCTGCAGCGCAAAGCGCCACTGCCGATTTTGCCCGGAACGATTTCGGGATTGCCCCGCGGGGAGCCGTGGTTGGAGTGTCCGGAGGAATCCCTGTAATCGCCGTCAAATTTCAGGTGCAGAACCAGGTCTTTGGCAAGGTTCAGGCAGGAGGACACAGGTTGCACGATGAGATTGACCGGGTCGGTCGCAATGGTTGTGGCGCCCTGGGTCACGAAAAGCTGGTACGTGCTGGTGTCGGCCTCTGTGGCGCGGTCGAAAAGCAGGCAGCTTCTGGTGGCTGAGGGAATGGGCTGGCCATCCTTTTTCCATTGGAACGAGAGCGGCTGTGAGCCGATCAATTTTGGTCGCAAAGCATGGCTGGAGCCGGCCATGATGGTTTGGCTCTTGGGTTGCTCAACAATTGCGACCTGGGTATGGGCCAAGGTTCCCTTGACACCCGCATCGCGTATCGAGCGTATCTCGGTGTCGGTCAAAGCGCGATCGTAGATCACGACATCGTCGATTGCGCCTTTGAAGAATCTGCCGGTGTTGACATCGGCGCCGAGCTCGAGAAACGCGTCGAATTCTTCCGGCGGATGATGAGCGACGTTCACTGCCGAGTGCAGTCCGAAGCCGGAGAGGTCGTCGAGATAGATTGTCGCCTTTCGCGGTTCGACGACAAGTGCAACGAAGTTCCAAATGTCATTGGCCGGGTACAACCCTGAAGCCCAATTAAACGTGCTCGCCGCGTTGTTCCACCAGTACCCGAGCTGTCCGCCGCGCTGGAATGTCAGCCCCGCGGCAGTGTTGCCGCCGTGACAGAAAACAATCGGATCATAATCGTCCTGGGGACCGTTGGGTTTGATCCACGCCAGGATTGTCATTGCAGTTCTGCTGATGTTCAGAGGCGGAATCTCGACGACGCTGTTTGTGCCATCGAACCCGAAAGCGGTGTTGTTGTCCTCGAAACCCTTGGCGGCATTGGGGGCGGGGCCTGGCAAACCGGTTGACACCGCCGCGCTCGCCTTGCCATCCCTGCAGCCCCAGTAATCATAAACGATGGTTCGGTCGGCTTCGTCGAGGCGCCAGTAACCGATCGGTCCCAGTCCGACTGCCACTTCGGCCAGCTTCGTCGGAGCGATCAGTGTCAATGTCGCTGTAGCTTCTGAACTGCCGTATCGATTGGACACCTTGACGGTGTAGTTGCCGGCGTCAGACCACTGCAGGTCTGTCAGTTCAAGTTCAGGGCGGGTCGCGCCCGGCAGGATTTCAGCGCCGTGCGTCCACTGAAATTCGAGCGGTTCGGCTCCTACTGCGACAGCTTTGAAATGGGCGGTCCCATTCAAGAACCGCGTGATTGAAACCGGCGTTTGCACAAATGTCGGCGGAGCGGTTGATGCATCCGATCCCGCTGGCAATATCATGGCGGTTGGATGCAACTGTCGTGTGTCCCCGGCAACCGGGTTTTGCAGTCCGGCTGAAACATGGGCAACGTCGATTTCACCGAGAACGGGCGCGCTCAATTCAACCAGGGCCATCAGCGACAGAATGGCCGGACAAATTCGGTTCCGCATGGCTGTAGGATGCCCTTGCCTCGACCAATTTCAATCACTCACTTTCCTGCGGCCCTGTATTCAATTCGGGTGACAGGTATTGTGCCCGACACGACCTCGACGAACGGTTTGCCCTTCCGGACGCCGACCGTGCCATAGCCTGTCGCAGTGGAAATGAAACAACGAAAATCCCCTTTCAGCGACGGCTGCAAATGCAGAACCTTTTCGAGGGCATCGTAGCGGGCCCCGGAGAGCCCCTGCAACAAAGCATAGCTCGACATCGCCCGCGCGTACCAGTGACCACACTCGTATTCATTGAAGGGATTGCGGATTCGACCGTCGTAGCGATCCCGGCAAGCCCTGACGATTTCCAGCCCTTCCTTCACCTTGCCCGACATCATGAGGTGCGACGCAACCTGGTATTCAATGCCCGTCCAGACTTCGTTGGAATAGACAAACGGGAGCGAAGGTTCGCCGCCTTTTGGCCATGTGCAGAGCAACAGCCCGCCCTCTGCACCGCAGGCGTACGAAGGCCGCTGCGGATTCGCGTGCTCCGAAAGGTCAGTTTTGAAGTTGTAACGATGAACCGATTCGAGATGGCTGGTCACCTTGCGCGCATCAAGGACATGGCCCACCCCGCACACCATCGCCAGCCACGCCCCAAGCACGCCGTCGGACAAGCATCCTTTGCCGTATTGGTATTTTGGTCCTTCCTTTTGCATGAGAGCAAGCGCTTCGGGAGAGTACCCACCGCCGAAGCTTTGCACTTCGACGGGGTTTTTTGCGCGCAGGCCCTGCCATTGGATTTTCTGAATGAAATACTCGCCGTCGAACAGCTCCTGTTCCATCCGTTTCAATCCGCGCTCGAGCAATGTTTCGTAACCGGAGACATCGTCGCCCAGTGCATGGCCCATGGCCACGGCAGCTTTCAATGCGCCGACGTAGAAACTGGTGCACATCCCGTCCGGTCCCCAGAATTCAATGTCGTAGGTGTTATGGTGAGGTTCTTCGAGCCAGCCTTTTCGGTCTGGGTCCCACTCGTTGATGCAGTAATCGAGGCTTTTTTTGACCTGCGGCCAGAGCTTGCGCAACCATTCAGTGTCGCCACTGATCCGCCAATCGCGATGGACTTTCATTATGCCGCCAAGTTGACCATCAGCCGCTGCATGGAAATCATGAACGACCGGCCGGATCGGCAACGAACTTCTGAACTGCTGATGGCCGCGCTCGTCCTGTGAGGGTCCGAATTCAGTCTCGCGCAATGTGCGTTCGAGCGCCGGAAACAGATGCGGTATCGCCTGTGCATAGTTCCAAACGTGCGTGCAGGAACCATGACAACACCCCGAGTTGTCACTGCACCCCTCCCAACCCCAGAGTCGTCCGTCGGCCTGGCGAAGCACCGTCGGCGATTTCAGGATTGTCAGGTTGGCTGCGACCGCTTCAATCACCTCGGGCGGGAGAGTTGAACTGTAAAAGCAGTTGCTGAACCTGATGCTGCGTGAGCGCAGTTCCGCATAATTCTCGCGCCAGTAATCAGTCACAGCTTCGGCGTTCGGGAACTTCCCTGCGTACCACGGCTTGTATTGGTCCGGAGCCGCTTCCCCGTTCTTTGGGTCTTTGCCGATTCTCAAGTTGGTTGAACCGACGTACCATGCCAGCCGCAGCACAATCGTCTTGCTCTGGCCAGGTCGCAATGTGATCGGGACAAACAACGTTGCGCCGGGCGAAGGCCCGCCTTCGCTCGCCGGTGGCCGGTCGTAACACGCACCGTTCGCGACGTCGCGCCACGCCATTGTCAGCGGGTCCCACCATCCTCCGCGGAACCACGCGTGGTTTACCTTTGCGTTCGGCTCAGACACAGTCGCTGTAAATGCGCCTTCCTCCCACGGCTTGTCCGTGCCCGGTCCCGACCAAAGCATGAAACCGCCGTTAACGGGCTTGACGGCCTGCGGGTTGCCGCCAATTGCCATGAAATTCTTCGCATTAAATGAGAACACGGCTTCGATTGGCCGGCGACTCTTGTTTGTGAATTTGTATTCAAGGCCGGCCACGGGAAGGCTTGCTGCATCGGCGTTGCCGGGTTCAAACGGGCTCCATCCTGTGATTTCAACTGCCAGTGGCACCGAATGGTCCTCCAGCGTCACTGTTGCAAAAGGAAATCGGGCAACAAACGCAGCTTTTCTGAACCGAGGAAGACCAAGGGTCGTCCCTGGCGCGCCGTTGCCTGTGTTCGGTCGGCCGAACAGTTTCCAGCCCGGCACCGGCCCTTCCAACACCCGCGCCACGTTCGGATTTCCCTTCACGCATATTGCGGCGAACACACAGGGCTCATTGAAAACCTCCGGCTTGTGCCGCAAAGAGAAATGCGAAAGGGCGCCAGTGCCTTCAAGGCAGATCATGCCAGCTCCCATCCCACCCATGGGAAAAGCGACGCGATCCAGAAAAGAACCCGTGTACGGCCCGGCATACGTGTGTTTACCGAACTCGAACGATTTGTTTATTGGCAGGGGTTGTCCGATTACGCCGCTCTTGTCTGCTGCGTTGGCTGTGCTCGCGCCGCCTGTAGCAAACGCACCGGCACCCGCCACAGACAGTTTCAGGAAGCTTCGTCGTGGGAGACATTTGCCTGAATCAGATGTCATCGCTGTCATTTGGTTTCTTTTGCTTTTTCGAAGTGAATCTCGACCTGAAGGTCTGCCGCGATCAGCTCCAAATCGGCCCGCAGTTTGGCGACGTCACAGCTCTGCGGGATAAACAGACGCGCACTTGCTGAAAACAGCGTTTCACCCGACATCGGCGCGCTGGAACACTCGGTTTCCAATTCCTCAATGTTTACGCAGTGCTGTGCGATCACATGCGATATCTCACGCACAATTCCCGGTCTGTCCTGTCCTACAAGGCTCAGCAATGCCACGCTGCCGGGTTTCTGCGGCATGGCGACGTCCGGCTGCACAACAACTGTCAAACCCTCCGCTTTGAGCCCTGCCAGAGACTGTACGAACACATCTTTTTTTTCCGTCGGGACATTCACGCGGAGAATGCCGGCAAACTCACCCCCCAACCTGCACATGCGGCTTTCGAGCCAGTTGCCACCGTGTTGTCGTACAAGGCGCGCGATGGCTTCAATCAACCCGGGCCTGTCCTGGCCAACCACGGTCATCACCAGTGGGATTTGCATGTGGAATTGGTAAAGCGACAACTCGGGCGTGGCAAGCGATTCCTTCGGCATTGCTTTTTGCATTTGACCCGCTTGGAGCTCGCACGTTAGGGTTTGGGCTTTGTTTGAGCCATGTTTGCAACGATTCGGAAACACCAGACCTGGCTGTGGGCGTTCATTATCGCCGCAGTCATCGTAAGCTTTGTAATCTATTTCACGCCCACAGCGCGTCAATCCGACAGAGCCGGTTTCCGGCAGTCGGACCTCGGCTCCATTCATGGACGCCCCATCAGCCGCAAGGAGTACGCCCAGGCCTATCTTGAATCACATCTCGGGTTCTTCTTGCGCCACGGCACCTGGCCCGGAACAGTCGAAGCCAGACAGGCCGGTTTCTCCGTCGAACGCGAAACCAGAAACCGCCTCGTTCTGCTCGACAGAATCCGCGAACTCAAGATCAATCCGGACGAGTCCGCCGTGGCAGCATGGATTCTTGAGAACCTTGGCGGCGGCAGCTCAAGCGCCGCAGCAAAAGCCAAATACGAACAGCTCCTCCGCGAGTTGAAACGCCATCGTGTCACAGAAGAAGACCTCCACCTGTTCATCAAGCATGAGATCGCCATCAACCATCTCGCGTCCCTGGCAGGCGTGACCGGTCGGTTGATTCCGCCACGCGCAGCCGAGGACCTCCTGCGTGAATCCAAAGAGCTGATCGAGGCCGACGCAGTGTTGTTCTCGGCGACCAATTATCTGCTCTCGGTTCAGATGGATCCGGCGAAGTTGGCGCAATATTACACAAACCGACAAAGCATCTACCGAATCCCCGAACGTGTTCAGCTCCAGTACGTCCTGTTCCCTCTCACAAACTACCTTGCTGACGCTGATGCCGAACTGGCAAAACGCACCAATCTGGCCGCGGAAATCGACCGGGTTTATCTGGCCAATAACCCTGCCAGTTTCACAGACACCAACGGGCAGGTCCTGTCACCTGAAGCCGCCAAAGCCAAACTCCGCGAGTCATTGCGCGATCGCCAGGCTCTGACTGAAGCCCACAAAGCCGCCGCAAAATTCGCCACAGAACTCGAGAACATGAGGCCGCTTTCCGTCGAGAAACTCGTCAAACTCGCATCTGAAAAGGGCCTCATCGTTGGACAAACCGAAGCTTTCTCCGAAAATCAGGGGCCCGCAGGACTCAAAGTCCGGCAGGGCTTCATCGATCTCGCTTTCAAACTGACTCCTGAAGAACCAGTCGCTATTTCGCCCATCCGGGGAGACGATGCGGTCTATATTATTGCACTCAAAGAGCGTTTCCCCAGCCACGTGCCCTCACTGGATAGCATTCGCGCCCATGTCGAACAGGATTTCCGCCGGGACGAATCTCTGCGGCTCGCGCGGGAGGCAGCCACGAATTTTGTGACAAAACTCACCAACAGCCTCGCCAATGGCAAGACGTTCGAAGCAGTCTGCTCAGAAGAGCAAGTGACGCCAATCAAACTACCGCCCTTTTCCATGTCCAGCCAAACAGTCACAAATTGGGACCGGCGGATCGACCTGAACCTGGCAAAGTCCGCTGTCATGGGCGTCGAACCCGGCAAAGCCAGCCGTGTGGTTCCGTCTCGTGACGGTGCTGTTGTGATGTACGTGCGCCAGCGCAAGCAGGCCGACAAGGAAGAACTGAAACAGGAACTGCCAAAATTCCTTGCCAGCATGCGCGATTCAGAGCAGTACCGGGCTTTCAGCGATTGGTTCCAACACCAGATCGAGGTAACAAAGATCGTTACCAACACTGGGCGCGATCGAGAGGAGTAAAACGCCAGCCAATCGCAAAGCGCCGGGCAATCGGGTTGCCAAACCCATACCAGAGGCGTTAGAATATATCTCATGCGACGCTTGATATTTCTGGTGGTCGGATTGACTTTGATCGCCGGCACACTGACCTTGCGCGGCCAGAGCCCGGACGATCTCTTCATTGATTTCTACAGCTTGATCCAGCAGGCAGATGTCCTCCGGGATACCGGTCGCCGGCTCGAGGCGCGGGAAAAGTACGAACAAGCCCGAAACATACTGCTGAGAATCAAGTCCGAATACCCATATTGGAATCCCAAAATACTCGAGTACAGGCTCGGCTACATCGCCGAGCAAATCGGCCCGTTGCCTGATGAGAAAAAAGCCGCAGAAACCAAACCTGCAACTACCCCGGAGACAAAGAAACCAGACCAACCCGAAACTCCTTCCACCCCGACTCAGCCACCAGCCCCGCCTGCCAGGGAACCAACGGCGCCAACCCCGCAGCCCGCTGCCCCACCCAAAGAATCGCCCACGCCAACCCCGCAGCCAACGGAGCCCACACCAACAACCGCGCCCGCCCCTTCGCCAACGCCCCCTCCAATCACGCCACAGCCTTCCCAGCCAACCCCCACCCCCGAAAAACCATCCGAAATCGCAGTCGCAGCCCCTGTTCAGGCTCAGCAAATCGCTGCTCTGGAAATGCAGCTTCAGGAATTGAGACGCGAACGTGACATCCTCCAAGCAAAGCTTAGAGAGGCTCTGGCAGTTCAACCCGCAGCCGCAGACCCGCGTGAGCTGGCACGCGCCGAGGCCCGAATCAAGGAACTCGAAGCCGAAAACGCAAGGCTCCATCAGGATATCGCAACGCGCCAACAACAAATTCAGCGCGCTGTCGATCCCGCTTTGCTCGAATCCGCTCAAAAAGCCCTCCGCGAAGCCCAAAAATCCCTCGAACGTCAGTCCAACATGGTCGCACGACTAACCCGGGAAAAAGCCGATTTGGAGCGGGAGTTGCAAAAAGCCCGCGAACGATCCAGTGCACGGGCCGAACACACAAAGAAATCAGCGACTGTACCGACCGAAACCAAACCCGCGACCGCCAATGACTCCCTGCAAGAGCAGATGACCGTGCTGAAACGGACACTCGACGAAGCACAACGTGCGTTGACCGCCGAACAATCCCGTTCCGAAGCGCTCCGTGCCGAGAAAGAAGCCCTGCAAAAAAGGATCGCTGAACTGTCTCTCAAAAGCGCGCCTGCACCTGCCACAACCCCCGCTTCAATCCCCACTGCAACGCCTGCCGCCACACCCGCCGTTGCAGCACCCGTCGAATCCGCTCCCAAACCCAAAACCTCCGAAACAAAACTCGCCCGCGCTGCCGACAAGGAAAAACTCCGCGCCCTCGAACGCGAACGCGACGATTTGCGAAAACGCGTAAACGTCCTGAGCCGTGAACTCGAAAACTTGAAGAAAAGCAAAAGCCCCACCGCCAAGGAACAGGTCGCAGAAGAACTCTCGATATTGCGCGCTCGCCTTCAGGTTTACGAGGCTCGCTCGGTGCCATACACACCGGAGGAAATGGCGCTGTTCAAACAGACGGCCTCCTCACAGAAACAGCAGACAACCTCCCCGGTCAGGTCCGTTCGCCAAATACCGGCATCCGCGGCGACCCTTGTTGCCGAGGCCCAGCGTGCCGTCCAAAACCGCCGCTTCGAAGAAGCAGAGCAAAAATTCAAACAAGCCCTCGCACAAGACGAGAAAAACATCCTCCTTCTTGACAACCTTGCTGCCACATACATCGATGCCAACCGCTTGGACGACGCCGACGCGGTTTTGGCGCGTGCCCTCGCCGTTGATCCAAACGACGCCCAGACATTGTCGCTGCAGGGTCTGTTGCGGTTTCGCCAAGGCAGGTACGATGAAGCCCTCGATATCCTCAGTCGCGCCGCCCAGCTTGACCCCGACAATGCACAAACACAAAACTACCTTGGCGTGACTCTCAGCCAAAAAGGCCAGCGTGCCCCCGCAGAAGCTGCCCTGCGCCGAGCAGTCCAGCTTGATCCCAACTACGCCGAAGCGCACCACAACCTCGCCATCGTTTACGCCACACAAACGCCACCTTACATGGAGCTGGCAAAGTACCACTACGACAGGGCCCGCCAAGCAGGTCAGCCCGCCAACCCGGACCTCGAAAAGCTGCTCCAAACGCGAGGCTCGTCAGGTGCTTCGAAGTAGCCTTTGGCCGCACTCGGGGCATGAACAGCTCGCTATGGCCATTAATCGCCGATCAGGCATAAACCCGCCAGAATGCGCGGCACCTGCACGCACTGCACACCCGGTTTTGCAGTTTATTTTGGGCATCGTCGGAATCCTCATCGTCTCCGGGATTTCTCTCCGAGCCGACGAAACCAATCGCTTCGGGTTTTTGGGACCTGAAATCTTTCCCATCGACAATCTGATCAGTCAACTGCGTGCAGCCGATATCGACGGTGACGGTTTGACAGACCTCATTGTCGTTAACAACGCAAGGTCAAGAATCAACATCCTCTACAACCAGACCGGCAAAACCAACGTCGCCCCTGCCCGCAAGGTCAAGCGCGATTTGAATGAGTTGCCGCCCGACGCCCGGTTCCGCATCGAGTCCATCGCCTCCGAAAAAACAATATCGGCTCTGGCAGTGGCCGACTTGAACGGCGACAGCAGGCCCGACATCGCCTATTTCGGCGTTCCAAAGGAACTCCTGGTCCAGTACAACCAAAAAGAAGGATCGTGGAGCACTCCGCGACGTTGGACCATGGACGATGGCCTGCTTGATCCAAATGCCCTCGCCAACGGCGACCTTAACGGCGACGGGCGTGAAGACCTCGTCATGCTCGCTGAAAACGTCATCTACTTCCTCGCCCAGAAACCCGACGGCACGCTCGCCGAACCCGAAAAAATCCCATATTCGGGAAACGTCAAAGCAGTGCAGATACTCGACATCGACGGCGACGCCCGATCCGACCTCATGCTGGTCAACTGGGAACACGCTTACCCGTTCAGGTTCCGCCTACAGGGACCTTCAGGGCAGCTCGGCCCGGAATTCCATTTCCCACTGACCCCGATTCGGTCGTATTGGATGGACGATCTCGATGGTGACCGCAAAACCGAAGTCATCACCATCGCGGCAAAATCAGGGCGCGCGCAGGTCTCTCACTTCGCCAAGCGCAAGGCCGACCCCATCAACACAACCTTCCTCCAAGGACAGTTCAACATCCTGCCTTTCATCAAAACAACCAAAAGCCGCCGCGGCATAACATGGGCCGATATCAACCGCGACAGTCTCTCCGATCTGTTGGTGGCAGAACCGGACAGCGGCCAGCTCAGTGTCTTCCTCCAACAACCCAACGGATCGCTTTCCTCGGCACGCACTTTCCCAACATTCACTGGCGTGGCTGAAATCGCAGTCTGCGATTGGGACGGTGATGGTACACCTGAAATATTCCTCCTCAGCATAGACGAACGGCAGATCGGCGTAAGCAGACTCGATCAAACCGGACGTATCCCTTTCCCGAACATCCTGCCGCTGGAAGGACGCCCCCTTGCCATGGCCGTGGGCCAACTGTATCAGCGCGAACAGCCGGTCTTGACTGCAATCGTCGATATTGACGGCAAACGTGAATTGCAAGTCCGACACGCGAACGGCTCCGCCAAACGCCAAAAGCTCAGCGAATCGTTCAAGGCAAACCCAACCAGCCTCGTCATACACGACATCAACCAGGACAACCGCAAGGACCTCGTCGTGCTCATCCCCTATGAAAAAATGAAGGTCTTGCTCCAGACCGACGACGAGCAGTTCGAGGAACACGACGTTGCACCACCCGGTGGCAGCTCCGAACAACCATGGGTTTCAACTGCAGATGTGGACGGGGACGGATTTGATGAGCTTCTGTTGGCCCAGAAAAACTTCGTCAGAGCCGTCGTGCTCCAACAGGACCCCTCCTTGAAAGGCTCCACAAACAGACCCTCTCACACTTTCAGGGTAAAAGAACAAATCAACGGCGTATCGAGCAGCTCGCGCATAATTGGCGCCGCACAACTCAAAACCCAAACCAATAACGTCGCGTACTTGTTCCTGCTCGATGCAGACCGACGGGCCCTGACACTCTGCAGCCGCAATTCAACAGCCGTTTGGCAAACCGTCCGCAATATCGAGTTGCCAGTGTCAGATTTCACCGCAATCTCGACAATTGCCCTTGCAGCCACTAACGCAAACACGGTCACATGCTTCGGACTCAACACAGCAGCATGGCTCCCGTTGTTCGGCGATGTCTGGGAGCTCACACGGCTTGACGATTACGAAACACCCATCAAAGACGGGTACCTCCACGACGTCACTTCAGGCGACCTCGATCACGACGGTCGCAAAGATCTGGTGTTCCTCGAAACCGCCAAGAACCACCTCGACATCGTGACTTACGAACCGCCCCACCGGCTAGTTCCGGCAAATCGCTGGCAGGTGTTCGAAGAACGAACCTTCAAAGGCCGCCGCCCGGACATACCTGAACCTCGCGAAGCCGTCGTGGTCGACCTGACCGGTGACGGTCGCAACGATCTTGCCATTCTTGTGCACGACCGGGTGCTCGTTTATCCGCAGGAATAGTGTTCGCCGACTTGGCCAGACCCGAGTTAAACCGGGCTTCTTGTTCGGGCACATTCGCATTTCAAGATATGGGGACAGACACGATGTCCGATATACCGATCAGGAACGTTCAACGTGAAACGCTCAACTCTCAACTTTCAAAGGGGCGACCGAAAGGGCGCATGGCGGGCGGGATATGGGGACAGACACGGAGTTTCGGCGACCGGACTTTTGACCCGCTGAACCTGCCCAAGTGCTCGGAGGACGGTCGAGGCTGGCTGCGGGACCCAGATATGGGGACAGACACGGAGTTACGACACGGAATTAGGACGACCCGGCTCTTGATCCGCCGGACCTGGCCAAGCGCCGCTCGGACGGTCCAAAGCCGGCGAGGGGGCCAGATATGGGGACAGGCACGGTACCTGGGCACCGGCGGTGCAAATAGAGGGACAGACACGATGTCCGATATACCGATCAGGAACGTTCAAC